>ERZ773057.867-NODE-867-length-12358-cov-3.505649_pt1 | contig 12358 bp, 8 predicted proteins | sample MGYA00580629_ERZ773057 | MGnify/ENA primary metagenome ERZ773057 (study PRJEB29015, sample SAMEA2738143) | human oral metagenome | biome: human oral; feature: human-associated habitat; material: saliva | place: China | collected 2163 ...
GTAGAATCAGTGGATATTTGAAATAAAAACAGCCGAAAATCTTTGTTTAGGTTTCGGCTGTCGGGGAAAAAGGAATTTTGCAAAGGTCTCAGGCCGTCTGAAACTTTTAATGTTTCAGACGGCCTTTTATTTTTGATGTTTATGATTGTTTTCTTAATTGCGGATGGTTTTCCAATGTATCAATGATGATTTCAATCATGCGTGGGGCAGTTTGTGCCAAATCGAAGCCTTGACCTGAAGAAAGCCAGCGCCAAATCAAGCCGTCTAATGAAGACTTGATGAAGATGACTGCCATATCGATATCCAAATTATCCGCCAACACTTTTTGTTGTACCGCATCAGTCAGGACGGCAATGTTTTTTTCACGCCATAATGATTGGTGTTTTTTAGCGATGGCAATGACCGCCTCGTTTTGCTCGGTGTGTTCGCATTTTAAAAACAAAATGCTGTGAAATTTATAGTGAAGCTCGTTGTGTTGCAGGCGCTCGAAGAAACGGGTCAGGGTCAGGCGGAAGCTTGGCCAAGCCTGTTCGTTATTATCGTTCGAATCTTCTTTCATGCAACTTTCGATGTCGTCGCAAATCCGTTGGAACAAGGCGTCAAACAAATCTTCTTTGTTTTTGAAATGCCAATACAGCGCGCCGCGCGTTACGCCTGCGGCTTGGGCGATTTCGTTGAGCGAAGTGCGGGCAATGCCTTTCTGATAAAACGTATCCAATGCGGCAAGCATGAGATATTCTTTGGTTTTTAAGGCTTCGGTTTTGGTTCTTCTCATAGTTGTTTTGTAGGAAATGTAAATTTATGGTTCGGATTATAAAAAATTACTTCTGAACATGCAAGAATGTATGTATAATTCAATTTAGTACTTGATAGTGTTTCTCAACACTATATAATCAGCCTGTTGTTCATAAAAGCAGGCAATTTCCGTTTATGAAATATGAGATTAAAGTAATCAATTTTTAATTAGTCAAACCCTTATTTATCATAGAGATAGGAAAATTATGGCTCTTTATGCTTCTAAAATGATGCGTGTCGCAGCAATCGCAGCAGCTACTGCGTTGGCACTTTCCGCTTGCGGCAAAGGCGATGAAAAAGCAGCCGGTCAACAGGCGCAAGGCAGTCAGCAACAGCAAAAACAACCTGCGCCTGAAGTTCGCGTGGTCACTGTGCATCCGGAAACCGTTGCATTGACAACCGAGTTGCCGGGCCGTCTGGAATCATTGCGTACTGCCGAAGTTCGCGCCCAAGTCGGCGGTATTCTGCAAAAGCGCCTGTTCCAAGAGGGCAGCTATGTGCAAGCCGGTCAGCCTTTGTACCAAATCGACAGCTCATCTTATGAAGCAAATTTAGAAAGCGCACGCGCCCAGTTGGCAAGTGCGCAAGCTACTTTGGCCAAAGCGAATGCCGATCTGGCCCGCTACAAACCGCTGGTTGCCGCCGATGCCATCAGCCAACAAGAATATGATGCGGCCGTAACGGCCAAGCGTTCAGCAGAGGCAGGCGTCAAATCCGCTCAAGCAGCCATCAAATCTGCCGGTATCAGCCTGAACCGCTCCCGCATTACTGCGCCGATTTCCGGCTTTATCGGTCAATCTAAAGTTTCTGAAGGTACGCTGCTGAATTCCGGCGATACCACTGTTTTGGCCACCATTCAACAAACCAATCCGATGTATGTCAACGTTACTCAATCTGCAAGTGAGGTCATGAAACTGCGTCAACAGGTTGCCGAAGGCAAATTGTTGGCGGCAAACGGCGCGATTGCAGTGGATATCAAATTTGACGACGGTACGGTTTACCCTGAAAAAGGCCGTCTGCTGTTTGCAGATCCGACTGTCAACGAAACGACCGGTCAAATTACCTTGCGCGCCGCCATTCCTAACGACAGAAATATCTTGATGCCGGGCTTGTATGTACGCGTGTTGATGGAACAAGTGGCTGTGGATAATGCATTTGTAGTGCCGCAACAAGCAGTTACCCGCGGTTCGCAAGATACGGTGATGGTGGTGAATGACAAGAGCGAAATGGAAGCGCGTGTCGTGACCGTAGCCCAACAGCAAGGTAGCAATTGGGTTATTACAGACGGCCTGAAAGACGGCGACAAAGTGATTGTTGAAGGCATCAGCATTGCCGCTATGTCGGGTGCTAAACAGGTAACGCCGAAAGAATGGACGCCGCCTGCAAGCGCTGCGGCAGCAACACCGGCAGTTTCAGACGGCAAGGCTGCATCCGAGGCCAAGCCTGAAGCTAAAGCTGCATCTGAAGCCAAATAAGGAACGCGTGAATGTCTAAGTTTTTTATTGACCGCCCCATTTTTGCATGGGTGATTGCGATTTTTATCATCGCAGCGGGTATTTTCGGCATTCAAAAACTGCCGATTTCCCAATATCCGTCCGTTGCTGCACCGACCATTACTTTGCGCGCTACTTATCCGGGCGCTTCTGCTCAGGTAATGGAAGACAGCGTACTGGCCGTTATCGAACGTAATATGTACGGTGTGGAAGGTTTGGACTATATGACGACTTCTGCCAATTCCAGCGGCAGCGGCAGCGTCAGTCTGACGTTTACACCGGAAACCAATGAAGATTTGGCGCAGGTGGACGTGCAGAACAAATTGTCGGAAGTGTTGTCCACATTGCCGTCTACCGTACAGCAATATGGTGTAACCGTATCTAAAGCGCGTTCCAACTTCTTGCAAGTGGTCATGCTTTCTTCTGAAAAGCAATCCATTGAGGAAATGAACGATTACGCCCAGCGCAATATCATTCCTGAACTGCAGCGTATCGACGGGGTAGGGCAGGTACAATTGTTTGGTGCGCAACGCGCCATGCGTATTTGGGTTGACCCGAAAAAACTGCAAAACTACAACCTGTCTTTTGCAACGGTAACCAATGCGCTTGCGACACAAAACATTCAAATCTCAGCAGGCTCCATCGGTTCTTTGCCGGCGGCTGCAGGTCAGACCATTTCGGCGACCGTTACAGCGCAAGGTCAGCTGAGCACTGCTGAAGAGTTCGGCAACATCATTTTGGTATCCAATACTGACGGCTCGAACGTCTATCTGAAAGACGTTGCCAAAGTCAGCTTGGGTATGCAGGACTATTCTACTTCTACACGCTTGAACGGCGTGAACACCACCGGTATGGCAGTGATGCTGTCTAACAGCGGTAACGCTTTGGCAACGGCGACTGCCGTGAAAGAAAAAATGGCGGTTTTGCAGAAGTATTTTCCAGACGGCATGAGCTGGAAAATTCCTTACGATACTTCCAAATTCGTGGATATTTCGATTGAGAAAGTGATCCATTCGCTTCTGGAAGCCATCGTATTGGTATTCTTGGTGATGTATCTCTTCCTGCAAAACATCCGCTATACGTTGATTCCGACCATTGTTGTACCGATTTCCCTGTTGGGTGGTTTTGCCTTTATTGCCTACATGGGTATGTCGATTAACGTATTGACCATGTTTGCGATGGTATTGGTGATCGGTATTGTGGTCGATGACGCGATTGTGGTCGTTGAAAACGTTGAGCGTATTATGGCGAGCGAAGGTCTGTCGCCTAAGGCTGCAACCAAAAAAGCGATGGGTCAGATTTCCGGTGCGGTAATCGGTATTACTGCCGTGTTGATGTCTGTATTTGTGCCGCTGGCGATGTTTAGCGGTGCAACCGGTAACATTTACAAACAGTTTGCCCTGACCATTGCGGCATCGATCGGCTTCTCCGCATTCCTTGCTTTGACGCTGACTCCGGCATTGTGTGCCACCATGCTCAAACCGATTCAGAAGGGTCATCACGAAGAGAAAAAAGGTTTCTTTGGTTGGTTTAACAAAAAATTTGACAACTGGACACACGGCTATGAAGGCTGGGTTGCCAAAGTCTTGCGCAAGACTTTGCGCATGATGGTTGTCTATATTGGTTTGACTGTTGTGGGCGTATTCCTGTTTATGCGTCTGCCGACTTCCTTCTTGCCGTCTGAAGACCAAGGTAACTTGATGTTGAGTGTGCAGTTGCCTGCCGGTGCAACCAAAGAGCGTACCGATGCAACTTTGGCTCAAATCACTCAACTGGCAAAATCTATACCTGAGATTGAGAACATTATTACCGTTTCCGGCTTCAGTTTTTCAGGCTCCGGTCAAAACATGGCTTTGGGCTTTGTTATTCTGAAAGATTGGAGCGAACGTACTGCTCCGGGCAGCGATGCGACTTCTATTTCCGGTAAGTTGACCGGTATGATGATGGCTACGCTGAAAGACGGTTTCGGTTTGGCGATTGTGCCTCCAGCCATTATGGAATTGGGTACAGGTTCCGGCTTGACGATTTACCTGCAAGACCGTAACAACAGCGGCCATGCTGCATTGTTGGCCAAGCGCAATGAGCTGATTGACAAAATGCGCAAAAGCGGTTTGTTTAACCCAAGTACCGTTCGTGCGAGCGGTTTGGAAGATGCGCCGCAGTTGAAAATCGACATCAATCGCTCTGCCGCAGCTGCACAAGGTATTTCGTTCTCTGACATCCGTACTGCTTTGGCTTCTTCTTTGGGTTCGTCTTATGTAAACGACTTCCCGAATCAAGGCCGTCTGCAACGCGTGATGGTACAAGCTGATGCGAGTGCCCGTATGCAGCCTGCCGATATTCTGAACTTGACCGTGCCGAATAAATCCGGTGTTGCCGTACCGCTTTCTACCATTGCTACTGTTTCTTGGGTAAACGGTATGGAACAAAGCGTCCGCTTCAATGGTTATCCTGCAATGGAGCTTTCCGGTTCGCCTGTTAATGGCGTATCTTCCGGTCAGGCCATGGCTGCGGTACAGCAAATGGTTGATGACATGGGCGGCGGTTACAGTCTGGAATGGGGCGGCCAGTCTCGTGAAGAGGCCAAAGGCGGCTCGCAAACCGTCGTGTTGTACGCATTGGCCGCTGCCGCTGTATTCTTGGTATTGGCTGCTTTGTACGAAAGCTGGTCTATCCCGTTGGCAGTTATCCTTGTGATTCCGTTGGGCTTGATTGGCGCGGCATTGGGCGTTACGGGGCGCAATATGTTTGAAGCGCTGCTGGGCAGTATTCCGGCATACGCCAACGATATCTACTTCCAAGTCGGTTTCGTTACGGTGATGGGTTTGAGTGCGAAAAACGCGATTTTGATTATCGAGTTTGCCAAAGACCTGCAAGCACAAGGCAAGAGCGCGCTTGAAGCTGCACTTGCCGCCGCACGCCTGCGTTTCCGTCCGATTATCATGACTTCGTTCGCCTTCATCTTGGGCGTGGTACCGCTCTATATTGCCAGCGGTGCCAGCTCCGCCAGCCAACGTGCAATTGGTACGACCGTGTTCTGGGGTATGTTGATCGGTACGATTCTGTCTGTGTTCCTTGTGCCTTTGTTCTATGTGGTTGTGCGTAAATTCTTTAAAGAAACTGCACACGAGCATGAGATGGCCGCCAAACACGCCGCTGAAGCCGGCATGATTGAAGACGGTAAACACGATTCAGACAAGCACTAAAGCAAAGGCCGTCTGAAAATTTTTCAGACGGCCTCAAAATGCTAAAGGATTCTAAAATGAAGAAGATTACATTCAAACCTGTACTGACCGCCGTTGCCGCCGCCGTGGCTTTGTCGGCCTGTACCATGATGCCGAAATATGAGCAGCCCCAAGTTGCCGTTGCCGATACGTTTAAATACGACACTGTTGACGACGGTATCCGTGCCGCTGAATTGGGTTGGCAAGACTATTTTGCCGATCCGCGCCTTCACCGCCTGATCGACATCGCATTGGAACGCAATACCGATTTGCGTACAGCCGCACTGAATGCGGAAATCTACCGCAAGCAATATATGATTGCGCGTAATAATTTGTTGCCAACCGTCAATGCCAGCGGTACAGGTTCGCGTCAAGGCAGCTTGAGCGGCGGCAGCGTCAGCAGCCAATACAGCGTTGGTTTGGGCGCGGCTTCTTATGAGCTTGACCTTTTCGGCCGTGTCCGCAGCACCAGTGAAGCCGCGTTGCAAGGTTATTTCAATGTGGCCGCCAACCGCGATGCCGCGCATCTGACCTTGATTTCTACCGTTGCCAAAGCCTACTTTAACGAACGCTACGCTGAAGAAACCATGGCATTGGCACAACGCGTATTGCAAACCCGTGAAGCGACTTACAAGCTCTCGCAATTGCGTCATAAGGCCGGTGTGATTTCCGCCGTTGATTTGCGCCAACAGGAAGCCCTGATTGAATCGGCCAAAGCGGATTACGCATCTGCGGTGAAAAACCGCGAGCAAGCGCGCAATTCCTTGGCTATGTTGATTAATCAGCCTTTGCCCGAAGACCTGCCTGCCGGTTTGCCTTTGAGCAAACAGTTCAAAATGACCAAACTGCCTGCCGGTTTGAGTTCGGACGTGTTGCTCAATCGTCCGGATATCCGTGCGGCCGAACACGCGCTCAAACAAGCCAATGCCAATATCGGCGCGGCTCGTGCGGCGTTTTTCCCACGCATCAGTCTGACCGGTTCTGTCGGTACCGCTTCCGGCGAGTTGAGCGGCCTGTTTAAGAGCGGTACAGGTATTTGGGCTTTTGCACCATCCATCACTCTGCCTATCTTTGACTGGGGCATAAACAAAGCCAATCTTGACGTAGCCAAACTGCGCCAACAGGCACAAATCGTTGCTTATGAAGCCGCTGTTCAATCCGCATTCAAAGACGTTTCCAATGCGTTGGTTGCGCGTGAACAGTTGGATAAAAGCTATGAAGCGTTGAGCAAGCAAAGCCGCGCCTATAATGACAGCCTGCGCCTCATCAGCCTGCGCTACAAACATGGCGTATCCAGCGCATTGGATTTGCTGGACGCCGAACGCAGCAGTTATAGCGCGGATACTGCTCTTTTAGCCAATCAGCTGACCCGTTTGGAAAACCTTGCCGACTTGTATAAAGCACTTGGCGGCGGTTTGAAACGAGAGACCAAAGCTGCTGAATAAGTATTTGCTAAGATTAAAAGGCCGTCTGAAACATTTAGGTTTCAGACGGCCTTTTTGTTATGCGGCAATTCTAAGCTTTTAATTTCTCGCTTAAAGTGGCGACATAGGCTGCGCGTTCGTTACGGCTGGCTTCGGGCTGGTGTGTGTTGAGCGAAGACCATTTGCGGTTGCTGCGTGCTTTATTGAGTTCGCTAGGTAATTTGGCCGCATTCCATGGCGCTTTGCGTTCTTTTAGCTCGATATGCGATTGAGCCGCATGGCCGCGCGTTTGCAAGACGTGCAACAAGTCCAGTGCGCGTGCGGCGAGCAGGGTAAGGGTTTCCGGATCGGTATGCAGGGTTTGTCGGCCGTTGATTTTGTCGGTGATGTCTTGGGCATTGGGCAAAATACCGCCCAATAGTCCGCCGATGGCGGTACCCAAACCAAGTGAGCCGCCAAGTGTGGCAATATCCAAGCCTAAGCCGATGAGTGCGCCTGCGGTTGCGCCGGTGCCAGTACGGATGCCGTAATGTTTGAGCAACTCGCTGTCAAACGGATCTTGTTTGAAGGCTTTGGGCATCCATGTGCTGTCGCTGCCGACTTCGTCGTGATAGAAGCGGTAAAGTGTGAACAGGCGTTGTTGCATTTGCCGCTCAAGTTGGCGGATTTCCGATTGCATGACTTCCAAAGTAGGGGCAGGGTCGTCGTTTTCGGCAATTTCTTGGGTGAATGCGGCGGCATCCAGCAGAAAATCGGCAATTTCACGGCGCGCTTCCGTATCCAGCCGTTGCCACTCGCGACGGCGCATATTGATGAGGCGGTCGAGGATGTCGCGCTTAGGTAACATGGTGGCAAGGTTTTCCCACAATCGGATTTCGCCTTCAAAGTCGAAGGCAACGGTATCGAAACCGGCGTAAACATGCAGGTTTCTGCGGGCGAGCATATTGGTCCAAGCGGTCAGGTCTTGATTTTGTGTGAAGTTGAACACGGGCATGATGGGCTTGGCGCACCAAGACAAAATGGTCAGCTCGTCTTTGTATTTGTCGAGGACGGGTTCCCGCGCATCGATGACGTACATGGCCATATCGCTTTGCATGACTTGGCGCAGCACTTTGGCCTCTTGGTTGAATTCGTGATGCGCTTCATGATTGCTGAGGAATTGCTGAATGCGCTCAATACCGTCATCGCGTGCGGATGTGTGGGTTTCCAGCCAGTCCAACACACCGCCGGCATCTTCAAGGCCGGGGGTGTCGTAGAGATAAACCAAGCTGTCGTCGCCATCATTGATAAGGGCTTCTTCGACATGGCGCGTGGTAGAGGGCGCGTTTTTCACTTCGCCGAAGGTGCTGTCGCGCAAAAGCGTACGTAAGAGCGAGGTTTTGCCTGTGTTGGTATGGCCGACGACGGCAAGGGAAAGTGGGGTGGTCATGGTCTTTGGGTTGGGTTGATATGGACTATGAATGTGTGAGTATGGAGCCGTTTATCTTTAGTGGCAATATATGTTTCAGACGGCCCTAAATTCTTTTTATATATGGGCGAAAATAGCTAGAAAAAGAGGGGAATAGCGGATTTGTTGTTTTTTAGCAAAATACTTGAAAATAGGTAGGAAAATAGTTGACAGACGGGTAGAAGGCTAGGATAATTCGCGCCGTTGAGTTGCTTGATGCAGCTTGATTTTTCTCCTCTATTTCTCCTTTGTAGACTTGGCGCATATCAAAACGGTATGCGCATTTTTTTATCTGCCTTGAAACATGATTACATTTAAGATCTGTAAATCGAATAATTAAGAAACTTTACAAGAAAAATGCTTGCGCGGTTGAATTTCTTGTTGCATAATTCGTTTCGTTAGCTGGTTCGAGTAGTCAGTTAATAGTTTCTCCTCTATTTCTCCTTTGTAGACTTGGCACACATTCTGTCGGATGTGTGCATTTTTTTTGCCTATTTAATACAAAGGCCGTCTGAATGTTGTAATCTTTCAGACGGCCTTTGTTTGTTGAATAGAATTAGATGTCTAATACTACTTCTTCTTTGACTTCTTCCATGACAACATAGCTGCGGCTTTCGGCTGCAGCCGGCAGTTGCAGCAGGATATTGCCGAGCATATCGCGATAGGCGGACATATTGGGCAGGCGGACTTTGATGAGGTAGTCGTATTCGCCGGAGACCAAGTGGCATTCCAAGATTTGCGGAATTTTTAGCACTTCGCGTTTGAAGTCTTCAAAAATATTGCCGGATTTGGAGCGCAGTTTCAGCTCGACAAAGACCAAGAGACTTTGACCTAAAGCATGAGGATTCAGATGGGCATGATAGCCGGTAATGAGGTTGTCGCGTTCCAAGCGGCGGACACGTTCGGTTACCGGCGTAGTGGAGAGGCCGACTTTTTCAGCCAATTCGGTCATGGGGATACGTGCGTTTTGTTGTAGGAGCTTGAGAATTTTTAAGTCGGTTTTGTCGAGTTCTTTCATGGCCTTGATGTCTGTCGTTTTCATTTGGATTGAATCATAACCTTAAAACAGGCTGAGAAGAAGCATAAATGCCTAAAGGTGCGCATGAGGTCTAAATTATGAATAGATTATTCTTGTGTATTTCATGGAATCCTGTGTAGTTTTTGACCTATAATATTTGCTTCAAAGTAATAGGGCAGGCCGTCTGAAACGGAATGCCGATAAGAGGAATACATTATGCGTCCGCTCAATGCGCAAATCCGTTTGGATAATTTACGTCAAAATTATCGTTTTCTCAAAGAGTTGCATGGCAATAAATTGTTGGCTGTGATTAAGGCCGATGCTTACGGGCATGGCGCGGTCAGATGTGCACACGCGTTGGCGGATATTGCCGACGGCTTTGCGGTGGCAACGGTAGATGAAGGCGTGGAGCTGCGCCAAAACGGCATTAAAAATCCGATTGTTTTGTTGGAAGGCGTGTTTGAGGCTGCGGAGTATGCGGATGTTGACCGTTATGATTTGTGGTCGGCAATCGGCAGCCAATGGCAACTGGAGGCGTTTGTGCATCATGAGTGGCAACGTCCGACAACCGTATGGCTGAAAATGGACTCTGGTATGCACCGTGCCGGTTTCTTTCCACACAATTATGCCGCCGCCTATACAGCATTGAAACAATCCGAATCGGTTGAAAATATTGTGAAATTCAGCCATTTTGCCTGCGCGGACGAACCGGAAAACGGCATGACCGAAATGCAGCTTGAAGCGTTTGATTTGGCGTGTGAGGGTTTGGAAGGCGAAGAGAGCTTGGCCAATTCCGCCGCGATTTTGAACGTGCCTGAAGCACGCCGCGATTGGGGACGTGCCGGTCTGGCTTTATACGGTATTTCGCCTTTCGGCGGGGTGGATGAGCGTTTGAAACCGGTTATGCGCCTGACTTCCCGCGTTTTCGGCGAGCGCGTGTTGCAACCGCATTCTCCGATTGGCTACGGCGCGACGTTCTACACCAGCAAATCTACCCGTGTCGGTTTGATTGCCTGCGGCTATGCCGACGGTTATCCGCGTCGCGCTTCCACTAATTCCCCTGTGGCGGTGGATGGCAAACGCAGCCGTATTATCGGCAGGGTATCTATGGATATGATTACGGTTGAGCTGGAAGCCTCGAAAGAGGGCTTGGGCGCGGAAGTCGAGCTTTGGGGCGATGTGATTAATATCAATGAAGTTTCTGAAGTTGCCGGTATGATTCCGTACGAAATCCTCTGTAACATCAAACGTGCGAAGTTTACTTATATTGAGTAATCAGTAAAAGATCAGGCCGTCTGAAATGTGTTTTCAGACGGACTTTTTGTTATCTGCAATTAAAACGATTCATCAGCGCGTAAATAACGCCATTTGCCCGGCGGCAGTCTGCCGAGTTTGACTTTGCCCATGCGGATGCGTTTCAAACCAACGACGCGCAGGCCGACCAGTTCGCACATGCGGCGGATTTGGCGTTTTTTGCCTTGTCGCAAAATAAAGCGCAACTGGTCTTCGTTTTGCCATTCGACTTTGGCAGGGCGCAATTTTTCTCCGTCCAAACTCAAGCCGTGGTTGAGTAGGGCGAGGCCTTTGTCGTCCAGTTTGCCACGGACGCGGACGAGGTATTCTTTTTCGCTGCTGCTGTTTTCGCCAATCAGTTGTTTGGCAATGCGTCCGTCCTGAGTGAGTACCAATAATCCGACGGAGTCGATATCCAGGCGGCCGGCAGGGGCTAAGCCGAATTTGTGCTTTTCGCTGAAAGGGATACGGCTGTCGTCGCCTTCCCAATGGTTGTCGGCGGTAATGAGTTCGGCGGCGGACTTATAGCCTTTTTCTGCCTGCGCGCTGACGTAGCCGACGGGTTTGTTCAGTAGGATGGTTACGCGCGCGGCTTGTTTTTCATGGGCTTGTTTGTTGAGGTCGATGCGGTCGCGCTCGGTGACTTTTTGACCGAGTACGGCGGTTTGGCCGTTTACTTTGACCCAGCCTTGCTCAATGTAGCTATCTGCCTCGCGGCGCGAGCATAAGCCTAATTGCGCCATGCGTTTGGAGAGGCGCATGGTTTCGGAATCGTTGTTTTGCATGGTATGGCAATATAGAGAAATGGGAATGTCGGATTATAGCATTGACCGTTTGTCAGGCCGTCTGAAATTTCAGACGGCCTTTCGTTTGCTATATGTTAAGGAATATTTAGTTTTGAAGTAAAAAATGAAGGGTATCTTGTCTGTTTGTGTTAACCTTACGGACGAACTAATCATTTTGTTTTCAGTCGAATTTGGGTTGAAATGACATTTCACTCTGAAATCATGAAGACTATAATGACTGGTCTTTCTAAAGCGCATGAAAGCAGTTTGTCGCTAAAACAAGCTTTCGTGTATCACGTTTTAAGGATAAATCAATGAAATCGCTCAAATCATTTTTGATTTGGGGCATTGTGGTTTTGGTAGGCTTGGCCTCCTTTACCACTTTGGCCCTCAGTCGCGGCGAGCGTGTTAGTGCGATTTGGATGGTTACGGCCGCCATTTCGGTATACTGCATTGCCTACCGTTTCTACAGTCTTTACATTGCCAACCGTGTGATGCAGCTTGATCCTAACCGTCTGACTCCGGCAGAACGCCACAATGACGGCTTGGACTATGTTCCCACACATAAAGGCGTACTGTTCGGCCACCACTTTGCCGCTATTGCCGGCGCAGGTCCTCTGGTTGGTCCTGTATTGGCAGCGCAAATGGGTTATCTGCCCGGTACTTTGTGGATTATCTTCGGCGTGGTATTTGCCGGTGCCGTACAGGATATGATGGTACTGTTTGTTTCTATGCGCCGTGACGGTAAGTCTTTGGGCGATATCGTGAAACAAGAACTTGGTACCGTTCCCGGCGTGATTGCATCCATCGGTATTTTGATGATTATGGTCATCATTATGGCGGTGTTGGCGCTGATCGTTGTGAAAGCATTGGTTCACA
>ERZ773057.872-NODE-872-length-12313-cov-3.200685_pt1 | contig 12313 bp, 9 predicted proteins | sample MGYA00580629_ERZ773057 | MGnify/ENA primary metagenome ERZ773057 (study PRJEB29015, sample SAMEA2738143) | human oral metagenome | biome: human oral; feature: human-associated habitat; material: saliva | place: China | collected 2163 ...
GCACCCAACAAACCGGCGGCACGCTCCCTCAAAGCGAAGACGACAACATCGACATTGATGACTTAGTGGACAGCAACGCCACTTCCGAGCCGGTAGCAGCACCCCAAACCGCTCCGGCAGAAATCCCCGATACAGCCAATCCCCAAACCCTGTATCAAACACCATCAGAAAATCCCTGATTTTCTGGGTATAAAAGCTATGCCTTTTTAGCGTTTTGGAAAGCTAGATTTTGAAGTTTTACAAAAGCTACGAATAATTCATATACTTACTGCCCATTAAATACAAAAAAGCTTACTTAATGATTTAAGTAAGCTTTTTTATTCACGAGAACGAATTTCTTAAGACCTTTTACAATTACCTGAAGAATCAAAATCCATTTAACTTAAAACTAAGATTCTTCAGACGGCCTTTTCTCATAACTGAAAACTAACTCGGCTATATTGGTTACCTTTTACTCAGCCACATCATCTTCATGCACAATAATGTGATTCACATAAACTGGCTGTGCAGAAACTTCATTCGATAATGAATCAGTTATTGGTGCTACTGCTTCGATTCCAGATAAAGTTTCATGTGTAGAATGAGTTGCTTCTGTTAACTGGTCGGCTTGCGTCCCTACAGACGGAATACCCTCTAATTGTGTAGATTCTTGATTATCGGCTTTAGGCTGAGTTTCAAATATCGTTACACGATCTTCCACAGAGGATGATGCTGGAGTAACAACCTCTGGTACAGACGGTTTCTCTTCTACCTTATGATCGGCCTCTATAGAAGTCTCTTCTATTATAGGATTGTGTACCGTTTCAGAAGCTCCAGTCGGTTCAAATGCTTTGACTTCCTCAGGTTGTTCTACAACTTTAGGCTCATCTACTACCGATGGTTGCACTACCGCAGATGCTTCTACTGCCGAAGACTGTTCCACAGTCTTAGCCGTTGCTGCATCCACTGGCTGCTCAACTTTAAACTCATCCACTATAGGTTGCGCCACTACTGCAGGCATATCTGCTTCAGACGGCTGTTCCGCAGCTTTAGATTCACTGGCTATTGGTTGTTCTACTGCCTCAGATGTTTCTACTATAGCCGACTGCTCTACTGACTTAGTTTCTTCAACCACGGATTTTTCCACAGCCTTAGATTCATCTACTGCAGGTTGCTCTACCTTTTCAGGAGCCTCTACAGATTGAACATTTGGCTTAGATGTATTTAACGTTGCAGGATCAACTGGAGTAGCATTGTCTCTCTCCAAATTCTCAATATCTGCCTGTTTAGCATCTTCTGTTTTAACCTGCTTATCAAGAAGATTATCAGAAGAATATTGATCATCTTTAGACTTTTTACTACTGTCTTCAGGTTGAGTAGCTTGTGTAGTTTTTGAATGATGGGCAGGATCAACTGATATCGTTGCTCCTGGTTCTTCTGCTGTTTGTTTCAGATTTTCTGGTTCTGTTACCACTGGTTCTGCTTCCACCGGCTTCAATACAGGATTGTGTGACTCAGCCTTAGAATTTTTGTCTTCTAAATCTGGCTGCTGGTTTTCACTTGGATATTTCTGAACAGCTTTTTCAGGAGATGAGGATTTAGTTTTGGTGGTATGGCAGTTTTCCCCTATTTTGATGAGTTCAATTCCAGATACTAAAAAATTGGGGCTTTCTAATTTTCCTTTTAAAGCAACATAGATTGGCGTGCTTTCAGGCATATTTTTTCTGGCACTGACAATCTCTGCCGTCGCTTCATAGCCATTTCCACTACCGGGTAATAAAGCATAAGTATTTTTCAGATTACAACTCTGAATTCGTACATAATTATTTTGAGTAACTAATGTACCTTCTAAATCATACTCTTTAGCCAAGGCCGTCTGGGCAGCTGCTGAAAGCAATACACTGCAAGTAAGAAAAAAGTGTTTAACCATATATTTAGTTCTTAATTTTAAAGTAATCTGTTGATACCTAAAAAGTTACGCTCGGCTGCGTTTAACAGAAACCGTTCCTTCAGGCATAAAATAAGTGTCTATGACTACAGCGCCAGCATTTTCAATTTCACATTCAAGCTGATAGCATAAAACCATAATATTGTCTTTAGACTCAGTCAGTCGAATGTCTAAATTTCTCAATCTAGGTTCATATTTCAATAAGGTCTTCCGCATGAAATATCGTAAATCATGTGCACTAGACGGTAAATTCTTATAAACCATACTAAGGTCAGGGATTCCATAATCAGGCAAATGCTTCAAGGAACCACTCCGACTATTGAGAATGCGTTGGATATTATCTAAAACACTCCTAACTAACTGGAAACCATCTGGAAGCCCATCTAGTGGCAAGCCATCAGAATAAAACCCCGTTAATTTCTCATAGAGGGCTGCATCCATTATTTGACTTTCTTTTCGGTCTCTTGAATGACAACTTTATTATCTACCAACTCAACAACTAAAGGCTTTTTATTTTTCAGCTGTTTTTTGGATAGAAGCATTTTCCACGGTTGATCCTCTCCTACCCGATTATAAAAAGCCACGATACCAACATACTTGGTCTCTTTATCCAAGGTTTCATCCAAGCTGATAGTTTCACCAGGTCGAATGGTATATTGCTTATACCCTTCTACTAAATCATTGCCCAAAATGGTTTTATCTTGATTAAGCAAGTCACGATAAGATGCAACTTCATAATTCTGCTTATCTCTAAGCTGATAAATGCGAACAACTGTCGATAACGATTGACCCCGTTCATTTTGATTCAACCCATTACGAGCAACCAAGTCAATCTTTAATATCTTTAACTTAGTATAAAAGATACTTTTAGTTACATTGGTCGTACCATCTTTCACGCCTTGCAAAACCCCGCAACCTGATAATACCGCGCACAACAAAGCTAATGCACAGACTGACTGAATTCTAGTTTTTTTATTCATGATTTTCCGTTTTCTTAAATTAGTTTGAATATGTATAGTTCGCTATCTTTATTTGCTTGTCTTGATGCATCGTACCTAAACCGGTATTAATCCCCAACATTTGTTTTTTTGCTAAACGACTTTGAGGTATCCATTGCTTCTTGATATTTAGGTAAATGCTTGCATCAAAACGGCAACCCAAATAGAGCTTCAATAATTCAAGTAATTTTTGGTGTAATGTTTGTTTTGGTAATAGAAGTTGTGCATTCTCAAATGTATCTGGTGTAATCTCAATACGTATCAGATGACTATGATCTTTTATTCTACTGCCTAAAGATGCACTTCCTCCATCCAATCTCAAACCGGCTTTCCCCAACTCACGATTTTTTTCCAATATTACCCACTGAGGCTGAAATTCTTTTACTGTTACATCTGCAAAAGGTAACAAATATCTAACTATACTGATAATACCTTCTTTTGTTCGGGTGCGCTGATAAAAAACACTGAACAATCCCAAGATTCTGCTATCTAGCAAAGGATGTATAAATTTGCCGTTTACCATCCCCTGCCCAATAAGGTGCAGAAGAGAGCGAGATAAATCATCTTGCCCTTCGTTTTGAAACAAAAACGGATAGCGGTATTTTTTCCATGCCTGAAAAAACAGGGTTGTAATTCTATGGTTAAAAATATCCAAAAATGCAGCTAAGCTTTCACTACCGTCTTTATGCGTTGCAATATCGTTCAGGAAATAATCCGGCAAGACAGCATCTACGCCATACAAACCTAAAAATGTTGTCCTTACAGTTGGTAACTCGGCTTCCGCATCATATTCAACCGATGCAATTTCCCCAGAAGGGAAAGATAGAGACTTCACCCTTCTGAATCTTACCATTGACTCTACAGCTTTTTCTTCAGCACCATCGGCAAGCGTTTCCAAAACCCGACAAAATTGGAAAAAATTCATTGTTGCTGCATTGCGTACAATAAACTCTCCCAATTTCTCTTGAAAAATTTCAGATGCTATACCTTCGCAATGAGATTTATTTCTGGGAATCTCCCATAGAGGAAGTGTCTGTCTACCGTTATTTTCTTTAGCACTTTTATGCGCTGTTTCTAAAACCGTGTGATAGTTGTTTTGCTGTCTTTCCATGTATATGTTTTCCCGGATGGCAGAGAAACTATGCTGAACCGGGTAAATAGGTTCAAATCAGCATACATTGCAAAAAATTCGTTCAATAATTCCCCGAACAAATAAATTTCTGCTTCCCCATTAAATGCAGTTGAATCAAATGTTACTGTAATATGAACTCCACGATGAACTGCACCACGCTCAATTCTTTGTACCGTTTCATGCTTAACGTCAACAATCCCGTTCAATCTGCGCTTATTCAATTCATCTTCGGTCCAATCGTAAATCGACAATGCACCTTTCAAACTATCAACGTTTAGTAATGATAGATAATTTGGTGACAAATGGGACAAGATACGCCATTGAAATCTGTCTTCTGTTGGAGGATAGCATGACAACGTCGGAGTCGTAAGGTTTCTTACCATTTTAATATTGGGCTCGGCTATATCCGTGTCTTGAATCTGGGTTTCCCTCAAACTCTTACGTGGCAAAGCACCATTGGTCCCTACTACTTTTAGAGAAAGTGTTTCAGTAGGCAGAATATCTTTTCTATCCCACAACAATCCTCCAAGCATAATAAATGTTTCATGCTTTCCAGATACTCCTCGTTTTACCTTCGTATGGTAATACCGTTCCGGAGCATCATATTTCATCAACCCACCACGATGTTGGAATGACGAGAAAGGAATATATGAGTAGCGCTTGCCTGTCTCATGATTTACAGCTTCCACTTCATTTACTGAATACACCTCTACTGCCATACCTTCATGCAACAAAGGCTTAACAGGGTATTCAAATGCCTTGTGATCCACCCGAATAGGTTCAGCCTCCATGTCAAAGAGGTTAATGGCAGGAACACAGTTTAATTTCAAGCAATCTGGAGGAAATCTAAGCTCTGAAGGATATTGTTTGGATAGAACTACATTAATACTAAACTCATTAATGCGTTCCGACCATTCTTCGGCATCAATACCAATCAAATCAATAAAGAAAAACTTCTGTTTAAAACAAAAATATTCCAATAGTAATTGATATCCACTGAAACTGTTATTTACTTTTTCCCACAATCTCTCATCTTCGGCAAATCCGACGGCCTTAAACCGTATATTACCTCCAGATGGTAATTCGGCATGATGGATACTAATTTGAGCAGCCTGATTTAACAAGGCATGACGTAATGCAAAAGCAACTGGTTCATCAGCAGAAATATAAATTCTGATTTTAGAAAAATCCAAATTGTCTTTCTGTGTCTGCCTGTGAATACCAAAAGTCAATTTGATGACACTTTGACCATTTGCATCATAATCCAATAACGTATGCAAAATACTCAGGGGCTGGAGTTTAACATCACCTGTAGTTCGGTACAGGCATCTCGTCAACCTGTCATTAATATTAATGGGCTCAGATTGTACGGATAGTCCTTTTTTAACAAGCTGCCCACCCTGCAACTTTTTATCATCTGGAATTAACTCTAAAACAGTCAAAGAAGGAATCATCCTCAGATAATGAGGCCACAGCATATTGACCAAACCCTCAGTCAATTCTGGAAAGTCATCATCAAGTTTTTGTCTGATTCTTCCTGTTAAGAAAGCAAAGCCTTCAAACAATCGCTCCACATAAGGATCACGTGTACCTACTCTATCCAAATTCAGCATTGCGGCACGATCAGGGTGAGCTTTTGAAAACTCTAACCCTGCTTCCTTGAGATACCGCATCTCTTCTTCATAATAACGTAATGTGGGATCTGACATAATATATGTTTAATCAATTAATTCTAATGCACGGACAATATCAGCCTGCATTAATTCAGTTCGTAAAAATTCAAGTTGCCCAGTAGCTTCAGTATCTTTCTTATCAAGATTTTCATTTAATAGTTGATACCACAAAGCATATACATCAAATGCAAAATGTTTATCCCACTCTTTTACTGTCAGAACCTGCATCTGCCGTGAAGCCTGTTCCAACAGTTTCAATGCCCAATCTGCTTTTTGATTGTTTGCAGCCAAACGGGCCATCATCAACCACTTTTTAACCTGCCCTGCACCTGACTGCAACTCTGGTAATGTTTCCAACCAAGCAAAAGCAGCATCCAAGCCTTGTTCTTGTGTTTTTAACAAAGCCTGTTGCCATTGACTTTCTTGGTTTTCTACATGAGATGATGATTCTATTACTGCTTTTTGAACTGTTCGGCTACTAGTCTGTTTGCGCGTGGATGGCATAACCTTTTGCTCCAACCACGTCAGCGTATCGGCTGAGACAAACGGAAATCCGTTATCAAAACTTAATCCGGTCAAGCCATCACATCTGGTCAGTAAAGATTTCAGCTCAAATAATGATGAGTCAACCTGAGAAAGATATAAACCACCCAACGCCTGCTGCCCTTGCCACGCGTAATATTGCAAATCGAGCCAATACTGATTAGCGCCTTCTAAAAAAGCCGCTTCTACTCTATCAAGCAAATCCCGCCATTGCTGCTCATTAACCAAACGATTTAAAGTTGCCAATAAATCTGTCCTTGGAGCTTTCAAACGAGTCTGACCATTTTGATGAGGAGGGATACCATTTAGCCCACCCCAACGTACAGCACGAATCATCTTATATGCAGGCCAATATCCATCATCCTGCTCTCTTAAATAGGCGGCATTAATCCTAACTTGATCGAGTAAGGCTTTAGAAGAGTTAACTTGAGTGACAGCTAAACTTTCAGACGGCCTCTGACTCTCTTGACGAATCTGTGGTACAACTTCCTGGTCAATAGGCGTACTAACTTCCTGACTTTGAATTGTACTTGTCTGAGGTGATGAAAAACGAACAGATGACTCTTCAAAATATTGCAATAACGGAAACAGGCTGGGGCGTACTGATTCTTCCCATCCCTCAAGATAATGCTGCAACGACATTAACGCCGATAATGTCCGCTTGAGGTCCACCGAATTAGATAATTCAGTCCCTTTGAGCGTATCCAGCACTCTTTCCCCAGACAGCCAATTTAATGCATTGCGTTTTTGTACCGGCTTTTTCGGCCATAGTGATTGATCAAATTTTTGCAACAATCCGCATAAAATTTCCAAACCATCTGAAAAACCTGCCAACCCCCGGTCTCGCAAAGCGGCAAAAATATAATAAGTTGCTACTCTCAAGTCTTTAGATTGACGTTTTAACAAGCGTTCAGAAGCATCCAAAATCAATCGGCAATCAATACCTGAAAGCTTGGCCAATTCAATTTTAATAGCCTCAAAATCATCGGCATATGCAACATCCTCGCCACAAGGGTGGCCGTCTGAAACAGGTTCCAGCCACTCTTGCCAGCGATGAATATTGTTATCGGTGATTGATGTGCCCTCATCACCAAGTATCGGCTTTACCCATTGGGGTAATGTCATGATTATTTAACCTCAAAAATCTTATTCGGCAGATGGATATTCTTCAGTTCCAACAATCCCAAAGGTCCTTTACCGGAATTAGTTCTCATATAGAACCTCATCAATTTGTCTTTCTCCAATGGGAATTCGACTAAATAAGTGCCACTGTCAATCGGTGTAACCCTAGATTTTTCAAGCATACGGATAAAACCGAAGCGACCACTAATTTCTTGAGTCTTACGCATACCTTCTGCCTCAGTTTCCCAAGAAATACGAAGACCGGCATTGCTGACATCTCCAGGCCATTTGAATGTCTTCCACTCTGTTTGTTGGTTGAAATAATCTAAAGACTGACCGTCGATAATTAAATCATACTGAACAATACCTTGAGTAGATGTCGGTTTCAGCTCAAAGCTATAGCCACCCTCTCCGTTAACAAAGAAGTCTTCAGAAATAGCACTCAATTTATTCAATTGTTGCAGGAACCCCGGGTTAACCTTCAATTCACTTCCGGGCGCAACAATCCATTGGTTACCCTGTTTGGTTAAAACACCTGCCAATTGGGTTGTGACAAACTGATTAAGCGCACCTTTGTTAACATCCAAATATTTTGCCAATACCGGAATCGAAACTTCGATTTCTGATCGAGCAAATGGATATCGGCCACCCAGTTCAGACTGCATAGGATTGACAAAATTACTTGCCCACAAATTATTGATGTCTTTTTGAGCAACACCGGCAATTGAATCCCATACGGAATTAAACGGCAATACAAAAACATTTCGTGCAAACGGCAACAATCTGTCACCCACACCGGCCTCAATTAAACGTGCGTACTGTATGCCGTCGAGGAACTCATTATCACCTCCGTTTAAAACACCTTGCACGGCTGTTCTTGCCGCACCTCCAGTATCAGAGGATGCCGTCATTTGAATCAAACGCTGCTTCACAGTAGTTACACGTTCAAGGTACCGCTGCAGACTCAAATCACTCTTTGGATTAATTTGTGCATCAATCAATTGCAACAGAGTTTCAAATTCCGCTTCCAACGGCCCTGCCAGATAATCATTTACCTTATCTTCCAAAGCATTAATATTTTCAGATTGAGAATTCAATACCGCATCTGCAACCTTACGCGAACGAGTAGACAGTTGTCTTGCGGCTACACGTTTTGCTGCATCTGCAACAGCAGGATTGACATCAACTTTCTTGCTATCCAGCTGACTGCTTTCTTTCACTGCATTAAATAATGCCACCAATGGCGAACGTTGAGGATCCGCATAGACGTGAAGCTGATTGACTGCATCCAAGCTGGTTGTTCTCGGTTGCCATGTAATGCTGTTCATCATGTTGTACCAAGCGGTAGCATATTCCTTAAAGTAACGTTCTTTCAGGCTATTGATTGCCGCTTCTGTTACCGAAGCTTGGTACACATTACCGCCCAATACCCAATCATTGCTCTTGCTGTCTTTAATTGCCTGCTCTAATCCTGGCTTAATATATTTTTCCCAACCCTCAACCGTATATATACGCGGCAAAGGTTTTCCAACATTCCAAATACCTTTCAAATCCTTATTAAGCAATTTATCTAAGGTAATGGTTTGCAACTTGGCATTCGTACCCTGAATAATGCGTTTATACAATTGCTCACTGCCTTGGTCGCGATTGATCCAGTCCACCAAGACCTGACGGCTTCTTGATACCAATTCAGTTTGTTCAGGCTCTGCCAAATTATTTTTCTGTGACATACGCGACACAAAAAATTGTGCCAACGTTTGCGCATCTTTTGCCGCCACATTTTGTGTCGTCAACATCTGCGTCAACTTGGTTACTAAGAATTCCGCATCTTTTGCGTCTTTTGTTTTCTCAACATGAGATGTCAGCATCAAATATGCTTTCAAATCTTGATAAGCACTATCCTGAAGTTCAAAGTCATCAGGAATTCTGCCTTCCAACATTACCAATTCATCTAACTTGTTCTCAAAGAATGCAGTAGCAGGACGGCTGATAACATCTTTTGCCAAATTATTATATTTACGGTAAGCAACAGCTAAGAGCTCTTGTCGATGCTCATACCCAAAAAACTTAACCGCATATTGTGAGAAGCTTCGACGAGACTCCAAATCTGTAATATCTTGTTGCAATCGAATAAGTGTAGCTACTTTCTCAGCACGAGATTTTACTTTCTGTACGCTCTCAAAATCGGTCTTCAAACGGCTGATTTCTTGATAACTGCTATATGCACTGACTGCAAATGCACCACCGACAAGCAAGGCAACTGCGCTTAAGCCCAAATAAATTTTTTCCGTTTTAGAAAAACGCAGTTTCTTTCCGGAACCCAAAACAGATAAATCATTGAATGCACGGAAAATCAAATCTCCTGATTGTTCAGGTTGATTTGATTGAATAAAAGAAATACCTGCAACAGTATCCAGTTTTCCCAGTCCCCGCTTTTCTGCAACAATATAATCAGCCAAAGCCTGAGTTTGTGACGGCAGTTTGGCGGACAATTTCGCAATGGGTGTTTGTTCTAAATCTGCTTCAATCAATCGTGTGCCCACAGCTGCCAACCGATTAGCAAATTGATCCAACTCTTTCATCAACTCTGCTGAAGATACTGTTGAACCATATTTCAAAGCATGACTGACTGCTGATGGCATTTCATTGGCATCATTTACAAAATGAACTTGATTAATTGGAAGTTTCCAGCCAAGTTTCTTCATTAACTCAAGCAGTTGAGCGGTATTTTCCTGAACTGAAAACTCTCCTTGAAGCTCAACAATACCTTCTGCAGGACGTTTTCCCACACCCCTCAGATACTGCCAACCATTCGCAGGTTCCATTGCCTGAGCATCTATCCAAATCGCAGAAGCCGTTTCTACCCAAAGTTGCGGGCGAATATTAGGCAAAACTCTATCCAAGAGCATTGGTTCTTGGGTTACAACGAAAATCCAAGGCTTACGATGTTTTTTATATTGTCTAGTCAATAAGTAAATATGGCGTAGCTGCTCCCAACGTTCCGCTATACCAATCAGAGTTGAAGACTCTCCATTATCCCCACTTAAATCTTCAGGATTTAAATGTTTCAAACCGGAGTATTTATCGGAGCTCCTAGCCCAAAAAAATCTCGTAATCAAAGGAGTAAGGAGTATCAATGAGATCACAATTGATACACATGCCCAGACCACAATTTTTGCAATAGTCGACGTAATGCCAAGATTTTGGCCAAAAAAGTATAATAGGATTGCGCTGATGGCACTTCCAATAAAGATGATTACCCCTGTTGTAATAGGCTTCATAGTAGAGTTTTCTCGAAAAAGATAAGGGATGGATTATAATAGGATATTTCCTCTCCGTCATTATTACATATAAATCTTATTTGAATAAATATTCATTTAACCCAATATTTATCTTCACCTTTCAATTTTGCTTCAGCCTCTGACTCATAAAAACTATTCGCTAGTCGCACATACAATCAACCAAATCTACACCCTTTCCGAAACTATCAAAGTTATATTCAAAACTTGATATTTTCTCCTCATACCATATAGATACAGAAAATAACCGTGTTGTTTACACAACAGATTCAGGAAACAAACCCTATCCGGCTATACCTTATACCGTATTTTTTCAGACGGCCTTTATCCCCCCAAAAGATAGCCAGTCCCCCACCTTTGCTATATCATTCAACTATACAGAAACCAAGGAAAACACCATGTACGAAGTCAACCGCAGCGTCTTCCTGCTTATCCCCCTCGATCCTTTTTGGAACTGGCTAAAATCCCTGCCCGGCAATCACTTGGACGGCCTGACGCTTGAAGATATCCAAGCCGATGCCAATTCCTACCTCGTTCGCCCGTGTGAAACCGCCGACGAAGTATGGGACGAAATCGAAGCGCGTTTTGAAGACATTTTTGCTACCGAATTGGCCGACTGGTGCGAAGACGAAAGCGAATGGCCGGATTTAGACGCCGACATTTTCAACGAATGGTTCGACATCCAACTCTCCACCGTAATTACCGACCTCGAACACGAACCCATCGCACGCGAAGAGTTCCAACCCATCAATCTCAACTGATGAAACTGACCGTCCGCAACTACCACCTCGACGGCTACGGCCACGTCAACAATGCGCGCTATCTCGAATTTCTCGAAGAAGCGCGCTGGACGTTTTTTCAAGAGCATGACCTTCTGTCCGAACTCAAAGGCATCATGCTCGTTGTTGCACGCGTCGATATCCGCTATCGCCGCCCATCGCTCGAAGGCGATGTTTTAACCTTCACAGGCCGTCTGAAAGACATCGGCACACGCCACATCATCCTCAGCCAAACCGCGACCCTGCCCAACGGCAAAGCAGCCATCGAAGCCGAAGTTACCCTTATGCCCGTCAGCAGCGAAAGCGGCCGCAGTATAAGCGTTCCCCAAACCTTAGCACACGCCATTCAAAATCTCGAATCATGAAAAAAATACTCACACTTCTCATCGTTGCCACGATTGGCGCGCTTCTTACCTTCGTCCTTATCCCCAGCAACAAAGCCGCCCCTGATTTCGCCCTGCCCGACCTGCAAGGCAAAACCATTACCAACGCCGATTTAAAAGACAAAGTTACCCTCATTAACTTCTGGTTTCCCTCCTGCCCCGGCTGCGTGAGCGAGATGCCTAAAATCATCAAAACCGCCCAAGACTATCAAGGCAAAAATTTCCAAGTCCTCGGCATTGCCCAGCCCATCGACCCTATCGAAAGCGTCCATCAGTACGTCAAAGAATACGGCCTTCCCTTCACCGTCATGTACGATGCCGACAAAACTGCCGCAAAAGCCTTTGGTACACAGGTTTACCCGACTTCCGTCCTGATCGACAAAAACGGCAACATCCTCAAAACCTACGTTGGCGAACCCAATTTCACCCAACTCTACCAAGAAATCGACCAAGCCCT
>ERZ773057.878-NODE-878-length-12294-cov-8.280660_pt1 | contig 12294 bp, 9 predicted proteins | sample MGYA00580629_ERZ773057 | MGnify/ENA primary metagenome ERZ773057 (study PRJEB29015, sample SAMEA2738143) | human oral metagenome | biome: human oral; feature: human-associated habitat; material: saliva | place: China | collected 2163 ...
AAAGCCGCGCATACCGACAGAGTGCGGCTGAGCCGCTTAGAAGAGCTGTGTCGCATCATTGCGCTCCTTATGTTCTTTCTCGTTTAGTGCGTCGTCCCTCGGGGCATGTAGTGCCACCGAAGGGTCAGCGTTGTCGACTCCGGTTCTTCACCGCTGAGTGTGGACAGTAGAGTGACCGCGCTATCCAGGTCTCGGTTGTCGAGGCCGATTGTGGACAGTGCGGGGTGAAGGTCGCCGCCATCGACGGAGGCGCCTGTGCCGATGATTTGGAGATCATCGGGGATTGCGATTCCGCATTGAGTCGCTGCAAGGACTGCGCCAATGGCAACTCGGTCAGAATCGCAATACACCGCATCGGGAAGGGGATCCCGACCGGTGAAAATCGTGGTGGCACACTGGAAAGAGGATGGGATGCTCCCCTCTGTGTACGCCAAAACTTCGGGGGCACCCAGGTGTGAATCGCTGAGGAATTTCGTGTACGCGTGCCAGCGCGGTTCGTTTTCAAGTTCTTCGGCGCTACGGCGCTGGGTGAGATAGGCGATCTTCTTCGCTCCCCCATTAACGAGGCCACTAAGAGCTTCGTTGATCCCTGCGGTTTCATCAATGGTTACCCCGATGTAGGAGGGGTTTGGCGGGAGGGTGCCAAAGATCATGGTGGGAATAGGCGGCGTGGGGAGTAAGTCCATGAGGGCCTCGGCACTGGTGGGATTGCAGGCGAGGCAGGCACTGTCGTAGAGGCCGCACGACAGGGCGTTGACGATCTGTTGTTCTTCACCGATGCGAACTGGGATCGACACTAGGTGGAGGTTTTCTTCTTCGAGGCGCGTGCTCGCGTGCAGTTGGAATCTCTCGACGAAGCGGTCCATGGGAGGGGTGTAGAAAAAGCAGATTGTGCGCGTGGCACCGGATTTCAGGGAGGAGCCAAGGATTGAACGTGTGTAGCCGAGGCTTCGAGCGGCTTCGTGAACCTTCTTTTGGGTTGCCGAAGTGAACGCGTCTGCGCGACTACCGCTGAGGATGAGTGAAGCGGTAGTCGGTGAAACTCCAGCGTTTCGTGCGACGTCGACAAGTCGGACCCGTGAGGCCATGTCGATACTGTAGCGCGTGCACCGAGGCGAGTTAAAACGTTTTCATAAAACGTTATAACTCCGTTATCTGGCACACAATAATGCCTTCCTCGCGGATAAGCTCCTTGATAGAATCACCCGTATCACGAAGGCACAGCCCAAAGGAGGGCACATATGAGTATCTGGATTGGGGATGCACGCGAGTTCGAAGAGCTGCGCGAAGAAAATGAGCGTTTGAAGGAGCGAATTGCACACCTCGAACGACTCTTAAAAGCCTCCGGAGAAACCATCGACCTAGCACTGAGCCCATCTGAACGCGCACTGGTGCTCGATGGACGCAAGCTTGAAGCCGTCAAGGCCTACAGAGACCGCACCGGCGTTGGCCTGAAGACCGCAAAACAAGCTGTCGACGCGGTTGGATAAAGTACCTCTGATGAAGCGCTCTATTGCTTGGCGCTGAGCACCACTCAGGATCACAGCGCACAGGGGCGGGCCACACAGATGTGTGGCCCGCCCCCTTGCGACTTTCACCGCTTAAAAGTGCTCAGACTCAGTGCTTGGAGACGCTCACAGCGAGCTTCTCCCCTGCCTCAACTGACAGGCACAATGCCAGAGTTTCGGAAGCAATCATGTCCTTCCAGGTCTCGACATCGCTCACGTGATCAGCCGGAACCGTCAGCGTCAGATCAATACGGTCTGCAATGTGCAGGCCAGCATTCTTACGCTCATCCTGGACGGCGCGAACGACGTCGCGGGCGTAGCCCTCGGCCTCGAGCTCAGGGGTTAGCTCCGTATCGAGCACGACGAAGGTCCCCGACGGCAGAACATCTGCAACCTGACCCTCGGCGGCATCTACAGAGGTAGACACGGAGAACATGTCGCCGGTCAAGACCAGCGGCTTCCCATCCAACTCGACGGAAGCGAAACGGCACTCGCCGTCCACGACCTCCCACTCACCGGACTTTTGAGCCTTGAACAGCTGGCTGGTCAGCTTACGAACCGAGGGATCGAAAGCACGCGGGTTGAGCGAAAGCTCAGTGCGCACGCTCAGGCCCGAAGTTTCGGGAGAAGCGAAAACAACGGACTTGACGTTCACCTCGGAGGCAATAAGATCCGCGAAGGGCTCCAGCTCCTTGTGGTGCTCAGAGACAACCTGCAAGGACGCCAAAGGCTGGCGAACACGCAGCTGGTGGGTTTTACGCAGAGCGTGAGCAGCGGAGACGACGGAACGAACCTCGTCCATGGCCTCGACAAGCGCAGAGTCAGCCACGGCCTCGGAAATCACGGGGAAGTCGACCAAGTGCACGGACTCCCCGCCCGTCAGACCGCGCCAGATCTCCTCGGAAAGCAGCGGCAGCAAGGGGGCTGCCAGCTCCATGAGGGTCACCAACGCGGTGTAGAGGGCATCGAATGCTGCGCTGTCTTCATCCCAGAAACGCTGGCGCTGGGTACGCACGTACCAGTTCGTCAGCACATCCAGGTAGTCACGGATCGCATCGCAAGCACCAGCAACGTCATACGCGTCCAATGCGCCGCGAGTATCCTCAGCCAAGGAGCGCGTGTGAGCAAGCAGGTAGCGATCCATCTGGGGCAGTGCATCGACAACTGCCTGATCCGATAGGTCAAGGCGCTTGGCCTCGTAACCCGCTCCCCCATTGCACGCGCCGGCGTACAGGGTAAAGAAGTAGTAGGTGTTCCAAATCGGCAGGAGTACCTGGCGAACCGTGTCACGGATCGACTCTTCCTTCACCATGAGGTTTCCGCCGCGCACGACCGGGCTGGACATAAGGAACCAACGCATGGCATCGGAACCGTACTTGTTGAAGACCTCGGCCACATCCGGGTAGTTGCGCAGGGACTTGCTCATCTTCAGGCCGTCGTCACCCAGAACAATGCCATGGGAGACGCAGGAGCGGAAGGCCGGGCGATCAAAGAGTGCGGTCGCAAGGACGTGCAGCGTGTAGAACCAGCCGCGCGTCTGACCGATGTACTCGACGATGAAGTCGCCCGGGTAGTGGTTCTCGAACCACTCCTGGTTCTCAAACGGGTAGTGAACCTGCGCGAAAGGCATGGATCCCGACTCAAACCAGCAGTCGAAGACATCGGAAATACGACGCATCGTCGACTTGCCCGTCGGATCATCCGGGTTCGGGCGGGTGAGCGAATCAATGAAGGGACGGTGGAAGTCCGTGACCTTCACGCCGAAATCGGCTTCCAGCTCTGCAACCGAGCCATAAACATCGGTGCGCGGGTAGGCCGGATCGTCCGATACCCACACGGGGATCGGCGCACCCCAGAAGCGGTTACGCGAAATCGACCAGTCACGAGCACCCTCAAGCCACTTGCCGAAAATACCGTCCTTGATGTGAGCGGGAGTCCACGTGATCTCTTGGTTGAGCTCGACCATACGGTCACGGATCTCGGTGACGCGAACGAACCACGAGGAAACTGCCTTATACATGAGCGGCTTGCGGCAGCGCCAGCAGTGCGGGTAGGAGTGCACGTAGGACTTCTCGCGCACCAGCACGGCGCGAATTTCGGGCGCGCGACGCGCGATCGGTCCACCCTGCTCGCGCAGGTCAGCTACGACGTAGCGGTTCGCATCGAAGATCTGCATGCCCTCATAATCGGGGACCTCCGAGGTGAAAACACCGCCCTCATCGATGGGCAGCACCACGCCGATACCGTATTCCATGCAGGTCCACATATCGTCTTCACCGAATGCGGGAGCCTGGTGGACAAGGCCGGTACCATCCGTGGTCGTCACGTAGTCAGCGGCGATGATCGACCAGCCGTTGGGGCCGGGCGCGCCGCCCTCGGCACGGCGCTCGGGGGTATCAAAGAAATCGTAGATCGGGTGGTAGTGCAGACCCACCAGCTCATGTCCCTTGTAGGTGGCGACGACCTGCGGATTGTCACCGAGCTCCTTGGCGTAAGCGCTGATCAGGTCAGAGGCGATCAGGACACGCTCACCTGCAAGAACACCCTCATGATCTGGTGCAACCTGAACCAAGGCGTAGTCGATCTGCGGCCCCACAGCAATGGCCGAGTTCGAAGGAAGAGTCCACGGCGTGGTCGTCCAGATCAGTGCCAATTCGGGACGCTCAGAATCTTCGCGCAGCTTCTTTTCCAAGCGCAGGCCGACAGTCACAGTGTTATCAGTACGATCCTGATACACATCGTCATCCATCTTGAGCTCATGGTTGCTCAAGGGAGTGCGGTCGTGCCAGCAGTACGGCAGAACGCGGTAGCCCTGGTAGGCCAGGCCCTTGTCGTAGAGCTGTTTGAATGCCCACAAGACCGATTCCGTGTAAGACATATCCAAGGTCTTGTAGTCGTTATCAAAGTCGACCCAGCGGGCCTGGCGAGTAACGTACTCTTCCCATTCCTTGGTGTAGCGAAGCACAGAGGAGCGGCAGGCCGCATTGAAGGCCTCGATACCAATTCCGCCGGGACGCGTGATCTCGGTGACGTCTTCGATTCCCAGCTGACGCTGCGCTTCAAGCTCTGCGGGCAGACCGTGGGTATCCCAGCCGAAACGGCGTTCAACGTGGTGTCCAAGCATCGTCTGGTAACGACCGACAACGTCCTTGATGTAGCCGGTCAGAAGGTGACCGTAGTGCGGGAGGCCGTTCGCAAAAGGCGGGCCGTCGTAGAACACGAATTCGTTCTGACCGCCTTTACCGGCGGGACGGCGAGTAATGGATTTACGGAAGGTGTCATCAGCGGCCCAGAAAGCCAGGGTCTGTCCTTCCATCTGAGGGAAGGACGGGCTTGGATCCACTTGCTCATCTCGATGGCGCGGGTAGAAGCCGTGCTTCGTCATGTTTCGTCCTTGTGTCGCAGGTCCACAGGGACGAGGATCAGCGTTGCCGATTCCCGCGGTACCACCCCGCTTGCTACGCGCTGCGTAGCCGCTCATTAACAGCTGTGACGGGCTTACCCGTTCGGTTCTACTGGGGTGCCGGCTCACACCGCGCCCGTTCTTCCGAATGCTCCCCGGTGATTCCTACAGACGTAGCCGGATCAACGCCTGTCCTAGTCTACGCAAAGCGCGCTCCCAAGGCACTTCTTTCTCGCCACAAGCACAAAAATGAGATCAGCATCGCGATAAAGTTAACGATGTATGCACAGCCACGCAACAAGGAAGGAGGCACATGGACATTTCCCGACCTTCGACTGCCGCCGCTGCACTTGTATGCCTTGCTTTGGTGTGCGTCTACCGCTTTCAAGAGGCATTGACCGCAGCAGGAATCCCGATTTCCCGCATGATTGCGATCTTTTCGGGGATCACCCTTCAGTCTTTACCTTTCTTGGCCATCAGTTCTCTGATTGCTGCTGCGATCGAGGTGTTTCTTTCCCCTCACCAGCTTGCACGTTTCTTCCCACGAGGCCGCATTGCCGGTTGCCTCGTTGCTTTCGCCTATTCCGCGCTTCTTCCCGTCTGCGATTGTTCAACCGTTCCTCTTGTACGTACTCTGCTGCGTCGAGGCGTTCCTCCACGCACTGTTTTCATCATTCTTTTTGCGGCGCCATCCATCAACCCACTTGTCTTGTTTTCAACGTGGTACGCCTTTGGCCCTTCATTGAAAGCGGTATCGCTCCGCGTGGTGGCAGCCGTCATCTGCACCATGACAATTGCTCTTTTGCTCAGCATCCGTATGCCGTCTCTGACGACGGTTTTGCGTCAGAGCGAGTCGGATGACTCCTGTGAGTGCTCACATGGTTGCGGAGCCCACGCGGCGCACGCTACGCGAGGGCGCTTTTCTTCATTTTCTTCTGCGTCGGCCTCGGCCTTCCTGCGCGTCGTGCCCTATATGTTGATCGGGGCCGCACTCTCCAGCGTCATCCAAGGCCTTCTTCCTGCTGGGTTTATGACGGGACACACCTCCTCATATGTGTCCATTGCCGTCGCAATGTTGATGGCTTTCGTTCTCTCTCAGTGCTCATCATCTGATGCGATCGTGGCACGGAGCATGACGAGTCTGCTTCCCCCCGGCGCGCTTATGACCTTCATGCTCATGGGCCCCATGCTTGATGTGAAGAACGTCTTCATGTTGTCAGCCGTTTTCTCGACGCGCTTTACTCTTCGCATCTGCGCAACCATCACCGCAGTTGTTACGCTGGCCGGTCTTGTCTTGACCTGGTGGGGCTTGGGAGGTGCATTGTGAGGGCACGCGCTTTGATCTTTGTCCTGGCTGCAGTGAGCTTAGGCTTCCTCTTCCTTTCGAGGCGTTGGGTCTATTTCTTCCCGCCTCGTTTCCTTCCGCTGATCATTTTCTTGTGTATCGTCTTCATTGTGTGGGCCGTTGTCGACCTTTTTACACGTAGGCAGGAAAAACATACTCACCGAACACGCGCGAATGCGGTATATCTTCTCATTCCAGTCCTTGCCTGGTCCCTGCCTTTTTCTCTATCCCCCTCAAGCTTCCTTGGGTCAACGAGTTCAGCGAGCGCTATTTCGCCAACGCCCGTCCCTTCATCCTCAGATTCTTCTTCCTCAGCACATTTCCACGCCGACCATGTGATCGACACGAACAATTACTACGACAGCGTCATCGACATGGTGACTCACCCCGACCAGTGGGACGGCAAAACAATCGAGGTAACTGGCTTCGTTTTACCCAAAGACAAGGCTTCCTCCGAGGCAGGGATGCCGCCATTCGGTCCGGATGACAGCTTCGGCTTATCCCGGATGACCATGTGGTGCTGCGCAGCTGATGCTTACGCCTTAGGTTTTGCCGTGAATAACACGACCTCATTCAAGCCACAGGCTGATCAATGGGTTCGCATCCAAGGAACCTTAGAAGTCCGTCACTCAAAAGCTCTCTATCTGAAGGCAACAAGTATTACGCCGGTCAACCCACCCGATACCCCCTTTGTCTACGAAAAGAAGTAGGGGCGCCCAGACGCCATGACGGCATCGAGCACCCCTACCGGGAGTTCCTCATTACTTAGACGAGGAATCAGAATTTTGGGAGTCAGAGCTTTGAGAAGAGTTCTCTGCAGCCTTCTTCTTTGCAGTTGAGTTCTCGGATCCCTTCTTGGAGGAGCCGTTCTGAGCTCCCGGACCACCCTGGCCCTGCTGAGCGCCGGGGCCACCCTGACCGCCAGGCATACCCTGCTGGCCATTCTGACCCTGCTGACCGCCTGGCATACCTTGTCCGCCGGGGCCACCCTGGCCCCGCTGACCTCCTGGACCACCCTGGCCACCGGGCATACCCTGCTGGCCATTCTGACCACCTGGCATGCCTTGTCCTCCCGGGCCGCCCTGGCCTTGCTGACCTCCCGGACCACCCTGGCCCGGCTGTCCGGGCACCGCCTGCGATTGCTGCGTCGGAGCGGGAGAGGCCACCGAACTTGTTGCCCAACCTGCGCCAAAACCTGCAACCAAGAAAGCCGCTGCAGCACCGGCGGCTACTGCCTTCTTCTTCCACGAGGGCTTTGCTGAGGCCTCGTGAGAGACAAGCTCATCAGCGGGAAGCCACGCACCTTCGTAGGTTCCGTCTTCCTTCTGATAGGCAACGTTCACATAGGTCGTCTTGTCGGCATGAGCATCACGTGCCTGTGCATCCTGGGCCTGTGTATCGATGACTCGAGTCTCGTCTAGGTGGTCCTTGTTCGTATCTTCTGCACTCATGTGCGTTCCTTTCCTATGGGGCATCTGCCCTGTCGTCTTGGTCTTAAAGGTATGGACCACCTCTATGTCTGTTTTATGTCGCACCTGAGGTTTTCCTGTGAGAAGAGAAGCCTTTCTTGTGATACAGCTCACGTAAATCTATTTTGTCCACGCCAACGCCCAAAATTCACTCGGCGATAGCGTGTAGGTGCCTTAAAGATGAGGCATCACGGATCAATCCGATGAGTTCATTCCTCTCCCCTTTTAGGACGGACCTCATGTCAACCTCACGTACGGCAGTTCCGCTGACCGAAGCCCAACGTCGGGCACGGAAATACGCCACTTTCCTTGCACTCATTGCAACCTTGGGCCCCTTCTTCTACGGATTCGAAGGAATGGTCCTCAACGCCGCAATTAAAGCGGTCGGCACCACCTTCCACCTCGGCCCATTCCTCCAGGGCGTTGCCGGCGCGGCCGGTGTTATCGGCGGCCTCATTGGCGCACTAGGAGCAGGACGCATTTCCGACAAGATTGGCCGCAAGACAACCCTGATGTGGGTTGGTCCCTTCCTTCTCTTCGAAGCACTCCTTGGGCCGCTCTCACCGCTTCTTGGCAGCTTCGGATACCCCTTCCTTCTCCTCACCCGCATTGTCGGCGGCATTGGTTTTGGCGCAGCAACCACCGTTGCCCCCGGATACGTTGCGGAAATTGCACCGGCTGATATCCGAGGCCGTTTGATTGGCTTCCGTCAGCTGGCCATCATCCTCGGTCTTTTCTTCGCCGGCCTCATCAATATGGGTGTCGTACGCCTGACCGGTGGCGCTGCGAAGCCCGCCTTCTGGGGACTGCAGACCTGGCAGGTGCTTTTCGCATGCCTCATCATCCCCGCTCTTCTCTTCGTGATCTTCACGGCTCAAATCCCCGAGTCGCCTCGTTACCTGGTGTCGGTCGGAAAGACCGCAGAAGCTGAGGCGGTCCTTGCAAAGGTCAGCGGTGAAGACGATCCTGCAGCACGCGTCAAGGCAATCGCCGCTTCAATGGAAGAAACCGGCGGCCGCAAGCTCAGCATTGGCGAAATCTTCTCCTCGAAGTGGCGCGGACTGGTCTTGGTTGGCATGATGATTGCTGCATTCCAGCAGCTCACGGGCATCAACGGTGTCTTCTTCTACTCGAACTCGCTCTTCGCAGCAGTGGGATTCAACGAATCAATGGCACTGCAGCAGACCCTGCTGATCACGGGCTTCAAGATCGTCGGCGTCGTGTCCGGCATTCTTCTTGTCGACCACGTGGGACGTAAGCGGATGCTCATCTACGGAGGCACCCTGATCTTTGTCTCTCTGGGCGTCGTTGCAACCGTCTTCACCCTGGCACCCGTTGTCGATGGGAAGCCCGACGTTGCAGACAACCCGCTCTTGGCATTCCTCGCCGTCGCAGCGCTGTGCACCTTCCTGCTGGGCTTCACTTCCTCGTGGGGACCGATCTTCTCGATCGTCATGGGCGAAATGTTCCCCAACTCGATTCGCGGTGGCGCAATGTCCATGGCATCGGGAGCAGACTTCCTCGTCAACTTCCTTGTCGTTTTGCTGTTCCCATTCCTGATCTCGTGGTCGCCGGCAGGCACCTACTGGATCTACTGCGCATTTGGTGTCCTGGCAGTCATCTTCACCGCAAAGTACCTGAAGGAAACCACTGGTACCGAGCTCGAAGACATGGACAAACTCGCTGCTTCCGAGAAGTAAAAGGACCATCATGTCTGACACATATGAACGCTCCAGCGACATCCCGGATAATGTCCGCAATGTCCTGGTGATTATGACGGACCAGCATCGCACGGATACGATCGGCTGCCTAGGTAACCCTCACGCCCAAACCCCCGTCATTGACGAGATGGGACGCAACGGTTTCGCCTTCACCAACTGCTTTACTCCCACTGCGATCTGCACACCTGCACGCGCGTCACTTCTGACGGGAAAGCGGCCCGGAAAGCACCTGGTGCTGGCCAATCCTGAATGGAACATCGCCTACCAGACGATGATCCCCCTTGGGACCTGGACCTACACTCAGGCACTCCGCGATGCGGGCTACAACGTAGGCATCGTCGGAAAGTACCATTGCGGAGCAAACCTGCCCGACAAGTTCGGTGCCGATGATGATACCTACTGGGGCGCCGAAAACCCTGTTGCCAACGAGAAGTACGTCGCATGGCTCAACGAACACGGGCTTCCGCCAGTTCGCGCACATGACTTTTGGCGAGGAAAGCTCCCCGGTGGCCGCGATGGACACATCATTGCAGCACGCCTTGACCAACCTGAAGAGGCAACCTTCGAGCGTTTCTTGGCCGATCGCGCCATCGAGAAGCTTCGCGAATATGCAGCCGATTGGAAGGAAAACGGACAGCCTTTCAGCTTGGACGTCCACTTCTTTGGCCCGCATCTTCCCTACTTCCTCCCCGATGAATGGTTCGACTTGATCGATCCGCACGATGTCACCTTGCCCGAAAACTTCGGTGACTCGCTCATCGGTAAGCCGCAGATCCAGCAGAACTACGCGACCTACTGGTCAACATCGTCCTTCGATAACGATCAGTGGAAGAAGCTCATCGCGGTCTACTGGGGATACGTGGCCATGATCGACTTCGAAATTGGTCGAATCATGGATGTGGCGCGTGAACTGGGAATTCTCGATGACACCGCAGTCTTCTTCTGCGCAGACCACGGAGAATTCACCGGCTCCCACCGCCTCAACGACAAGGGCCCGATGATGTACGACGACATCTACAACGTCCCCTTCATCGCACACATCCCCGGTGTTTCTGCGGTCGGCCAATCCGACGCCTTCGTGTCTTTGATTGACCTTCCAGCAACTGTCCTCGATATCGCTGGACTTGACCCGGCATTGGTCGAAGACGGACGCTCGATCGTTGACCTGACGCGAGGCGAAGACGTGCCCGGTTGGCGTGAAGACATTGTCTGCGAATTCCACGGACACCACTTCCCGCTGCAACAACGAATGCTGCGTACCAAGGAGTTCAAGCTCGTCATCTCACCGGAGTCGATCAATGAGCTCTACGATTTGAGAGTTGATCCCTCAGAGATGAACAATGTATACACGGTGCCCGTCTACGACGACATCCGCCGTGAACTCGCAACGAACCTATACCTCCAACTCCGCGAGCGCGGAGACCACTCCTTCGCAAAGTGGATGGCGGCCATGACGGATTTTGATATTCCGCTGGTCAACACCGCCCGAAGCGATCTCGACGAGGTCATGGGTAAGTAACACACCATCGGTGTGGGCCTTCCGGGGCGTGCGGGAGGCCCACACCACTCAACATCGAAGGAGAGGACATGGACTACGATCTTCACGCCGCCGTGCCCTCTTTGGAAGACCAGATCACCAGTTATCTTGGCGAAAATCCCCCCGCGTCACGTGCAGAACTTTGCGAGGCCCTTGGGGTTTCGAGAACAACGCTGGGGCGTGCAATCGCAAAGCTCATCGATGCTCACGCTGTTATTTGCCTCAAAGAAGACGAAAAGACTGGAGCAGGCCGACCTTCAACTCTGTTCACATCGGCGCGTTTGTGCGCCTACTCGGTCGGCATTGTGATCAGCCGAGCCTCTTTCGCTGGGGTTTTACTCAATCGAGGCGGCGATGTCCTTATTGCACAATCAGTATCCGCCTCACGCCCCATCAATTATCTTCAAGCACTCGACGCCATGGGAGCGATGCTCCTCGAGCGCGCACAGGCGCGCGGTATCATCACTGACTACTTAAGTACCATCGGGATTGGTCTGCCCGTCCCCATGGGGTCAAATATTTCCCACTCACCCCATTCCCCGTACCCCAGCCGTAAAAGCGTTATCGATATCGTTTCACGCCGGTGGAAAGGGAATATCCTCATCGATACAACTGCCCGTCTTTCTGCCTTAAGCGAGGCGCTATGGGGAGCGGGTCAGGGATACCCATCAATCCTTTACGTTCGACTATCCAACGGCATTGGTGCCAGCCTGGTGATTTCCTATCGTCTATCGGGTGGAGACTTTGGCTTCACTGGAGAACTGGGGCATATGCGCGTTCCAAACGTGCACACCCCATGTACATGCGGGAAAGAGGGGTGTCTAGAAACCCTCGCCTCTATTCCCTCGCTCTGCGCCCAGTGTGATGTCTCTTCTTTGAGCGAATTGGCGACCAAAGTGAACAATCGGGATTCCCGAACACTATCGATCCTCGAACACGCGATGGGTGCCGTCGGGGCTTGCTGCGCAAATGCTGCTCTTCTCATCAACCCTCGCGCAATCATCGTGGCCGGGGAACTCCCCGAGGCGATCCCCCAGGTCTCCGATATGATTGCCCACGGCCTCGAGAGCGAATTAATTCCCGCAATGAAGTGGCACATCGATGTCGTCCGCGCCGAGCTCGGCCCACTTGCCGCTGCCCAAGCCGCGGCCTACGCATCCCAAACCACGGCCTCGTCGATCAAGAAGGAAAGCGAAGGGACACGATGACGCATTCCCCCACCCTCACGCTCCCCTTCTCGGTTGTTGCAAAGCCAACGGGCGCCGCCTGCAATTTGGACTGTCAGTACTGTTTCTTCCTGTCGAAAGAACT
>ERZ773057.879-NODE-879-length-12289-cov-3.563757_pt1 | contig 12289 bp, 16 predicted proteins | sample MGYA00580629_ERZ773057 | MGnify/ENA primary metagenome ERZ773057 (study PRJEB29015, sample SAMEA2738143) | human oral metagenome | biome: human oral; feature: human-associated habitat; material: saliva | place: China | collected 2163 ...
GACGACGACGAGGCCATGACCGCCCTCGACCGTCTCGCCCGCTGCGAGGGCATCATGCCGGCCATCGAGTCGGCCCACGCCGTCGCCGGCGCCCAGCGCCTCGCCCTGCGGATGCTCGCCGAGGACCCGGACCGGCGTCCGACGATCCTCGTGACGGTCTCCGGGCGCGGTGACAAGGACGTGGACACCGCGATGAAGTACTTCGGCGTGAACGGCGACGTGGACGCCACGACCGGGAGGATGTCATGACCGATCTCACCAGGCCCTTCCCCGACGAGGCCCGGCTGGGCGTCTCGGGGCGCATGGTGGCCGCCTGCCGGGCCGAGAACCGCGCGGCCCTCGTCGGCTACCTGCCCGTCGGCTACCCCGACGTGCCCGGGTCGATCGCCGCCATGGTCGCCCTCACCCAGGGCACGGGGGGCGGGGGGGTGGACGCCGTCGAGATCGGCATGCCGTACTCCGACCCGATGATGGACGGTCTGGCGATCCAGCACGCCGACACGAAGGCCATCCAGCGGGGGGTGCGTACGCACGACGTCTTCTCCGCGGTCGAGGCGGTCGCCGTCGCCGGTGCGACGCCGCTCGTGATGATCTACTACAACCTCGTCGAGCACTACGGCGCCAGGGGCCGCCGGAACGATCCCGCCGCCTCCGTGCGCGCCTTCGCCCGCGACCTGGCCAATGCCGGCGGCGCGGGCCTCATCACGCCCGATCTGACGCCCGATGACGCCGAGTTCTGGACCGCCTCCTCCGACGAGTTCGGCCTCGACCGCGTCTACCTCGTCGCACCCTCGTCCACGGACGAGCGCGTCGCCCGGACGACGGCGGCATGCCGGGGCTGGGTCTACTCGACCTCCGTGATGGGCGTCACCGGTGCCCGCGCGCAGACCTCCGACGCCGCCCCCCGGCTCGTCGAGCGGGTCCGCGCCATCGCCCCCGATCTTCCGGTGGGGGTCGGGCTGGGCATCTCGAACGGGGCCCAGGCCGGCGAGATCGGCGCCTTCGCCGACCTCGCCATCGTCGGCTCTGCCCTCGTGAAGCAGCTCATCGCGGCCGAGGACGCGGGCACCGCCTCGCTCGACGGGCTGCGCGCCCTCGTCGACGACCTCGCCTCGGGGGTGAGGGCCTCCCGGTGACCGCCCTGTTCCTGCCCAGTCCTCCGGTCAGCTCCTTCGGGATCGGACCGGTCACGATCCACTACTACGCGCTGTGCATCCTGGCGGGCATCTTCCTGGCGTGGTGGCTGGGGCAGCGCCGGCTGCGGGCCCGCGGCGCCGAGCCCGGAGAATTCGACTCGATGATGGGCTGGGCGGTTGCGGCCGGTATCGTCGGCGCCCGTGCCTACCATGTCGTCACCGATCACCAGCTCTATTTCGGGCCTGGCCGCCATCCGGCCGACGTGCTGCGGATCTGGAACGGCGGCCTGGGCATCTGGGGTGCCGTCATCGCCGGCGGGCTGGCCGTCTGGGTGTGGTGCCGGGCCCATCGGGTGCGCTTCGGCGCGGTGGCCGACGCCGTCGCTCCCGCCCTGCTCCTGGCCCAGGGCGTCGGACGGCTCGGCAACTGGTTCAACCAGGAGCTCTTCGGCCGGCCGAGCACCCTGCCGTGGGCCCTCGAGATCGACCCGGCGCACCGGCCGAGCGGCTACGGGCAGTACGCGACCTTCCACCCGACCTTCGCCTACGAGCTGATCTGGGACATCGGCGGCGCACTCCTCCTGCTGTGGGCCTCGGGAAGATTCCGTCTGGGGCGGGGCAAGACCTTCACCGCCTACGTCGCCTACTACTGCCTGGGCCGCTTCTTCATCGAGGCGCTGCGCATCGACCCGGTCAACCGGATCGGCGGCATGCGATTCAACAACTGGACGAGCGCCCTCGGCTTCGTCCTCGCCGTCGGGCTGCTCTGCTGGCAGCTGAAGCGCCGTCCGGGCTGCGGCCCCCGACTCGACGAGGCCCGGGACGGCGGTGGGCGCACGGGCTCCTGCCCGGGGGGCGGTGCCGTCGAGACGACCGGTGCGCAGGTTCGTGGCCGGGGGCCCGGCGGCGCTGCCGCCGCCAAGGGCCCGGGGTCGAGCGCCGCCGGTGCACGACCGGACCCGGACGAGGGGACGACGAGTCGTTCGTGACGTCTCGCGGTCAGGCCCCGGGGCTGCGGCGAGCGGACCGGAAGGCCGTGCGGGGATGGGCTCTCCGGGCTGCGGAGTGGGCCCGTACGCGACGGCCGTACCGGTCGGGTGAGTCGAGCGTTGCTGGACCGTTGTCGTATCGGCGACCGCTCATCGTTTCATCGTTGCCGATGTGGGCGCCTCGTCGGCGCTGGCGGGCGAGAACGACCGGGCCCTGCGACTCCGGGACGTCTCGGCCGCGTCCGTCGTCGCAGGGGCTCATCGTGATGCGGCTGGTGGTCGGCTCCGGGAACCGACTCCTCGCCGGACGGGCATTCCCTCACCGATCCCGGAGATCCCGGAAGACGCTCCACGGACTGATCGCGGACCGCAGCCGCCTCATGTGCCCGGAGATCTCCCCGAGGCGGGGAAGGCACCCGGGCGGAGACCTCCGGTCGGGTGCCTTCTGCAGGCCTGACAAGGGTTGACACACGGCCTTCCGAGAAGAACGATGGTTCCGTCCCCACGACGTCATGGGAACAGTTTCCGAGGGGGAGACGTGCGAGCTGTGCGAGGAGGAAACGATGCGAACTCTCAAAGTCTTTTCCGCGGGCCTGGCCGCTCTGGGTGTGTTCATGATCCCAGCGCCTCTTGCCGAAGCAGCCCCCGACCCTGGGGCGCAGCTTCCGACGGATTCCACCACGGCCGCCCCCGAGACACCGGGGGCTACGCCGTCCAAGTGCAGAGGCCCGAACAGGCGATGGTGACGGCGGATCTCTCCGTCTCAACCGATTCTGCTGTCTCCCTCGCCGAGGACGCCGAGGACGGGTCATTGCTCATGACGTCGCCGACGAGTAGCGAACTGGTCCCCGCCGTTCTGGACCTGGGTTCTGGACGACGGGCAGTGGGGACATGGGAGCTGGTCTCATCGACGCACGCGATCTACTCGGCCTCGGTGAGCACGGGAATGGACTCCGGGTCGGTTCGTGTGATGTCGAGTTTCGACTGGGACTGCAGCAACGAGAGAATTCGTGATGGTTTTATCACGGGGACCATTGGTGGATGCATCGCCGGCTCAGCCGGCGGGTGCATGGTCGGTGGTGTCAGCGGTGTCTTCGGCGGTGCCGTGACGGGATTGATCGACTGTTGGTGACGCACCGGGGAGCGGGGGCAAGAGATGGTGAATGCCGACATCGGTGTGGTGTCGGGGCTGATGGCAGTCGCCTTCGTCATTCTTCTCAACGTCGGGCCGAGGGAGGGGAACTGGAAACTCTGGGTGCTCCTGCTCGTCCTCCTCGCGGCGCGGGGGCTGTACTGGCTGCTCGCTCGGGGCCGGGAGAGACGACTGCTTGCCGAGGACGGGAGCGGTGACCCCTCGGTTCGGGGGGGGGGGGACTCTCCTCGACCCGTGGAATGAGCAACGACCAGGTTGAGGACCGTTGCAGGGGCGCGGTCCCCGGACCGGCATGTCCTTGCCGAACCTCTGCCGATGAGCTCCGAGGCTGTTCGCAGAGGCTTGTTCACAGCGTCCGTGGATGGCGTCGTGACATGGATGGGGGCGATGATCGTGATCCAATCCCCATGAACAAGCCTCACAGCACCGATGAACCGGGTCATGGCATGGAGCTGTGCCTCCTGCCGAGTCGCCTGTGAACATGTCCCTCTGATGGGAGGATGCGGTGCCCGTCTCCACGGGCACCGCATCCGGTGTCGCGGGAAGGAAACGGGACGCGGTTCGTCCAGGGGCAGTTCGACTGGTTCGTGGAAGATCCCGGATGGCATGCCGGGAAGACGAGAAGCGGTCCGCCCGATGATGATCGATGTCGTCTTGGAGGGCTGGACAACGACGGACGCGCGGAGAGGCGCAGCCGTGGCCTGCTCATGGGACCCGACCAGAGGCGCTGCTCCTTTACGGAATCCCCTTGCCAATGCGCTAAACGAGCCGCAGGAGCCTGCCGACAGGGGCGGCTCGGGGCCCTGTGGGTGATCCCCGCCTGCTTCCGGACGCGCCGGGGTCTAAGAGGGGCAGCAGGAACACAGCGATGGCGAGCGAGTCCCCAGCGAACCACTGATGGTCTGAGCCCGAGTGTCCGTCCGAGGTCATGCGACCTCGACCCCGTTCGACTGTCAACGACAGTCGAAGACCCGATGTCCTCTGGGGCGCAGTGCTCACTGCTCGTGGTGGGCATGCTGTCCGCAGACTTCATGACACGAGTGAATCCCGTCAAGGCCGTGTCAGCAAACTTGGTGTTAGCTGTCACCGAGGCCCAAAGACTATGAGGGGGTTAAGAGGTCAGTCGACAACTGTTGACATGGAAGCTGCTGACTGTTATATTAATAAAAAGAACGTTCATTCTAACTAGTGAGGACAGTAAATGTATCATACGAATAGAAAGGCTGTGACCCCTGAGATCGTCAGGGAGCCGGGTGCGAAGCAAACCACTCATCGAAAGCTGATTGACACCAAGAACGGGGCGGATCGTTTTGTCCTGACCGAATTCGAGATCGAGCCTAGCGGATCGACGCCTCCTCACTACCATGACTGGGAGCATGAAATATATGTCTTGGAGGGTTCGATGACGCTGGTGGCGTCGAACGATGAAACGCCGCTCCACGTCTCCGAAGGGGACGTGGTGTTTATTCCAAGAAATGAGTCCCACGGCTTCGTTACGGCTCCTGATGAGTCGTGCCGGTTCATCGTGGTGGCGCCTGCGGAACGTCCACCGGTGCGGAGTGTCTTCCTCTCCTCAGATCCATACGAATATATCCAGTCCAGTCAATACAGAGAGGCGCTGAACTCTGATCATGACGAGGGATGAGGATAGCAGTGCAGTCCGTGTCCATGGGATGCTGACAGCATATCTCCAGACACAGGTGCTTATCAGTGCGCTTCAGTTCGGTATCTTTGAACAGCTGGAGGGGCGAAGCCTCGACGTCCATGACCTGTCAAGCCGGATAGGCGTCCCAGAACGACCCACGCGTGCACTGCTCATCGCGCTGAGCGGGCTCGGGCTGTTGAGTGAAGATGGGCTGGGATACCGGAACACGCCCGAAGCGTCACGGTATCTTGTCCGGCGGAACCCGGAGTTCATGGGAGATTTTGCCGAGCATCAAAGCGTTCATTTCGCGAACTCCATTGAGCTCCCTGCTGTGATCCGATCGAACAGCTCCATTACGAAGAGGGTCCTCAAGGAGGGTTACAGCGACCAGGGATCGGGTGCCGGAGAAGGGGCCGCCGGTCGAGAACGGCTGATCGGTGCGATGCGGGTCAGCGCGCGTCTTCAGGCTGATCCGCTGGCGAAGCGACTTGATCTACTGAGTGGAAGCACCTTGGTCGATCTCGGGTGTGGTTCGGGCGACTACTCGATCGCCATCGCGCGCCGCCATCCCGAGGTCAGGGTCATCGCCGTCGATTATCCCTCGATCAGTGAAATTGCTTCGAGGAATGTTGCTGTGGCAGGTCTCGAGGACCGTATCGAGTTTCAGCCCGGTGACATTATGAAGGATCTCTTGCCCGAATGCGACGCTGTGCTCCTCTCCCATGTTCTTGACGGGTATGGCAGGGATCGAGTCCGGCATCTCGTGTCCAAGATTTTCGATGAGCTGCGAGGCAATGGTCGGCTTTTCGTCCATTCCCACATGCCCGACGTGTCGAAGGGGCTGTTCCCGAATCTTTTCGGTGTGATCCTTCTGATCAACACAGAAGAAGGTGAGGTCTATGAGGCCGTGGACCTGATGGAAATAATTCGAGGTGCTGGGTTCTCAGATTTGAGGACTCAGCGGGTCTCCTTTCTGTCGGGACTGGTTTCAGCAGTGCGACCCTCCCTTGAGGGGCAGAGCGACCTCTCCTTTTGAGGCGGAGCTCGATGATCGACAATGGTGTCCGTTCGGGGTTACGAGGTTGGCTGGAAGGTTGAGTGGAGTGAATAAGAGTCATTCCATCGAAACTGAGTATAAACTGCTTTCACTCAATTATGGTTACACATTCTCAGCAGTACTCGATGCTGCACTCGAACTGCGGATCTTTGATCAGTTCGGAGACCTTCCCGGCACGGTTGATCGTGTTGCGGGTGCGTCTGGATGGTCCCGAGACGCTGTCCGACGGTTGTTGGACGTCTTGACGTACATGGGTTTGCTGCTCAAGGTGACGGAGTGTGAGTATTGCGTGCCCCACCCCGTCGCTGAGTTGCTCAGCGCTGGTTCCCGGGAATCTATCGCCGCTCATCTTCGAGCAGTTTACGCTGCCCGTCCCCGCTGGGGAGACCACTTGGTTGAGACCGTGTGCACTGGAAATCGGAGGAGTCGGATCAATGACGTAGGGGACCGTCCATCGAACGTGGATTTTTTCGTCCGCGGTGGGTTCGGGGTGCTCGAGGATGCTCGCAAGGTGGCAGCGCTGTCCTCTGATGTGTGTGCGGAGACCGTTGTCGTACTGTATTCAGGTGGCGGTGAGTGGGCACTGGCGCAGGCCGAGAGTGGTTCGGGAAGAACGGTCTACGCCTTGGATACACCTGAATTCATCGATCGAGTTGTCCTTCGTGTCGGTGCGCTGCCGGCCCTCAATCATCTCAGATTCGTACCGTGCGGCGACGGGGTGCAGTCCTGCGATATCGGTGCCCAGTTGGTCCTCGTACCGCCGGTCACTCGTTTCTTCAGCATCGAGATCGTCCGACAGATGCTGTCAGGTGCGATTGCGAGCCTTGCCGGGGACGGCGAACTCCTGCTGGTCGACATCATGGCTGATCTGCAGACCAAGGAGCAGTCGTTGATCTCTGTCTTCGATCTGAGTCTTCTGGTCAACACGTCCGGTGGTGCCATAAGAAGTTCTGGATTCTACGGAAAAATGCTTGAGAGCATGGGGGTAGAGGTGACGAAAGTGGAGGGGATCGGGTTGTTGACGGTGCTAAGGGCCAGACGCGGGAGGTAATTATGACTGGGGTCGTTGTCACGGGTATAGGTGCTGTGAGTCCAGCCGGCGTCGGAATAATTCCGCTGTGGAAAGCGGTTTCCAGTGGACGCTCACTGCTGAAAGGGATGATGGATTCGGCTAACGAGGCCGTACTTGGTGGGTTCGAGTTCGGTTCAGTCGCCATTGGCGAGGTGCCGGATCTCGAGAAGCACCTCGACTCCCTGCCGCGGGAGGTGAGGAGACTCGATCGATTCGTCCAGCTCGCTGTACTGGCCGCCTCGGAGGCAGTGCAGGATTCTGGCTTGGAAAACAAGATGCTCTCTGATGCGAGGGCTGGCATTGCCTTCGCAACCGCGATCTGTGGAACTACAACCTTGGAACGTGAGTTCGTTCGGGTTACGGGCTCAGGCATGAACCCGGTGGATCCGAACGCAGTTTCTCATGACTTGTACTTGGCGGCGATGTCCAACACCCCGGCGATCGTTCTCTCTGCGATGCTCGGTACCCAGGGGCCAGTACTCGCCTTGTCTACCGGCTGCGTCGGTGGGATCGACGCTGTTGGAGCTGCTTGCGCGGCCATCGAGGACGGGGAGGCGGACGTGATGATCGCAGGTGCCTCGGAGGCCCCGATCACTCCGATCACGATTGCCTCTTTCGAAATCATCAACTGTCTCTCCAGGAGGACACAGGGTCCTCCCAGTACTGCATCGCGACCATTTGACGCAGAACGGGACGGTTTTGTTCTGGCCGAGGGCTCTGGATTCTTGGTTCTCGAGAGTGCTGACCATGCACGGGCGCGCGGCGCAAGACCGTACATGAGAATCGGTGGGTTTGCGCTTGCCTCCAATGCGAGACATATGACTGCTCTGGAAGCAGGCGGCAGAGACTTGGCCAGGGCGATGGGATTCGCCGTGGACCGTTCCGGTGTAGACCCACGCGACATCGAACACGTGAGTGCCCATGGGAGCTCGACCATTCAGAACGACAGGTGCGAGACGACTGCCATAAAGAAGACCTTGGGTGACCATGCCTATGAGGTGCCTGTCACCTCTGTCAAGTCGATGATCGGCCACCCGCTCTCAGCGGCATCGACGATCGAGCTGGTCGTCTGCGCGAAATCTTTCCAAGAAGACTTCTTATCGCCAACCGCGAATTATGAGGCCTTCGATCCCGAATGCGACTTAAATTATGTCCCGGGCTCAGGAGTCGAGTGGCTCGGAAGAAGTGTTCTCAAGCAGGCCAGCGGGTTCGGTGGGCTGCATGCTGCCATGACCCTTCATGCAATTGGCTGATCGGAGATGATTCTACATGGCTGATGATGTGGCGATCACGGGGATCGGGTGCGTGACCCCCTATGGACGCGGATATCAACTTTTTTGTGAGGGGGTGGCAACAGGACGCGATGTGATCGGACCCATCTCCCGTTTCGATGCGACGCCCTATCTCTCCAATGCGGCCGGTGAGGTCCCTGGAGGCCTCGTGGAGGAGTTCCTGACTCCCCGGCTTCGGAAGCGCACTGACCGGTTCACTCATCTCGCGCTGCTTGCTGCTCATGACGCGTTGGTGGACGCTGGATTAGAAGTCGACACTAATGTGGATGGGGATCGTGTCGGCCTGTCCATTGGAAATGCTCTCGGTGGTTGGGAGTTCGCCGAACGGGAGCTCCGTGCACTGTGGACTCAGGGGCCACGGGAAGTTAGTCCCTACCAGGCAACGGCTTGGTTCCCGACGGCGGCCCAGGGAAACGTGACCATTCAGAATGCAATCAGAGGGCCGTCGAGGACCTTCACCCTCGACCGCGCGAGCAGTGCGTACGCCCTGATTGATGCGATCCGACTGCTTAGGCACGGACATGCTGATGCGGTGCTTGCGGGGGGCACAGAGGCGCCGATCTCCCCCTATGGGTGGCTCTGCCTGCAGACCAGTGGGCTCGTTGCACGTCGCCCGACTGATTCGGATGACTCCGTCGCGTACCATCCCTATGATCATCGACACAGCGGGTCGGTCTTCGGAGAAGGCGCCGGGTTCCTCGTTCTCGAGCGGGGCGAGTTTGCTCATTCGCGTGGGGCGGTCATACTCGGCTGGCTCTCCGGTTGGGGGCGCTCCACCGATGGCTACATGCCCTACTACACCGTTGAACCCTCAGGAGAGATATACGCAAGAGCCATCGCCGACGCTCTACACCGTGCTGGTGCCGGGATAGATAGCCTCGGTGTTGTGTATTCCCATGGTTCCGGTCTCCCCATTGAGGACGTCACTGAGTTGAGGGCACTGAGCATCGCCTTGGGGAATGGTGCAGAGCAGGTTCCCATCACGGTGCCAAAGCCACTCTTCGGTCATCTTCTGGGTGCCGCCTTCGTCTTGGATGTCATTCTTGCCCTTCAGAGCCTCAGAACACGTTTCGTTCCCCCCGTGGCGCACTTCGAGCAACCAGCGCCCGGCCTTCCTCCAAGTGTGAGCCTGGCTCGTCTGGGATCATCCATGAGAGCTGGCTGCACAGCCGCTCTGGTCACCGCGCGCGGTACCGGGGGAACCAATGCAGCTGTCGTCATCAGTGTCTGAGAACAGGTCGTTACGGCCGATTGAGAGGATAATTGTGAGAGAAGAGAGCCGTGTCAGTAAGGTGTTGTCCACCATGAGCATCCCGACTGCGGGACTGAGTGGCGCGACCCTGTTGCACGATGATCTCGGTATCGACTCGGCAGAGCGTGTCGAACTCATCGTCGGATTGGAGAAGGAGTTTGGACTCAAGTTAGGCCCGGAGGCCGAAGGGATCAAGACGTTTGGTGAGTTGTGCACCTATCTTACTGCTCTTCAGTCAAGGGATGCGGGGGAAGGGCGGGTCAATGCCACGTCTTGAGAACTCTGTCTTCGTTGATGCACCGGTGGGCAGGGTCTTCAGCATCACGAACGACATATCGCGCTGGCCGACATACTTTGATGAGTACAAGCACGCAACTGTACTCAGGATCACCTGCTCGGGGTCATTCACTGAATTGGTTTTCGAACTCAACAATGGCGTGACTACGTGGCGGTCGTGGAGGCTGCTGAACAACAGCTCCCATGTCGTCATTGCAGAACGTCTAGACCCTTTGTTCCCCTTTGTCTTCATGCACCTGCGCTGGAACTACGTCGAGGAGGCCGGTGGGACGCGGATGACCTGGATTCAGGATTTTGAGCTTGACAAGGCCTTCGGCATGCCTCTGGAGAAGGTGTTGGAGAACATGCAGAACCATACTCGACGGAACCAGATTAATATCAAAAAATTCATCGAGCAGCTTCCCGGTTAGATGAAGCTTATTCACGGCTCGGCAGAAAGAAGATCCGACAAGGGGAAACGTTCCTGTTGACGACTTCTGTGAATAAGCCCCGATGTATGGTTTCGTTTCCTCGTTGTGATGACAGCGACTCGGTCCGGACCCGGCTCGTGGAGGACTTTGCGGCGCACATGTTCACGGTGGGCCTGCCCGGGAGGGTTGTCCGTCATGTTCGCAGGAAGCTGAGGAGGATGCTGCGAAAGAGGGTGGATGATAGCGATGGGATTGAGTGATGTTGGTTGATTTGAGTCTCCCCGTTGGGCCTGGCACTGCTGGGGTGTCATACCGTCGATGGACGCATGAACGTGGACACAGGATTATTTCACGCCGTGCTAGGAGACTCCCGGGCGATGGTTTTTTCAAAATTCTTCGCAACTATGTCCTGTGGTTGGGCGGGATGCGGGTCGTCAGGCCGGAGGATCTTCCGGACCGTTGTTTTCTGTCGAATGAGTTCTTCTCGTTGTCTGTGCACACTGGGACGCACATCGACGCCCCGTTCCATTATGGTCCGATGAGTGAAGGCACGAAGGCGAAGAAAGTTCTCGAAGTGCCGCTTGAACTGCTTCATGCCCCGGGGGTCATCATCGACGGGACCCGGGCCGGAAGGATCGTTACGCGTGGATACGTCAGAAAACGCCTCGATGAGTTGCGCATCGATTCGCTTGAGGGAGTCATACCCCTGCTCCGAACAGATCTTGATCTGGTAGCCGGGACCTCCTCTTACCATCTGGATTCGGTGGCTCTTGCGCCATCGGCGATAGATGAACTCCTCGATAGGGGAGCGAAAGTCGTTGGAACAGATTCATGGAGCCTGGATGCGCCTGCCAGAGACATGCTCGAGCGATACTTCAAGACCGGTGACGGCAGTTGTCTTTGGCCGACGCACATGCATGGCAGACAACGCGAGTTCATCGCGATCGAGTGTCTCGCGAATCTTCGTTCCCTGCCTTCCTCCGGGTTCGTTTTCTCTGCCTTCCCGGTCGCGCTGCGCGAGGCAGGAGGGTCGTGGACCCGGGCGGTCGCCGAACTTCCCGACCAGTAGGAACGACAGCGCTCGACTGCTCATCCGGTCTCTGTCCTCGAAGCTCTGTTCCTGCAGTCCCGACTTTTCCGGAGAAGCGGAGGAAGGGCGCGATCCGGTCTCAGGACCGTCTTGGGTACGTCTCGGACTCAGGGAGGAGCGCTGGGCATGTTGGCGTTATTCTGCATAATCTATGCGGAATTTCATCTCTGTGGCTCCTGGCCATGTTCTCCAGCCAGTGTCATCTGGGCTTGCTCAAGCATCTTTTTCTTCACTGGGTGCAGACTCAGACCGAGAGTGTCGTGATCCCTCGGGCTGGCAGACTACGGCCTTGGTGACTAGGGGAACGAGGCTCGATGTGAAGACCTCACAGGTGCACTCTGCGCAGCAGCCATCGAGCCACGGGGCATGGAAGAGGATCAACCGAAGACTGCTCGGGTTCTTCGCAGGGACTCCTGGCGATTCGCGCTGAACGACCTTGAAGGTTCCACTGCTGCGTGCTGATCATCGGGAGCATGGCTGTCATGAAACGAATTCGTTTTCGGTTTCGCGGGATGGGAGGCGGTCGAAGGCACGGCCGGTGGCGTGGGAGGCGAACGCGCCGAAGGTTTCTTCGGGGGTCTCGCGCTGAATGTTCGCGATGTTGTTCTTGGCCTCGTTCCAGACGTGCTCGACTGGGTTTTGATCGGGCGTGTACGGCGGCAGGAAAACAGGGGTGATGCGCTCCAGCAGTTGACCCGGCTCGTAGAGGGTGGTCAACTCTTTCGCTTCGCGTGGTGGAATCGGGCGTTGTCCAGGACGACCGCGATCTTGCCGGTCGCGGTTTCTCGTTGGAGTCGTTCCAGCGCGCCGATTGTCTGCTCGGTGTTCCGGTTCCCCTCGATCGGATACAATTTGACTTTTTGCTGGTCAACGAGAGGGCGCCGAAGAACGACTGG
>ERZ773057.883-NODE-883-length-12244-cov-6.268111_pt1 | contig 12244 bp, 10 predicted proteins | sample MGYA00580629_ERZ773057 | MGnify/ENA primary metagenome ERZ773057 (study PRJEB29015, sample SAMEA2738143) | human oral metagenome | biome: human oral; feature: human-associated habitat; material: saliva | place: China | collected 2163 ...
CGATATTGACCTGATGGATAATCCCAGTAGCAGGGGGAACCGCTCGGTAATTATCAAATGATTTTTCTGCCCATTTGAGAAATTCGTAGCGCTCATTGTTTCGGACAAATTCCTGGGTCATATTGGCCTCCAGAGCTGTGTCACAGCCATAAAAATCCACCTGAACACTGTGGTCAATGACTAAATCAACCGGAATCTCCGGATTAATCTGGTTTGCCCGACCTCCCTGTCCAACAATCGCATCGCGCATACTTGCCAAATCCACCACAACAGGAACACCCGTAAAATCCTGGAGAATAACTCGACTAGGCTTAAAAGGAACTTCTCCGCTTGGTGATTTAGCTTGATAATGCATCAAAGAAATAATGTTATCTTTTGTTACGTCAATGCCATCTTCCTTACGGAGAACACTTTCTAATAATATTCGTATAGAATAAGGAAGCCCTTCTATATCCCCTCCTAGTAGAGCTGAGACTTTTATAAGGTTTGTATACTGGTATACATTGCCTTTGTAATTTAAATCACTTAGGTATTCTGCCATATTTCTACCCCTCACTTATTTTAAATTGTTTTATATTATACTTTATTATGAAATTTTATGCAATAAAAATTATAATTTTTATGTTATGTTTTCTAACACAAAATAACAGTTTTTTAAATACAGGCAAACTGTACTAATCATTTTCTTTTCCAAACAAGAAAAAACAAGCACCATTCTCAGTGCTTGTTATAGGGAAAATAATTTCAAATATTTACTTCTTATTGGCTAACCATTTAAGAAGCTTGGTTAGAAGTCCCCAGATGATTAGACTAATGACAACAATATAAATCCAGGCATTTTTATCATTAGACAAGGGCAGAGGAACATTCATACCAAAGAAACCCGTGATAACTGCGAGTACTGCCAAAAGGACCGAAATAATGGTCAAGACCGTCAAATTGTCATTCAGATTGTTGTTCAGGATATTATTGTAGGAGCCAGAGAGCTGGCTGAGAACTTGAGCAATCAGATCAGTCATCGAAACGAGCTGACGAGCCTCAATCATAGCATCCTCAAACTGCTCGGTTTCTAATTCATCAAAACGGCGATAAATGCCATGACTTTTGATATGCTCTAGGAGCATGCGATTCTGCTTAGCTGCAGCAACTAGATAGACCATAGAAGTTTCCAAGTCTGACAGGGCAAAAAGATGCTTTTTGGTAGTGGTCTGACGCAGGAGAGCATTAATCTCATCCTTGCGCTTGTCCATCCGCTCAACAACCGGATAGTAAGAATTGGAGATTAACTCTAGACTAGCAAAGAGAAACTTATAGACCGATACTGGCTCATGACGCTCAGTATAAGACTTCATCATATCCACAACATAGGCATTGTCTTGGTTGCTGATCGTAATGAGCCGTCTCTGTTGCACCACAAAGGTCATAGGAATCGTCTCATAATGTTCCTTATCTGTCGCCAGATTAAGGACATTGTAGATAAAGACAACCGTTCCATTCTCACGATTGTAGTCCATATGAGCCCGTTCGTTCTTATCCAGCGCATACTCAATGGTCTCTTTATCAATTTCATAATCCTGATAAATCCGGGCATTTCTTTTGAAACTATCTGAGTCAATGTTGATCCAGACAGACTGATCTTTTAGTTTTCTTTCCAGAAACATGGAGCTCCTTTCTACAATGTAGAATAATTTTCTAATAAACTAGCGCTCAACTTCATAAACTATTCCTACAAGTAAACATGCAATGCCGAAGCACAAAACCAACCAAATTAACTGCCTCGCCTGATGAGATTAGTCAAGCGGCTAGCAAGGCTCCAATAGAACTCGGCCTTAGTAACTTTAGTTTGTTATACAATCATAACAATCCCATTCACTACGACACGGAGTTTGGCAAATCGATTTTATTTGCCAAACGCAGTTAGTAAGGTACTTAGCCATGGTCCCATAGGACATGGCGTAGATTGCTTAGACTACTATGTAGCCAAGCAATCTTAGTACGTTACATCTTCTCTTCCAATTTAACATCTGGATATTTGTCCGCGAACCAGCGCAAGGCAAAGTCATTTTCAAAGAGGAAGACAGGCTGATCAAAGCGGTCTTTGGCTAGAATGTTACGGCTAGAAGACATGCGCTCGTCCAAGTCATCTGGTGAAATCCAACGGACAGTCTTTTTACCCATAGGATTCATAACTACTTCAGCATTGTATTCATTTTCCATGCGGTGCTTGAAGACCTCAAACTGGAGCTGACCGACAGCGCCCAGCATGTACTCGCCCGTCTGGTAGTTGGTATAAAGCTGGATGGCTCCCTCTTGCACCAGCTGCTCAATCCCCTTATGGAAGGATTTTTGCTTCATGACATTCTTAGCTGAAACCTTCATAAAGATCTCTGGAGTAAAGGTTGGCAGAGGTTCAAATTCAAACTTATTCTTACCTACAGTCAGGGTGTCACCGACCTGATAAGTCCCCGTATCATAAACCCCGATAATATCACCAGCTACAGCATTGGTCACATTTTCCCGACTCTCAGCCATAAACTGGGTAACATTAGACAGCTTAGCAGACTTGCCAGTGCGAGGCAGATTGACACTCATACCGCGTTCAAACTCTCCAGAAACAATACGGACAAAGGCGATACGGTCGCGGTGGCGCGGGTCCATATTGGCCTGAATTTTAAAGACAAAGCCTGAAAAGTCTGGGCTGAGTGGCTCGACTACCTCGCCATCTGTCTTCTTGTGGCCATGCGGTTCCGGAGCAAACTTGAGGAAGGTTTCCAGGAAAGTCTGGACGCCAAAGTTGGTCAGGGCTGAACCAAAGAAAACAGGTGTCAACTTGCCCTCCAAAATCGCTTCTTCCGAGAATTCATTCCCAGCTTCGCTCAAGAGCTCAATGTCTTCCTTAACTTGCTCATAGAAAGGATTGGAGGCAAAAAGTTGGTCGCCTTCTGCCAGAGTCGCAAAGCGCTCCTCGCCCTTATAAAGCTCCAGCCGCTCATTGTAGAGGTCATAAAGACCTTCAAAGCTCTTCCCCATGCCAATCGGCCAATTCATCGGGTAGCTGGCAATGCCCAAAATCTCTTCCAGTTCTTCCAACAAGTCCAAGGGCTCGCGACCGTCACGGTCCAGCTTGTTCATAAAAGTGAAGACTGGAATATTCCGATGCTTGACAACCTCAAAGAGCTTCTTGGTCTGAGCCTCAATACCCTTAGCCGAGTCAATAACCATGACCGCAGCATCCACCGCCATCAAGGTCCGATAAGTATCTTCTGAGAAGTCCTCGTGCCCTGGCGTATCTAGGATATTGACCCGCTTGCCATCGTAGTCAAACTGCATGACAGAGGAAGTCACTGAAATCCCCCGCTGCTTCTCAATATCCATCCAGTCAGACTTGGCAAAATTACCCGTCTTTTTCCCCTTGACTGTCCCAGCCTCACGAATCTCGCCTCCGAAGTAGAGCAACTGCTCCGTAATGGTCGTCTTCCCCGCGTCCGGGTGGGAGATAATGGCAAAGGTCCGTCGTTTCTTAATTTCTTCTTGTAAAGTCATTTTCTTCTCTTTCTTTCATTTAGGATAATGGTGAATCCTAGTATTTGTTTTTTTATTTTACATCGGAGTATTCCAATCCTTTCAACCTACCTATTATAGCGGATTTAGCGCTTTTTTTCAATGATCTAAAGAAGATAAAAATCGCCCTTTCGAGCGATTCTATTCTCCTATGTCAATGAAATTTCCTTTAAACCCTGACAATGGCACAAATTGCAAAGATTGAGTTCAACCCCAGTAAATTGAGCAGGCAATTTTCTGATTTCCAGTTCTTCTTTCTCTTCAGCTGTCATGGAAAAAATGGCCTTATTCCGTTTCAAGAGATAGAGGATCAAGCCATCCGCCAGTTGTTAAGAAAGCCCAAAATTTGGGATGTTTCATTCTGCTAATAGAAGCGTCTAGCTCGACCAGCTTAAAGAGTTGATAGACAAATAGTCCGTTTGTTACTAGAAGCAAAGCAGGGCGTGATAAGGCTTCCTAATTTAAAAAAACTCCTGCCACATTAACTTGACAGGACTTGTAAACTTGAGATGAATTAACTGCGGACCAAACTTAACTGCTTTTTCCACCGTTTCTTAAACAATATATCAAAGAGAACCAGAGCCAGAGAAAGGATGACTGACACAAGAAGGTACTTTATCCATAGGGGGGCATCAGGGATGAAAGGCGGACTTTTTAGCAGACCGTAATTTCCTCCGGTCACTTGATTAACGCCGACTAGGAAAAGGTTGAGTCCAAAGGTGTAAGCTACAATCATGTATTTCTTGAGCAGGGTCTTGTCATAGTGATTCATCAGATAAATCAAGGAATTAACCAAGAGGGCATAGTGGCCAATTAGGAAAGAAAAGCTGGTAATGTGCGGGAAATCATAGGGGTCAAAAACTGGATAGCCCAAGGCAAAGACCGCTCCGCTGGCTCCTAAAAGAGCAAAATACTGCTTGCTGCGCCATTTGTCTGGCAGAAAGACCACCGCAAACATAGCCAGGCGGCAATGATAGAAGGGCAGACTATTGGAAAAGGGAATTCGAAAACCAAAATACCAGCTATAAAGCATCAGCAGCTGAGCAATCTGAATCCACTTAAAAGCCTTGACAAAACGCGGATTATCATGGTATTTGAGCGAGCTCCAAATAGACAGCAAGACCAGAGCAATCATCACAGCATACCATAAAATCGAGATAGGCGGTGCTACCGTTTTTGTCGTAGTTAAAAAATCTTTCATAAATCCTCCGTTAGATGATTAGGTTAGGGTGACTGTCTTGATCTGCTCCACACGCTTAAAAATGTCAGAAACCAAGCAAACTGCTGCACTTAAGACGATTGAGACAAGCAGATAATTGAGCAGGAGCCCGTGATTGCCAACAAGCGGCGGATCTGTGAGAAATCCATAAGAACCCTTTGTCAACATATTGATAACAAGCAAAAAAGCATTCATCAGAAAGGTCGTCCACACCACTCGCTGCCAGCTCATAGAGAAAGTATGATAATATCTGAAAAGATAAATCAAACAATTTCCCAAGAGCGCTAGATGGCCAACGATAAAGGACAAAATAGTGATATGGGGAAAAGGGTAAGGATCAAAAATCGGATAAATAAAGGCTACAATCGAGCCAAAAGTCCCCAAAAGAGCAAAATAGAATTTATAAACTGAGCGATTAGGCAGAAACATCAAAGCAAACATAGCCATTCTGCAATGATAAAAGGGCAGACTCTCAGACAGCGGGGCAGCAGTCAGCATATACCAAGAATATAGGCCTATCAGCTGGCAAGCTTGCATCCCGACAAATAGCTGCTGGTAAGGCTTCCGATTGTAATAGCGATAGGAAAGCCAGATAATCGCAAAGACCAGCCCCAAAAGAACAAAATACCAAAGTCCCAGTTGAGGCGGTTCGGTTTTATAGGTTGTAAACATATCTCTTATTCCCATCTCCTAGGCTCCCATTCTAATATAAGATTTGAACAAGGCTGAGTTTGCCTGATGTTGCAATAATTTCTAACTTTTTCAGACAAAAAGTATCCCAAAAACTTACTTAACTAATCCAAATACTGTTCTCTATCTCCTTGATAAATCTCCCAAAGGATTTCCAACTGTTCTTTTGTCGTCCGCTTAGAAGATAATTCTGGTAAAGATTGGATATCAAAGAAAGCTAACTCTTCTATTTCTGTATTAGGCTGAAAATCTCCATCCTCTATCTGACACTCGAAGACCAGTTTAGCATATTGCTTACTCTGAAATTGAAATTTATTAGTATCAAAAATTGCAAGCAGACGCGAAACTGAAACATTAAATCCCGTTTCTTCTTGGACTTCCTTGACGATATTTTCCTTAGGAGATAGGCCGACTTCACAAAAGCCGCCTGGTAAAGCCCAAGTTTTCTCATTTTTACCCTTGACTAAACAGACTTTTCCGTCTCGAACCAGTACAGCTCGGACATCAATCAAAGGAGTGGCATAAAAATCCGTTGGGCGCAACAGCTCTGCCAATTCTTTCCCATCCAAATCTGACCAATCAGCCAGGAGGTGTCCCAAAAGCTGACGGAGTTCTAAGTAACGTTCTCGATCAAATTCATCACGACTAAATGCTAGACCCGTCTCTGTAATAGAAAGGAGACGTTGAATGGTTTTTGCAGCTTCTTTAGTTTCCATCTTCCAAGTCCTCTACTAGCTTCGCCAGATTCATAGAATTGCTGCCTTTGAGAAGAATTTGGTCGGCAGGAGTAAGCTTCTCTCTGACAGCTTTGGTCAGCTGTTCAAACTGGTCTTTCTCGTCATTTTTGATAAAGTATTGCACCTTGCCTGGCGGGTAAATCTCCTTGGCATAGTCATAGAGAGCTTCCATATCCTGCCCATAGAGGAAAAGGTCGGTCACAATTTCTGGATTGAGGCTAGTAATCATCGAGCCGTGCATGGACTTAGAGTCCGCTCCCAGCTCTTTCATATCCGCCAGCACTGCCAATTTTCGTCCGCCTGGATTGGCCGGAATGGTCGAGAAAGTCTCAAGAATCAAGCGCATGGCTGTTGGATTGGCATTATAGACATCCGATAGGATATCTGCGCCATTACCAGCTTTCTTCCACTCTGTTCGATTGCGGGTCAGCTCCAGCTCAGAAAAGGCTTGAGCAATTGCCGCCTCAGATACACCCTCCTGCAGAGCTGCATAGGCTGCAATCATGGCGTTGGTCGCATTGTACTTACCGGTCACAGGCAGGTCAATCCTCTGCTCCAAAAAGTTGCATTCAAAGCTCAAGCTGTCCTTGCGCTCTTCCAGACGCGTCAGGAAGATATCCGCATCAGGACCAAAGCGAACCAGTTTGCAGTCTGCTGGCAGAAATTCATTAACAATCTTATCCGCCGGAACGATCAAGAGACCATCTTTTCTCAAACCGTCTGCAATCTGCATCTTGCCTTGAGCAATCTCAGCTCGGCTGCCGAAAAATTCCAGATGGGCTTCTCCGACCAGGGTTACAATGCCTGTCTTAGGTTTGGCAAGTTTCGACAGGAGATGGATATCGCCCAAGTGATCCTGCCCCATTTCTAAGACAAGTTTCTCTGTGTCCTCAGGCATGTGCAGAACTGTGTAAGGCAGACCGATTTCGTTATTGTAATTACCTTGGGTCTTATATGTCTTGTAAGTGGTTGCTAGTAGCTGAGCCAGCATATCCTTGGTTGTCGTTTTGCCGTTGGAACCTGTCACCGCCAGCACATCCACCTGCATCTTTTCCAGATAGTACCGGGCCAAGCGCTGGAAGGCTATCAGGACATCATCGACCAAGATATAAGCCCCCTCTGCCACTGGACGCTCAGATAGGGTGGCAGCAGCACCCTGAGCAAAGGCTGTTGGGATAAAGTCATGGCCATCACGCGCCCCCTTGAGTGGCACAAAAAGGTCACCCGATTCAATCAAACGGCTGTCAAACTCAGCATTTCTAAGCGCGACATTTTCAAACTGAGTCACATCATTTTTCGCAGACAGGACTTCTGCAATTTCATATAAATCTAATTTCATACTTCTTCCTCGTTTTTCGGTTTGCTCGCAAAAAGAAAGGACCGAAAATTTTCAGCCCCTCTATTATATCATATTTTAGAGAAGATGCGCCTCTCTCTTAGCAAATGCCTCTTCAGCTAGGCCAACTAGTTTCTCAATCAAGTCAGGATAGGCCAGCCCCATATTTTCCCAGAGTAGTGGATACATAGACCACTGGGTAAAACCTGGCATGGTATTGAGCTCATTAAGGAAGACCTGACCATCTTCTGCATAGAAGAAATCACAGCGGGACAGCCCCAGACCGCCCAGAGCTCGGAAAGCGGCCTCTGCATTTTGACGCATCAGGCTCACCACTTCTTCTGGAATCTTGGCCGGAATATCCATGGTAATTTTATTATCAATGTATTTGGCTTCGTAGTCATAAAAGGCTACGTCCTTGACGACTTCTCCGGGCAGGGTACTCTTGACATCAACATTGCCCAGAAGCCCAACCTCAATCTCGCGAGCCGTCACTCCTTGTTCGACCAGTACCCGGCTGTCATATTTGAAAGCCAGGTCCAGAGAAGCACGCAGTTCTGCTCGGTTCTCCGATTTAGAAATGCCGACACTGGAGCCCATATTGGAAGGTTTGGTGAAGACTGGATAGGTCAATTTCTCCTCGATTTCCTGGATTTTTTGCTCTAGATCCTCTCCATCGACCAGCGCCACATAAGGCACTTGGGCAATGCCTGCCGATTCCAGCACTCGCTTGGTCGTAATTTTATCCATGGCTAGGCTAGAAGATAAAATATTACAGCCGACATAAGGCATTTTGAGTACTTCTAGGAAGCCTTGGATAGAGCCGTCTTCGCCCATGGGACCATGCAGGACCGGAAAGACTACTGCTCCATCTTCGTAAATATCGCTGGGCTTGATCTTCCGAGACATGTCCACTGTGGCATTGGTCATCAGCTTCTCATCAGCCGCTGGCGTTGCTTCAAATTCCTGAGTTTGGATAAAATCTCCATCCTTGGTGATGAAGTAAGTCTTCACTGAGAATCTATCATAATTGACAGCCCGCATGACGCTCTCAGCTGATAAAACCGAAACTTCCCGCTCTGCACTGCGTCCGCCATACAATAAAATCAATCTTTGTTTTGCCATGATTTTTCCTATCATTTTCTAAAAATAGTACGATTTACAAAAGCTGCCATCTCGAAATAAAACAACCTAAAAAGCTTGGTTTTGCATCTACCTAGCTGATGGATTCTTCTAAGCAGGAGCTTCTGTATCAGTCCGTTTTAGTATATCACAATTCCCAGCATTTTTGAACAGAAAAAAGGACTCTTCCAGCCAGCTAAAGCCAGAAAAATCCTTGACGTTTACAATTCCGTCCGATTTTCGATAGCGCGAATCAGCGTAACCTCATCCGCATATTCAATGTCAGAGCCAACCGCCAAACCACGCGCTAGGCGAGTCACCTTAATCCCAGCCGGTTTCAAGACCCGTGAGATATACATGGAAGTCGCTTCGCCATCCGCTGTCGCATTGGTCGCGACGATAACCTCCGTCACTTCACTATCCATCAAACGAGTGATCAGACTCTTGAGATTGATATCGTCCGGTCCAACGCCGTTCATAGGTGAAATCAAGCCATGCAGGACATGATAGAGTCCGTGGTATTCCTGGATATTTTCCATGGCTGACACATCTCGGCTGTCCTCAACGATCAAAATAGTTGATTGATCGCGCGACTGGTCTTGGCAGATTGCACAAGGGTCTTCGTCCGTCAGGTTGCCACAGACAGAGCAGTAGCTCAGCTCACGCTTAGCAGCCAGCAGATTCTTGGCAAATTCATTGACATCGTCATCGCTCATGCCAATAGTGTAAAAAGCCAGTCGAGTGGCTGTTTTGATGCCAATGCCGGGCAGCTTTGAAAAACTGTCAATCAGCTTGGCAATAGGGGTTGGGTAAAGCATAAAATCCTTTCTCTATTCTCAAAAAATCTCCTCAAACCAGATTGCTTCACTTGAGCACTGACAGCTTTAGCTTTCTCCGTTTGCTGATGATTTTCATTGAGCACTAATTCATAGGGTGTTGTTGGTTGTAAAGATTGATAATATCGCGAGTGATACTGTGGCTGACAGTAGAAGATAGGTTCGTATTGTGAGGGAACACCACCGCCACCGCAATCTGCGGCTTCTCACTCGGTGCATAGGACACGACATTGGTATTGATGGCTTCTTTCTTGCCCTTGTCCACAAAGGTCTCAGCCGTACCAGTCTTGGCACTGATTGGCACACTCTCTCCCTGAGAAATGGTTCGACCAGTCGTAAAGCCACTGCTGCCATGAACCACTTGATAGAAGCCTTGCTTGATAATGCTCATATCCTCGTCAGAGATATTAACCTGGTTCAGCTCCTTGGTGTCAATTTTCTGCACCAAATCACCGAGTCCTCCTTGGTCACTGTTGCCGTAAATGCCTTCAACGATATGCGGAGCCACACGCTTGCCATTATTAGCTACTGTTGAGGCATACTGGGCCAGCTGAAGCGTCGTATAATTGTCAAACTGGCCAAAAGAATTGGTCAGATAGTTGGCAAAGGTAAACTTGTCTGGAAGATAGCCTGTGGACTCATTTGGTAGGTCAATCCCTGTTGAAGTTCCCAGACCATACTCTGCAAAGGTCGACCGCAGCTTTTTCATGGACGGATCCAGCTCATCAAAATCCAGCTTCATATCCGCTGAGTAAGGCGTTCCCATCATCTTCAGCGCCACCTGCACCATATAGGTATTGGAAGAGTATTCCAAGGCTTCTTGGGCTGTGATGGCACGTGAACCATACTGGGTGAACCAAGAAGTGATACTGTCCGTACCGCCAAAGCTAATCGGTTGGTCTGTCAGGACTTGGTTGCCGCTAATGGCATTATTCTCCCAGCCCGAGGTCAATGTTGCAGCCTTGACCACAGATCCCGGAACAAAAACATTGGTCATGGTTCCCAGAGCATCGACAGAGTTTTCTCCCGTTTCCAAATCATGACGGATGCCTGCCATAGCCAAGACGGCGCCAGTATTTGGATCCATAGCTACAGCATAGACACCCTCAGAGTAAGTCGCATTGCCACTAGCCAACTCTGCATTAAAGGCATTTTTGAGAATGTCCTCCACTCCCTGCTGGAAGCTCAAGTCCACCGTCAGCTTGAGATTGTCTCCCTTACTGCCGTCAGAGATATTTTCCACACTCTCCATATTACCATTTTTGTCCAGATGAATCTCCTTCTCAGCTCGCTTGCCTTGCAGGACTGACTCATACTGCTTTTCCAGATAGGAGGTCCCCACCCGGTCATTGAGGGAGTAGCCTTTTTTCAGGTAATCATCCACTTCCTCAGCCGGAAGTCCAGTCTTTTCTGTCGAGATATTACCCACGATAGAAGCCAGTGAGGTATCCAAGACCTTGCGGTCCCAGCCCGTTGAGACACTGATACCTGGCAGCTCTTTGCTGCTGGAAGCCAGTACAGCTACCTGCTCTGTTGTTAGCGCATCTGTCTGGATGGTCCCCGTCGCAAAGTTGGAAATCGCATTCATCTGACTAAAGAGAACGATGGCCTTCTTTTCCTCATCCGTATAGCCCAGCTGCTTAGGGTCAATGCTCTCAGCTGCCGCTTTATAGATTTTGGACTCAGGCAGGCGGTTGCCGTCTGTATCAAATTTCTTGTCCTTGGGTAGCTTTTCCACTACTTCTTGATAGACTGCGCTGTCCGCCAAATAATAATCGACTTCTTGGCGGTCTGTCACCTCTGTATCGCTGACACTGACATAGGTCAGGAGCTTTTGAGCAGTCGCCCGAATCTCCCCAGCCGTCAGCCGGTTATCCCGTGTATAGGTCACTACCTGCTTGGTCGTATTTTCCACCAAGGGCTTGCCGGTAGCATCATAAATCTGCCCCCGCACTGAGCTAGTCGTAATCTTGGTCTTGCTGGCCTTGGCTAACTTATCCGTGTAAAAGTCCTGATTGACCACCTGCATATAGCCCAGACGGGCAATCAAGGCTAAAAACAAAAGCATCACGATTCCAAACAGCAGATAAAGTCTTCTGGTGATGGAATGACTGTCAAATTTTCTCTTCTTCCTTGCCATCTTCTCTCTCATTCTAGTAAAAGTTCTGACCTTTATTTTACCATAAATCCAGCTCGATGAATGTTTCAAAACTGATAGAAAATCTGAAAATGTGGACGAGTTAAGAGGAAATCCGCTAAACCTCGGAACAGAAAAGACTTGCCAGCTAAGCTTCTAGTAATCCTTGTCCTTCCTCTCTGTAAAAGCAAAGAACCTGAGAATAATCTCAGATTCCTTTAAGCTTATTTTCCAAGGTAGTATTCTTTTACTACGTTCAATTTCTCGTCAAATTCGAATACCAATGGTGGGAAGTTTGGAATTTCCACATCCATGATTTCATCGTCAGACAATTGTTTGATGTGCTTCACAAGAGCACGGATAGAGTTACCGTGTGCACCTACAAAGACATTTTTGCCATCTTTCAAAGCTGGAGCAATCTTGTCTTCCCAGAATGGAAGGGCGCGTTCAAGTGTAACTTTCAAGTTTTCAGCATCTGGAATTACTGAGTCGTCAAGTGAAGCATAACGACGGTCAGTGTGTGCTGAGTGCTCATCATCGCGATCCATGTTTGGAGGCAATACATCGTATGAACGACGCCAGATATGCACTTGCTCATCACCAAAT
>ERZ773057.886-NODE-886-length-12207-cov-3.756666_pt1 | contig 12207 bp, 19 predicted proteins | sample MGYA00580629_ERZ773057 | MGnify/ENA primary metagenome ERZ773057 (study PRJEB29015, sample SAMEA2738143) | human oral metagenome | biome: human oral; feature: human-associated habitat; material: saliva | place: China | collected 2163 ...
ACGAAAAATACGGTTTCGTTTCATGACGGCCATAGTTCGGATGCCGTCCATCCTCGGCATGTCTGCGCCAACGAGGACTACGTCGATTTCGTGACTTACCGCGTAGCTCACGGCGGCTTGACTGTCGGCCATGACAGCCGCCACCGTTAGGTCGCGAGAAACCGACAGATACGCGCATATCGCTCGTCGTGCCATTGCATCATCATCAACGACAAGCACTGTTGGGGAAATCGGGGCGCTGCTGGTCATATCTGTCTCGACGGGTTCGCGTAAGATAGTGCCTCGTGAGGGATGCGGGGCGCTGCTTTAAAGGGGGTAAGGCACGAGAAATCCGTTGCAACGCGATCCTGCTCGATCCATACGTCAGATGTCGGTGTCATCCCGGCTCCTAGGTTGTGGTGCCTCGTGCTGAGCTCGCTCGAACTGTTGTGCTGATCGTCCACGCATTGGGTCACGGAGCAAGCTAACTCACGTTCTGACGGTTTGCTCTTCTCTCAAGCTCGGAAAAACTTTAGTAGGTGAGTAGTGAGGATGGTGTCAGCTGGTGGGTACCTCGCCTGCTTCGGCGAGTGGTTTGTCGAGGACTACTTTTGGTTTGGCGAATTCGAGGGTTTGTCGGGGGCGGTTGTTGAGGAGGAACGCGATGTTGTCGAGGTCGGGCCGGGTGTGGGTGGACGGGCTGGTGCCCTTGGGCGGGTACTGGCGCAGGAGGCCGTTGGTGTTCTCGTTGCTGCCGCGCTGCCACGGGCTGCGCGGGATCGCAGAAGAACACCGGGATGCCGGTGGCCACGCTGAACTTGGCGTGGCGGGCCATCTCGGTGCCCTGGTCCCAGGTCAGCGACCGGTTGCGGCAGGCCCGGCAGTCGGCCCATAGCCCGGCCCCGGCGGCCCGGTCGGCGCTGTGTAGTCGTAGGACACGCGCTGGAGGATGAGGAAACGACTGGTGTGTTCGACCAGGGTGATAACCGCCGACCGGTTGCCCGCGCCCAATGACAAGGTCGCCTTCCCAGTGCCCCGGCACCGCCCGGTCGGCGGCTTCGGCCAGTCGCTGGGTGATCAGGACCTTGTCCGGGATCGCTTCCCGCCCCGGTGGTCATCGCCCGCCGCTGATCCCGGCTCACCCGAGCCGTGCCACCGGGGCGCAGGCTCCCGTTCAGACGCACTCCGGGCTGTCCGCGGGCCTGGCAGTACAGGGCTCGGCAGTGGATCGCTTCGGCCCACACCTGCCAGTTCGACCGGTCAGGGTGCTCGCGCCCCTGGTCGCCCGCTGATCCGGGTGTGGCGACCAGCCCTGTTCCAACCCATCGGACACCGCACGGGCCAGTTGCGGGCTGGCCTCCACCTGGCGCGGTTTGGGTCGGGAGCGTTGTTGCACGGGCCCGCTGCCGGGGCCGCCCGGGCCCGGCAGACCTCACGGCCTCCGCACCGGGCGATCTCCTTGTTGATCACCGAGCCATCACGGCCCAGCAACCGCCCGATCGCCCGGCCCGACAACCCGGCCGCGAGGCCCCGCGAGATCTCCTCACGCTCACCAGCACTCAACGCCACACCACGCACCCGAACCATCCCCTCACCAAGGACCACACACCCTACCCCGGCGAGGCACTGACCCATTTACACCAAGGAGGCTATCGCTAGCAATGTATGTGTATACCTGTCGCAAGTGGGTTTGTCCATAGCTTGCGGACAACCCCGGGGCAAGTCTCGTTACGTCAGGGTTGACCCTTAGGGGTCTGTCAGAAGACGGTGTAATTGACCCGATTGCCCTAAGGGGCAGAGAGGCCCTGATAACCGAGATCACCACCGGCACTGTCGAGCTGGTCGAGGGATCAGCCAGAGGGGGCTACGACCGAGCAGCCACTACTCCTATCACCTGAGTCGGCCGAGTTGGATAAGGCCCAGCGAGAGGCGATCGTCCAGCTGGTGTGTCAGGGGGTAGGGGCGGCGGTACCGCCTTGACCGGTCTCGGGCGGGTTGACGTGCATACTGCTTTCTGGACAGGTGCTTGAGAGGAGTGATAGTGAATTCTGAGGTGTCGAAAGGCCGTGAGCGACATCGGTACACGGTCGAGTTCAAGGATGATGCGGTGAAGATGGTGATCGAGCTGGATAAACCGATCGTTCAGGTCGCCCGTGATCTTGGTATGGCTGGCATGAAATGAAACCGTATTTTTTGTGGATTTCCTGTGCCGTTTCGGATGCGGTGGGGGCGTGCAGGTCGGGGTCGCCCCGGAGGAAACCGCCGTCCTGACCAGGTGGAGGAAGCGTTCCGACAATCATGTGCTGGTGCGGATTAAGGCCGAAGCGATCCTGCACGCCTCCCGTGGCGTCGACGTGGGCATCATCGCTGAAATGGTCAAACGGGCCGAGAGGACGGTGCAGGAATGGCTGGCCGACTGGCGGGACACCAGGATGTGCTCGGTCCCGGCCGGGCATGCGGGGAATCAGAACGCGGCGGAACCCGCCCGCGCCCGGAAGCAGGAACTCAAGGCCGTCCTGGCCCGATGGCCGAGGTGACGACCCAAGTCAAAACCCTGTTGGACCAGGGCCGGAAGGTCTGCACGGCAGGCGAGGCCCGCCCCGAGCACGAGGCCTGGACCCGCCGCATGCAGCCCCCAAAAGAGGACAGCGCACCAGGCCGTCCGTGGACCGGCAGAGGACGTCCCAGTCCTTCTCCGGCGCCCTCCCCCCGACCAGCAGAACAGTCGCGCCGTACCCGACCGAGCAGAACCGGAACACCTGGCAGACGACCCTCGCACCGGACCCGCTCCAACACGAAGCCGAGGCCGGCAAGATCGCGGTCGTCCCGGACAACGCCCGATCCCACCACGCGAAAGCGTTGACCGGCCTCCACGGGCCCGGCCGGCTGCTGGAACGCATCACACCGATCCATCCGCCGCCGTACGCGCCCGACCACAACCCGGTCGAGCACGTCCGGAACACGGCCAAGAGCAACATCGCGACCATTCAGCACGAGACCCCCGAAGAAACCCTCGGCGAGTCCGCCTCACACATCACCGGCCGCACCGTCGACCACGACTCCGAACACCCCCACCCCACGAAACCAGAAACGATCTTGTTTCATGACGGCCATAACTTTATCACACGATCATTTTCCCACTGTCCGAAAAACACCAAGCACTCCAGAGCGCTGCGGCAGCTCACCCCAAGCGGCTTCGATGACGTACGAGCGCCTACAACGCATGGGCATTGGTCCACATCCGATCGGTGTATCCAGCTCGCCACGCTCCCTCCACGTCGCCCATGAAGCCCGGTCGTGGCAAGCGGCCAGCTTCCATCCTTCTTCTGATTGTCGACCAGCCACCGGAACGCCTCGATCAGCGGACGAGCGCGGGGAGTCTCAAGTTCCCCGAGCGCCAACAGCGTGTATGCGGCCTGCTCAGAGGTTATCGACGACGTCAACTGGCAATCATGCCAGCTGCGCTTGGAAGATGCGGACTCCTACTAAGGGACCAGCATCGGGGTTCATCCCGGCGGCACGGAATGCCCGCACCACCCTCCAGCAAGCAATCTGAGGCTGTACGTACCACCGGGTCGCCCACGAGCCGTCGGGTTGTTGGTGGTTGAGCAGCCAAGCGATGCCCCGCTGCGCCGCGGAGCGATGCCGCTGTGTCGAAGAAATCATCAGTGCTGCCGTTGCAGCGGCAGTGTCCTCGGACAGGTTGGCCCCTACATGACGCGGATAACCCCATGAGCCGTTGCGGTTCTGACTTCGACACAAGAAGTCCAACGCATCACACACGTCAGTGTCGTTCCCATCGCTGCCTGCTGCCACCAAGGCGAGGACTGCAGCACCGGTGTCGTCTGCATCCGGAGGAGCCGCGATGTGTTGTCCCCATCCGCGCTCGGGCGAGCGCCGTGCGCGTATCCACGTCGCGGCCCTGCTGATACTCGTCTGCACTTGCTGACCAGCCAGATCACCCAAGCAGCCTACGGTTAGCGCGGTGTCCAAGAACTGCCCTTCGGGGCACCATGACCATCCTCCATCGAGGTTCTGTCTTTCATGCGCCCAGGACCTAGCACGTCGAACGACCACCGGATCGAACCCCTCGCCATACTTCGCCAGTGCGGCCAGTGAAAGGCCCGGCATGAACCATCTGCCTTGACGATCCCACATCGAACTGAGCAGACGACTGGCCTTCCGCATGATGAACCTCCCCCCGACATCAGAGGTCATCCCTGCGAAAGCCATGGTTGAAACCACGATGAACTCGTGTAAATGTCGGGCACGATAGGTATGCGTGCCAGAAGTGGCGGTGCAAGAACACCGATGTACCCCAGCCTCCTCATCATGGCAGGCGAGCGGTCAGACAGAAGTGCAGAATCATCGCGGACGAAGGCACGCATCACGCGCGCCATTCCGAGGACCTCGCCATCGTCGACCTGTGCCGGGGCGCTCTGGACTTCCCTGCCACACGCCCCAAGAACCGAATGGACGAGTTGAGTGACATCCCGGTGTGAGGGCTCCCCCGCCGCTCCTCCCCAGCCTCCATCAGGATTCCGAGTCCGGCACAGCCAGTCCAGAGCATCCTGCGCGGTCTCATCACCCCACAAATGAAGCCCATAGGCAAGCCAAGCAGTCACCGTCGTGTCCGAGCTCAGATTTCCATCCCAGTGCCCATCGTCTGCTTGATGAGCGAGCACCCATTCAGTAGCCGAGACGATGGCCCGGTCCACATCATCAAGACTCAACGCCCCTCCTGCCCATTCGGGAGAGTGATCTATGCAAGACAGCAAGGCTCATCGCTACAACACCCACCGTCATCACGGCGAGAACACCGACGCAGGCTAGGAGCACTGATTCCTCCAGATTGGAGCCCCGCAAGACATCGAACGCGTATGACGTCGGCAACACCCTTGACAGTGCAAAGAGGAATGTACCCCGCACTGCCACCAAGTCTTGGAAACCACCACTAAGGAACCACAGCAGGATGGCTGTGATTCCGGCCACGGGTAAAGTGGCATAGAAGCGTCGTGTCAATGTTCCCACCAGCATCCCGATCGCCGTTGCAAAGAATGACGTAAGCATCAGAACAGCCGCCATCATCCACTTCTCTTCCGGGAGCGAGAAATCGGTGCATGTCACAGCCACGACAACCATGATCATGCCGATCACGATCGACCGAATAGCATTGGCCAGAAGAAATCCAGTACCGATCAGAATACCGGACACCGGGGCCACCCTGAGACCTTTGATCGTCCTCATCTCCCACTGACGCGCAGTTGCCACACCACCGAACAGAACGCCAGCAAAAACAATACCGTAGATGATTGATCCGGACGCCAAGAATCCAGTACGTGACACGACCGAGCCATCCTTCGAAACAACCCTCACAGTGAACGGAGCATGATAGGTGTCTCGGGAATACGCGTTGAGGGCGCGCATCACGCTCAGTCGAACGTTTTTGTCAACATCCGCCATTGCATTGTATGTTGTCAAGCGCACTTCCACAGATTCCCCTTGAGCAACCTGTTCCTCAAAACTAGATGGAAGTTCGATCACGCCGAACACCCGTCCAGCGGACAAAAGATTCCTAGCTTCTGCTTCATCATTTGTAACGACATGAAGATACATCGGCACACCCTCACGGGATTCGAGAGCACGCTGGATACGCTGCGTCTCGATACCAGAAGTGCCCTGAGGAACGACCGCGATCGGAATGTCACGCCCGCCCGGACTGAATAGAAAAGACGCTAGCACCAGAATGATGACCGGAGCGGCCAACGCTAGCACCATCTCGAACGGCCGACGCGCAGCCACTCTCAACTCCGCCTCAAGCACCGCCATCGCAGCTCTCATGACACGCCCCCTCCCACAGGACTGCGCCTGACCACCGCAATAGTCAGGATCATGAACACAAGGAAGGATACGGAAGCAGCCAACCACACCACCTCGAGATCATGATCGAACACCGTACTTGGGCCGGGCATGTTCACCAATCGTTCGACTGCAGCAATTGCATATGTTGAAGGCAACTTCCACGCAATGGCCTGTAAATCTTCCCTGTAGAACGACACTGGCCCGAATCCTCCACCGACGAACCACAGAGAAATCGCTACGAGAATGCTGCCCATCATCGCCGGTACTGATCGACGCATCACGACCCCCAGAAGGAGCCCGAGGCCGCATGATGCAACCACCGTCAGCAGGAGGACCGCAGCAATGGTGAGAAGATTACCCTCCGGCGACACATCCAGGAACAGGACACTCAGTAGGGTGATCACAGCGACCGAAACGATCGTCTGGACTGCACCGGTGACGAGCTTGGCGAAGACCACCCCCAGCAGCGGCTGCGGAGTGACCAACAGTGACTTGATAGTCGATTCTTCCCACTCGCGAGCAGACACATACGAGGTGTTCGCCATTCCACCAAAGAGGGCTGTGAAGACGATGATTCCTGTGGCAAGATAGGTCATGTCACTGATTGATTTTCGAGTAACCCCGGTTGTTTCGAGATCCAGACGAGATTCTCCACTCTCGGCAAGATGATGGCTGTTGAGGTCGAAAACGAGTCCCTCCTGACGCATGATAAGATTGCGACGTAGATCTTCATCTCCGCGCGCTGTGACGCGCAGGATTGCCATGTTTCCGCTGCTGTCAACAAGCCCAGCCAGCGAGCCCTCATCCACTTTCCGCTCCGCCTCCGCTCGCTTCAAGGCCAGACCGTTCAGGAATGGGGAGTCAAAAGCGACGTCCTGCACCTCCTGTGGTTGCTCATCCACGACAGCCACAGTGAACTGCTGACCAACCGTACCAGCCAATGCCGCGAAGAGCAGGAGCGCAGCCGGGACCAACACCGACACTAGAACGCTGCGCAACGACCGGAACCAGGCCAGCAGGTCTTTCCTTAGAATAAATACCATCGTCAGTCTCCTAATCACGCAGTTCCCGGCCCGTGATCGCGAGGAACACGTCGCTCATCGTGGGCTCATGCATCTCAATACCGAGGATTGAAGTGTGACCCTCGATCGTGGACAGCAACCGAGGCAGGTCTGCGGCTCCTTGTGGTAGCCGGAAAGACAACACCACGTGTTGGTCAGAGGTCTCCCATCGCATGTCCTGGAGTCCCTCCAGCAGATTTGACGGGGGGACTTGCCCCATGCTGAGGCGAACCGCAACACCTCCAGCACGTGCCCTCACCTTCTCCATCGGCTCGTTCACCACGACACGACCATGATCGAGGATCACAACATGGTCCGCAAGACGATCCACCTCTTCCATGTAGTTAGTGCACAACAAGATGGCATGGCCATCCTCTCGCAAAGTCAGTATCCGTTCCCAGATCGCATTGCGAGCCTGCACATCGATCCCCAATGTCGGTTCATCGAGTACGAGCATCGGAGGCTCATGAAGTAAGACGACGGCCATCGCGAGACGCCGCTTCATCCCACCCGAATAGGTGGACACACGCCTTTTCCTGTGATCTGTGAGTTGCACCAGCTCCAGTACCGAAGAGATACGGTCCCGTAGCCGCTTCCCACGGAGGCCATGCAGTCCACCGAACAGGCGAAGATTCTCATCGGCGGTGAGATCTTCGTACACGATTGTGTCTTGAAACATCACGCCAACGTGTGAGTGGATTTTCTTGGGGTCCGATGCCACATCGTCACCGAGAACACGAGCATGGCCGCCATCGGACCGCAGAAGCCCGCACACCATTGACACAGTAGTCGACTTGCCCGCTCCGTTAGGACCGAGCAGGGCAAGAACTGATCCAGTCTCCACGGTGAAGGACACTTGGTCAACCACCGTGGTGCCCCGGAACTTCTTGGAGAGTTCAATGACCTCCGCTGCCGCAGCCATCACACCACCCGCCCACTTGAACAGAAACCATCATTGATGCATTCCAACAGGTCCGCGGGGGTGCGCAATGCACGCAAGACATTTCTGGGAACATCGATGCCATAACGTTCCATGAGCATGGCACTCATCGCCATCATTGCCAATGAGTCATACCCCAAGTCCGTAAATGGTATGGAATCAAACCCCGACGGCAGGTCTACAGGGTCATCCAAGACGCCAGCCATGAGGATCCTCAGCTCCTCGAGCGTTAGTGATTTCATCTTGCTCCTCTACTCATCAGGTGTTCAATGATCACGCACGGCAATGTCGCGAGCCAAACGCGCAAACTCCTCCTGCCATTGAACGACCAGTTCGCCACGCCCCAATGTTCCCACGGCAGCAACGACGAGGTCGGCAATGCGCATCTCACCCAACATGCGAACTTCATCGGACAGGCTCATACAACCATCGCACACCGACGATCTGGATCCCCCCAATGTTGCCAACAGGTTGAGTTTCCCCTGCTCTTGGTCCAAGCCGGATGGCTTGCCAGTGCGTTGAGTGTCCCCGAAGGCCCCGATGAGGTCGTCGCGGAGTTGAAAAGCCTCGCCCAATAAACGAGAATACTGAGAAAGGAAATTTGGGATCTGCTTTCCGGTTGCCAAGGCCGCACCGAGCATCATCGGGTATTCCACTGAATACTGCCCAGACTTCAGGCGAGCGATAGTCCGAATGGACTCGGGAGACGAAGTAGGCCGCGCAGCTAGAACAAGATCAAGATGCTGACCAATGATCATGGCTGTCCGCATCTCTCCCCAGTGCTTCCGGACCATCATCGGTTGGTGCACCATGAAGGAATCCGCATATACCATCGCCAGATCACCAGCGAGGATGGCAACACTCTCACCGAAACGCTCAGACTCGCCACACCATTTCGCGTCGAGATGATGCTCCGTGGCTACCCGGTGACCGGTGGGGTATCCCCTGCGCACATCACACTCATCCATCACATCGTCTTGGAGAAGCGCGAAACAATGAAGCAATTCTAAAGCTGCAGCCAACTCCACCAGTTCATGCCGGTCCGGATCACCGCCTAGGCTCAGGTAGGTCGATATGGCCAGAGTTGGTCGAATACGCTTTCCGCCGGCTTTGAAGAGGCGTGAAACCAGTTCAATGGGTAAGCTCGCCTCCGAATCAAGATCGCCCCAAACTTCTGACTGTTCGCAAAGCCTTACGGAGATGACTCGCTCGACGCGAGCTAAGATGTCCCTACGTTGAGAGGGATGCGTGACCGCAGCGATGGAACCGATAGTTGTCATCGTGATGTCAATCCCCCGTCCACCATCAGGGATGTTCCGGTGACGAAGGACGCCTCTCGCGAACAGAGCCAGATCACAGCGTGCGCCACCTCCGATGGCTGGGCAAAGCGATTCATCGGCTCGACATCTCTGAAGCGTTGCTCGGCGGTGGCGTCTCCACCCGTGAAGTGAGTCGTGAACGGCGTGTCCACGACGCCAGGACACACGGCGTTGATTCTGATTCCAGTTGAGGCGTATTCCAGAGCTGCACTCTTCGTGAGCCCAATGATTCCGTGTTTACTCGCTGTGTAGGCACTTAGCTTGTCGAACCCGACGAATGAAGCAACTGAGGCACCGTTGACTATGCTCCCATACCCCTGTCGCACCATGACCGCGAGCTCTTGCTTCATGCATATCCACGTACCTTTGAGGTTGATGTCCATGACCTCGTCAAAGTCCTGCTCGGTGACATCGTGAAGATCGCACTCGCCCTGCCCCGCCACGCCAGCATTGTTGAAGGCACAGTCGATCCCCCCAAGTGCATTCACTGTCGCTGAAACCGCCTCCCCCACCCCTGACCACGAGGCAACGTCAGTCTCCAGAGACAGAACGCGACCCCCGAGAGCGTTGATACGACCTGCGGTTTCCTGTAGACCAACGGGGTCCCGATCCAACAGCGCCACAGCGTACCCGCGCTCCGCGAACAGATCCGCTGCTGCCCTGCCGATTCCTGAACCTGCCCCGGTTATCAGGGCACTGGGTTGACTATCAGACATGGTCCTCAGCTCTTATCAAAAGTTCCGGCGACCAAGAAACTGGTGCCCGAGCCTCCAGCCACAGCTTCATATGCGCTTGGTTTGCCTCGACATGTTCAGCCATGCGTTCAGCCCATATCTGTTCCTGCACACGTATCTCTTCCTTCAAACTGAAGAACATATCCCAAGTCATGATCGTCATTCCCCCCGGCGTCGGAGCATATGTCCACGTGATCTGGTTGAATTCGAACGGGCCCATCGGATCGAGGCGCTCCGCATACGCCAACACCGGCGGCGCGAACATCCTCCATGACACCCACGAGTCCTCATTCGCATTGGTCAACCGAAACCAAACCTTGTGACCTTCACAGCGTATAACCTCGACCGAGAGGTACTCGGGAATCATCTGCGGCCATTGGTCCAATTGATTGGATTGCTCGAAAACAAAACCGAGGGGAGCTTGTATGTCGATCGAACGCTGTAAGTGGACTGACATGAGACCTCCTCAATGCTGGGGAATGGAACGAGGAACTAAGGCGAAGACACGAGACCAAGCAGCAGTCGCCTCGCCCACTAAGACAGGTACGGCGACGACGAGAAAACCTTCCTGGGGCAATTGATCGAGATTGCTCAAGCGCTCAAGTTGATAATACGGGCGCGTCCGACCTAGTACATCAGCAAATCCAGGCCCCACAGCCCCGACTCCTGTAATTGCGGCCATATTAGACATCATTCACCGTTGAGCTAGGGTCAGCGAGAACGAACGTAGGAACACCTCGCACGAAGAAGAACGTCAAGATGACATTGATCGCCAGCCAATTGAGGCAAAACAGCATGACAAACCACACCCATGCATCAAATATGACTACATCCAAATGTGCTATGACCGGCCAACAGGCGACGGTCAACAGGATGGACCCCAACCACGAGATAAACAACAGCAGCCCCCACAAGCCACGGTTCATGAACGGACCTCCTTCGACGAGCTTCGTGAACGAAGAGCAGGGATGAGCATGGGTACTTCTCGGCAATACGCCTCGTAATCATCACCGAAACGCAGGACCAGATTCTTTTCTTCCCAGATTTTCAGATACAACCCGTACAAGACCAAGAAGATCGGATACACCACCAAGCCAATGAGCGTCTGCTGCAACAGCGGGATGCCCAGGCCGAAAGCAGTGAAGTATCCGAACACCATCGGATTCCTCACGCGGGAGTAGACGCCCGATCTGACTAACGTCGTCGTCGGAGCCAAGGCCCTACCCGCAACCTCGAGGGAGGTTCCTCGGCCAACCTTCAGCAGGAGAAGATTCGATTCCACAACCCAGTACCCACCGAACACCAAGGCCGCTATGGCTCCGAGGTAATTGAAAGGACATCCTGGCCATACCGGACCACCAACGACTCGTCGGAGGTTATCGACCAGCGCAAGAACCACCATCGGTATCACCATGAAGAACAGGTAGGTGATGACGACGAACGCCACAAGAGCGCGCACCTGTCTCATCATTGGCGGGCACCTCCGCCCCCCAAACGGCTTGTCACAGACTCTTCAGCAGCCAAACGCCGCCAAGGGCGAGGAACAAACGCCGGGACCGAGCTACGGTAGTCCAAGTACTCTTCACCGAAACGTCGCACCAAACCCTTCTCTTCCCAATACGCCAAATAGAGGCGCAAGAAGAGGAACGACAATGGCGTCAAAACCAAGCACCACACAGTGTGCAGAAGTAACCCCAAGCCCAGAACATAAGCTACAACGAAGCCAAAAGCCATTGGGTTACGAGAATAAACATACGGACCAGTTAGAACCAAGTGACGCGTCGGATTATTGACCCGCCCAGCAACTTCCAACGAGGTGCCCTGTCCACGTCCAAATATATGAAGATTTGACCAAATCATCCACCACCATCCGAAGATAAAGGCCGCAGCTGCAGTCAAGTAGCTCCAAGGAGTCGGGATGATGCGAAGGTCGATAAAGAGATCGCACCCCATGTAGGCCAGAACAACTAAACTCGGAAGAACCAAGAAGAACAGAATGAAAGTCAAGACAAAGGATAAGATAAACCTAACCGGTCGAGTCACGGATTCCCCCCTCAGCCTTCCTCACTCGAACACTTGTACAGGACAGCACAACCTCATTCGATACCAGCAAGGCTAAACCTTTGACTCATTCAGACATCCGGAAGTTGCACCAAGGTACAGACATCTCTGGACATTGGTGCCATCCTCGAGCTTTCCAGCTAGACAAAAAGGTATACTAGTCACGTAATTAGCACCCGGGTCGCGGGACCAACATCGCGTTTCGCCTTCAACGACCCACGGACACGAGTATGATGACCGGACCTTGGGTG
>ERZ773057.895-NODE-895-length-12152-cov-5.120774_pt1 | contig 12152 bp, 10 predicted proteins | sample MGYA00580629_ERZ773057 | MGnify/ENA primary metagenome ERZ773057 (study PRJEB29015, sample SAMEA2738143) | human oral metagenome | biome: human oral; feature: human-associated habitat; material: saliva | place: China | collected 2163 ...
TCGCGACCCTGAATAAACGACCGCATGATCATCCTGACCTCCCCGATTGCGCATGACAGGCGCATGCGCCTCGGCTTCTTACTTGCGCACACCGGCCGGTCGCGCCGACATCTCCACGCCCAGCGCTTTCATCACTGCCAGCAGGGTGCGCAACGTAGGGTTGCCTTCCTCGCTGAAGGAGCGATAGAGCTGCTCACATGACAGCCCGGTCTGGCGCGCCAGCTCGCTCATGCCCTTGGCGGGCGGCACTGGCCACGCTGTTCTGTACCGGAAAGACTCAAAACAGAAACGGCCCCTGATGGGGCCGTTTCCGCTTCCATGATGCTGCGTATCAGGGCTTCAGCACTTCCACCCCGCCCATGTAGGGCTGCAGCGCCTTCGGAATGCGCACCGAGCCATCGGCCTGCTGGTGGTTTTCCAGCACGGCCACCAGCGTGCGGCCCACGGCCAGGCCGGAGCCGTTCAGCGTGTGCACATGCTCGGGCTTCGCCTTGCCCTTGCCGCCCTTGCCCTCGGCATCGGCCGGCCTAAAGCGTGCCTGCATCCGCCGGGCCTGGAAGGCCTCGGTATTGGAAATGGACGAGATCTCCCGATAGGCCGACTGCCCCGGCAGCCACACCTCCAGGTCATAGGTCTTGGCGGCCGAAAAGCCCATGTCGCCCGTGCACAGGGCCACCACCCGATACGGCAGCTCCAGCGCCTGCAGGATGGCTTCGGCATGGCCCACCATCGATTCCAGCGTCGCGTAGGAGTCCTCGGGACGCGTCACCTGCACCATTTCCACCTTGTCGAACTGGTGCTGGCGGATCATCCCGCGCGTGTCACGGCCATACGAGCCTGCCTCGGAGCGGAAGCACGGCGTATGCGCCGTCAGCCGCAGCGGCAGCGCCTCGCCCGGCAGGATCTCGCCCGCCACCAGGTTCGTCAGCGACACCTCGCTGGTCGGAATCAGGTACATCGTGGCCGGCACCGCCTGACCCGAAGCCTCCTGCCCGGCCTCCGTCCCGGCCGCCGGTCCCTGGTCACCCAGCTTCTGCACCCGGAACAGGTCTTCCTCGAACTTGGGCAGCTGCCCGGTGCCAAACAGTGCGGAAGCATTCACCAGATACGGCGTGTAGCACTCGGTATAGCCATGCCGCGTGGTGTGCATGTCCAGCATGAACTGGGCCAGTGCCCGGTGCAGGCGCGCCACGCCACCGCGCATCACGGTGAACCGTGCACCCGAGAGCTTGGCCCCAGCGGCCGCGTCCAGCCCCAGCGGCTCGCCCACGTCCAGGTGGTCCTTCACCGCGAAGTCGAAGGTGGCCGGCGTGCCCCAGCGGCGCACCTCCACATTGTCGGCCTCGCTGCGGCCCACCGGCACCGACTCGTGCGGCAGGTTGGGCAGGCTGGCCAGCAGCGCATCCAGCGATGCCTGCACCGACTCCAGCTCGGCCGGAATGCCGGCCTGCTCCTGCGTCACGGCGTTGACCTCGGCCAGCAGCGCGCTGGCATCCTCACCCTTGCCCTTGGCCTGGCCAATCTGCTTGGACAGCGCGTTGCGCTGCGCCTGCAGCGCCTCGGCACGCGTCTGCAGCGCCTTGCGACGGGCCTCCAGGGCCTCGTAGCCGGCGCGGTCAAAGACGAACCCGCGGGTCTTGAGACGACTTTCCACTTGTGCGGCGTCTCGGCGCAATGTTTGAATATCGATCATCCCGCCATTCTAGTCGCTTGTCGGCCCATTCAGGCGCTGCCGCTGCCCCTCTGCTGCGCCCAACGTATCATCTTCACCAAGGAAAGGCATGCCGGGGCGTGACCCCGGCACGGATGTCCAGCCCCTCCCCCATGCCGGGACATGGAGGGCCAGGACTGCTCGGCGCCTTTCCGAGGGCTTGTCCGTATCCCCCGAGGGGATCGGGCATAATGCCCGCAGCGCCGCCGGCCGGGACCGGCAGGTGCTGGTCTGCGCCCCTGCATCACCCGAATGCCCGATCCGGAGGAAACCGTGTCATCGAAACCCCAGTTTCGAGCCCCGAAACGCCGAACCCTGCAAGCCGCGGGTCTCGGCGTCCTGCTGCTGGCAGGCTGCAACATCATCAAGCCCGCAGCCCTCGATACACACCCGTCCATCCTGTTCGTGCACGACAACGGCGAAAGCGCCGCCAGCTGGCAGACCATGCTGTGGCGCTTCGAGTCCAACGGCTGGCCCACCGCCAAGCTGCACACGCTGAATCTGCCCTACCCCTACGCGCGTGACGACGACACCCAGCCCCAGGCCGGCCGCAGCAGCAGCGCCGACTACATGGCCTACCTGAGAGCCGAAGTCGCCGCCATCAAGGCCCGGGACAAGACCGACAAGGTCATCCTCATCGGCAGCGGCCGCGGCGGCAACGCCATCCGCAACTACATCCAGAACGGCGATGGCCAGGCCAGCGTCAGCCACGCCATTCTGGCCGGCACGCCCGCCCATGGCGTCTGGGCCGTCAAGGGCCTGCGCGAACAGAGCGAGTTCTCGGGCCTGTCCAACTTCCTGAAGGGCCTGAACCGGCCCAAGGACGCCCAGGGCAACGAAGTGCCCACCGGCATCCAGTGGCTCACCCTGCGTTCCGACAACAACGACAAGTACGCCCAGCCCACCGGCGAGTGGATCGGCAACCCGCTGCTCAGCACCAACATCCGCCCTGAAAGCCAGGCGCTCAAGGGCGCCCGGAACCAGATCCTGCCCGGCGCCGACCACCGTGAAGTGGCCCATTCCGCGGCAGCCTTCGGCGTCATGCATCAGTTCATCACCGGCAAGGCGCCTGCCCAGCCCGAGATCGTGGCCGAACGGGAAGTCACGCTGGACGGCATGGTCAGCGGCGTGGAGGGCCAGAACGGCGGCTTTCCCACCAACCTGCCGCTCAAGGGCGCGCATGTCGAGGTCTACACGGTCGATGCCAACACCGGCATCCGTACCAGCCAGACCCCGGTCCACAGCCAGCGCACCGGCACCAACGGCCGCTGGGGCGGCTTCCAGGCCAGCGGCAGCCAGACCTATGAATTCGTGATCAGTGCGCCGGGCTACCCCACGCACCACATCTACAGAAGCCCGTTCCCGCGCAGCAGCGACATCGTCAACTTCCGCCTGCAGCGCATCGTGCATGCCGACCCGGACGCCCGGGCCATGGTCATCATGAGCCGGCCGCGCGGCTACTTCGACGTGCGCCGCGACACCATGTCCTTCGGCCGCGCCGTCCCGCCCCCGGGCATTCCGCCCCGTGGCGCTGCGGGTGTCTCCACCTCGCGCATGAAGTCGCTCAGCGACACGCCCGAGACCGTTGTTGCCCGCTTCAACAACGAGCGCATCGCCGGCCGCACTTGGCCGCTGGCCGACAAGCACGTCGTCATTCTCGAACTGACCGACTGAACCGTTTCCGACCTGCAAGCCCGGGCAAATCCTCATGCCCGGGCGGCACACGTCGAAAAGCCGACGGCAGGCGGCCCATGCCCGCCCGGATCACACCTTCGGTCATGGCCTGCCCCCCCCCTTCCTTGGCCCCCCGCGCCAGCCCCCTCCCTGGGCGCCATGCGCCCGAGTCGCCCCCCAAGGGTTAACCCTTCCTCGCACCCTTCGAGGCAGGCGATGGCTGCTGCAGAGCAATATACTGGAAGCAAAACGACATCCAGGGCTTCCAGACCATGACCACCGCAGCACGCACTGCCACCCCGCTCGACCCCAGCAGCACCCGCCGGGTGGACGATACCCGCATGAAGGCGGTCCGTCCCCTCATCACCCCGGCCCTGCTGCAGGAATGGCTGCCCGCCCCCGACACCACCACCCAGCTCGTCGAGGACAGCCGTGCGGCCGTCTGCCGCATCCTCTCCGGCCAGGATGATCGCCTGCTGGTCGTCGTCGGCCCCTGCTCCATCCATGACCATGCCCAGGCCATGGACTACGCCCGCCAGCTCAAGGCGCAGGCCGACGCCCTCTCCGACGACCTGCTCATCCTGATGCGCGTCTACTTCGAGAAGCCCCGCACCACCGTCGGCTGGAAGGGCTACATCAACGACCCGCACATGGACGACAGCTACGCCATCAACCAGGGGCTGGAAATGGCCCGCAGGCTGCTGCTGGACGTGCTGCAGCTCGGCATGCCCGTCGCCACCGAATTCCTCGACCTGCTCTCGCCCCAGTTCATCAGCGAACTCATCAGCTGGGGCGCCATCGGCGCACGCACCACCGAAAGCCAGAGCCACCGCCAGCTGGCCAGTGGCCTGTCCTGCCCCGTGGGCTTCAAGAACGGCACCGACGGCGGCGTGAAAGTGGCGGCCGACGCCATTCTGGCGGCCCAGGCCTCGCATGCCTTCATGGGCATCACCAAGATGGGCGTGGCCGCCATCTTCGAGACCCACGGCAACCCCTACTGCCACATCATCCTGCGCGGCGGCAAGGCCCCCAACTACAGCGCGGCCGACGTGAATGCGGCCTGCCAACTCCTGGCGAAGAACGGTCTGCGCGAACAGGTGATGATCGACTTCTCGCACGCCAACAGCAGCAAGCAGCACCGTCGTCAGATCGACGTGGCCCAGGACGTGGCCGGCCAGATCGCCGCAGGCGATGCCCGCATCACCGGCGTGATGATCGAGAGCCACCTGAACGAAGGCCGCCAGGACATTCAGCCTGGTCAGCCGCTGCAATACGGCGTTTCCGTCACCGATGCCTGCCTGAGCATGGAACAGACCATTCCCGTGCTGCAGACACTGGCACAGGCGGTGCGCAAGCGGCGCCAGACACAGGGAAGGTAAACCGGTTCAGGCCCCTTCTCTCACGGCTGGGAAATGCAGGGGCAACGCAGCCCCTGCCGCACCCAAAGGCACCTGAAACAAGCTGCACCACTGCTTGCTCTACTGCTCTTCCTGGTTCGACGCCGTATCATGAGGCGACGTAGCACCTTTCGCCTTGCTCCTTTCACGACGCCGAGCCTCCGCATCCCACGCCCGCAGCTGCGTCAGCTTCTCGCCGATCTTCAGCTCCAGCCCGCGCGGCACGGGCTTGTACCAGCCCGGTTCGCGCATCCCTTCCGGCAGATAGGTTTCACCGGCGGCATAGGCATTGGGCTCGTCATGCGCGTAGCGATAGGCATGGCCATAACCCAGCTCCTTCATCAGCTTGGTGGGTGCATTGCGCAGGTGGACCGGCACCGGCCGTGACTTGTCCTTCTTCACGAAGGCGGCCGCCTGGTTGTAGGCCATGTAGCCCGCATTGCTCTTGGCCGCCATGGCCAGATAGATCACCGCCTGCCCCAGCGCCAGCTCGCCTTCGGGGCTGCCCAGGCGTTCATAGGTAGCGGCCGCATCGTTGGCCAGCTGCATGGCACGCGGGTCTGCCAGCCCGATGTCCTCCCACGCCATCCGCACGATGCGACGTGCCAGGTAGCGCGGATCGGCCCCGCCGTCCAGCATCCGGCACAGCCAGTACAGCGCGGCATCCGGATGGGAACCCCGCACCGACTTGTGCAGGGCCGAAATCTGGTCATAGAAGCTGTCGCCGCCCTTGTCGAAGCGCCGCGCATTCAGGGACAGCGCCTGCTCCAGGAAGGCCGGCGTGATCTGCACCACGCCGGCAGCCCGTGCGGCGGTGGCGGTCTGCTCCAGCAGGTTCAGCATCCGTCGCGCGTCGCCGTCGGCATAGCCCACCAGCGTGTCGATGGCCGCCGGCTCGAACGCCAGCCCCGGCAGCGCACGTGTCCGCGCTCGCTCGACCAGCGCCTTCAGCTCCTCGTCATCCAGCGACTTCAGCACATAGACCTGCGCGCGTGACAGCAGCGCGGAATTCACCTCGAAGGACGGATTCTCGGTCGTTGCCCCGATCAGCGTGATCAGCCCCGATTCTGCGTAGGGCAGCAAGGCATCCTGCTGCGCCTTGTTGAAACGGTGGATCTCGTCGATGAAGAGGATGGTGTGGCGCCCCGCCTGCAGGTTGCGCTCAGCCTGCTCCATCGCGGAGCGGATATCCTTCACCCCCGAAAAGACAGCCGACAGCGCAATGAATTCATGCCCGAAGGCGTTCGCCGTCAGCCGTGCCAGCGTGGTCTTGCCCACACCCGGCGGCCCCCAGAGGATCATCGAATGCGGCTGCCCCGACTCGAATGCCAGCCGCAGCGGCCGATCCGGCCCCAGCAGGTGCTTCTGCCCGATCACCTCATCCAGCGTCGCCGGCCTCAGCAGCTCTGCCAGCGGCACGCCACTGCTGCTTCCGACTGCGGCGCCTCGTGTCTGCGTGGCGGCCTGAGCCTGAGCCTGAGCCTGAGCCTGGGTCTGTGCCTGTGTCTGTGACTGCTGCGGAACCTGTTCCGGCACCGCCTCGGGCAGATCGTCGAACAGATCACCATCCATCACGCTTGCTCCCTGATGCGCCACTCACTCCAGCACATCCACCCCGGCCGGCACCTTGAACTGGAAGCGCTCGGCCGGAATCCGCTCATTCGTGGCCAGCTTGCCGAATTCGAAGCGATTGATCTGCCCGAACGCATCCACCACCTCCATCACCACCGGCAGCCCGTCCCGCATCCCGATCCGGATCCGGTCAAAACCGCTATCGGCCGAGCGGGGCACCGCTTCCACCCAGGCAACCCCGTTGTACTGCCCCACCTCCGACAGCTTGAATGCCTCGTCCAGATCGCCCACGCCGAACAGCACCGCCGCCGGTGTCGCCTGGATTGCTTCGCTGGCCTCGCGGACCGTCACCTGCCGAAGGCCCTCATCGTAGAAGTACAGCTTCTTTCCGTCCGTCACGATCAGCTGCGGATCAGGCTTGTCGATCTCCCAGCGAAAATTGCCCGGCCGCGCGAATGCAAAACTGCCGCTGGAGCGTGCCGAACCGCCGCGTCCGCCCCCCAGCTGCGTCTGCACGAATGTCCCTGTCGCTGCGGGCGTTCGGGTGGCAAAGCGCCGCAACTGGGCGATTCCCTGCCCCTGGGCTGCCGTCTCCCGGGAAGCCGAGGCCTTCCCGGCCCCCGCGGTCCCATCGGCCGCCTGCACCTCCATCACCTTCCCGGACGGCACCACCTGCGTCTGTGCATGAGCGCTCCCGACACCCAGCCCGCCCGCCACCATCAGCGACAGCACAAGCCCTGTCCGTTGCCTTGCGGCAACACGGCGCGCGCCCCTCTGCAACGATCGGAAAGCACCGGAAACATCAGAAACAATGACAGGAAATCGGGCGTTGTCAGGCATGGATCCAGGTCGAAAGTGAACGAATGGCCTAGCTTAACAGACACTCCTTGACCCCCATCAAGCCCACAAACCCGACCATCCCCCTAGGCCTCTGATCATCCCTGATAATGTGCAAAACTATGTCAATAACCGGACAGGGAGCCTCATGCATACAGCAACGGCAGACATCATCGTCCTCGGGGGCGGCGGTGCCGGATTGCGCGCCGCCATCGCGGCCGCCGAACTCAACCCCGGGCTGGAGATCGCACTGGTCTCCAAGGTTGTTCCCATGCGTTCGCACACCGTCGTGGCCGAAGGCGGCTCGGCAGGTGTCATTCGCCCCGACGACAGCCTGGACAACCACTTCGACGACACCGTCTCCGGCGGTGACTGGCTCTGTGAACAGGACGTGGTCGAATATTTCGTCGAGCACTGTACTGAAGAGATGATCCAGCTGGAGCAGTGGGGCTGCCCCTGGAGCCGCAAGGATGACGGACACATCAACGTCCGCTACTTCGGCGGCATGAAGGTGCCTCGCACCTGGTTCGCAGCCGACCGCAGCGGCTTCCACATCCTGCACACCCTCTTCCAGACCTCGCTCAAGTACCCGCAGATCCGGCGCTACGACGAGTTCTTCTGTACCGACCTGCTGGTCGAGGACGGTCGCGTCCGTGGCGTGCTGGCCGTCGAGATCGCCAGTGGCGAACGCCTGGCGCTCTTTGCCAATGCCGTGGTCATGGCCACGGGCGGCGCAGGCCGCGTGTTCCGGCAGAACACCAACGCCGGCACCCTCACCGGCGACGGCATGGGCATGGCCTACCGGGCCGGCGTGCCGCTGCGCGACATGGAGTTCGTGCAGTACCACCCCACCTGCCTGCCGGGCTCCGGCATTCTCATGACCGAAGGCTGCCGCGGCGAAGGCGGCATCCTGGTCAACCGCGACGGCTACCGCTACCTGCAGGACTACGGCCTGGGCCCGCTGGATCCCTGGCCGCGTCCCAAGGCCATGGAGCTTGGCCCGCGTGACCGGCTCTCGCAGGCCTTCTGGCACGAGCGCCAGAAAGGCCGCACCGTCGACACCCCCCACGGCCCGGCCGTCCACCTGGACCTGCGCCACCTGGGCGAGAAGAAGATCCACGAGCGCCTGCCGCTCATTGCCGAGGCCGCCGAAACCTTTGCCGGCGTCGACCCGGTGAAGGATCCCATCCCCGTCTGCCCGGCCGTGCACTACACCATGGGCGGCATCCTCACCGACGGCCGCTGCCAGACCCCCATCCAGGGCCTCTTCGCCGCCGGCGAATGCTCCAGCGTCGGCATTCACGGTGCCAATCGCCTGGGTTCCAACTCGCTGGCCGAGCTGCTGGTCTTTGGCCGCCTGGCCGGTGAAGGCGCAGCCACCGTGGCGGCCGAGCGGGGCCGGGGCCAGGCCGACACCGCCATGCTCAAGCAGGCCGAAGACGCCGAACGGCGCATCCTGACCTGGCTGGATCCGACCCGCAATGCCGGCCCCGGTGCCGAGCGGCCCGCCACCATCCGCGACGAGATGCGGGTGGCCATGGAAGACGGCGTGGGCATCTACCGCGACGAGAAAGGCATGCAGGCCACCTGCGACAAGCTGGCCGAACTGCGTGAACGCTATCGCCGCGTGCGCATCGACGACCACAGCCTGGCCTTCAACACCGACTGGCTCACCACCCTGGAGCTGGGCTACTCGCTGGAAGTGGCGCAGGCCATGGCGCATTCGGCCCTGCAGCGCAAGGAATCCCGGGGCGCCCACCAGCGGCTGGACGGCTACACCGAGCGTGACGACGCCCAGTTCATGAAGCACTCGCTGGCCCACTACACCGGCGACGGCGCCCCCGACATCACCCTGCAGCCCGTGGTGATCACCAAGTCCCAACCCCGTGCCCGCGTCTATGGCGGTGCCGGCAAGAAAGCGGAGATGTCCTGACCATGACGACAGCCACCGTGACAGCAATGGAAACCCTGCAGGAAACCGTCCTGCGTCGGGTGCGGCACGACGAGACCGAGGCTGGCGGACACCACCGACCCGCCACGACCAGCGCCGCAACCCCTGCATCGGCCGGCAGCGCGCCCCAGGCCTCGACAGGCCAGGCCGCGGCGGCCACCCATGGCCAGGCTGCAGAGACGCGCACCATCACCATCGAGTGCATGCGCTACAACCCCGACACCGACAGCGCCCCGCGCTACCAGTCGTATGAAGTCCCCTTCACGCACGACATGTCGGTGCTCGATGGCCTGCAGTACATCAAGGACCATCTGGATGGTAGCCTCACCTACCGGTGGTCGTGCCGCATGGCGGTCTGCGGCAGCTGCGGCATGATGGCCAACGACATGCCCGTGCTCAGCTGCCAGGCCTTCCTGCGTGACTACTACCCCGGCACCCTGCGCATCGCGCCCCTGTCGCACTTCCCCATCGTGCGCGACCTGGCCGTGGACCAGAGCGACTTCCTGGCCAAGCTCGAGCGCGTCAAGCCCTACATCATCACCGAAGAGCCCAGGACGCCGGCGGACGGTCCCAATCTGCAGACGCCTGCGCAGATGGACCAGTACTACCAGTTCTCGCAGTGCATCAACTGCATGCTGTGCTATGCCGCCTGTCCGCAATACGGGCTCAATCCCGAGTTCACCGGCCCTGCTGCGCTGGCGCTTCTGCAGCGCTACAACGCCGACTCCCGGGATGAGGGCAAGGCCGAGCGCATGCCGGTCATCAACGCCGAAAGCGGCGTCTGGGGCTGCACGCTGGTGGGTGAATGCTCGGTGGTCTGCCCCAAAGGTGTCGACCCCGCCCGCGCCATCAACCTCAACAAGGTCAACTCCACCCAGGACTATTTCTTCCGCTTCCTGATGCCCCGCGCCAAGAAGAAGGCGACGAACAAGGCCCCGCAGTAACGGCGGGGGCGGCCCTGTCCGCCCCCCGGGAAGCAACCGACAGAAACCGCATTGGAGTCCGAAGACCATGAATCAACCCCGACGCAGAGTCGCTCCCCTACGACAGGTCAAGACCTACCACCGTCCCATGGCGGGCTGGTACATGCACGGCCGCAACACCTACAAGCGCTACATGGTGCGTGAGCTCACCTCGGTGGCCGTGGCCTACTACGCCCTGCTGGTGCTGTATGGCCTCTTCCAGCTGCACGCCGGCCCCGAAGCCTTCGACGGCTTCATCGCCAGCCTGCGATCGCCGCTGTGGATGATCATCAATCTGGCCACCCTGGCCCTGGTCACCTACCACGCCATCACCTGGTTCCTGGTCATGCCCAAGACGGCCCCGCTGCTCTTCGTCAAGCGCCGGCCCGTGCCCGACAAGCTGATCGTCAATGGCGCGCTGGTCGGCTTTGCCGGTGCCAGCATCGTCCTGCTCGCGCTCTTCCTGCTGACGGCGCCCTGATCACACCACGCGCGGAAAGACCCTTCACAAGCCCAAGACAACAGACAGGCAGTTGACCATGACCCCATCCCATACCGTCGACGAAGCCCCGCTCAAGCGCACCCACGAACCCATCGTCTGGTCCCTGTTCGGTGCCGGTGGCGTGCTTTCGGCCATGTTCGGCCCCATGCTCATCCTCGTCACCACCATCCTGGTGCCGCTGGGCATCCTGCTGCCCACCGGAACGCTGAGCTACTCCCGCGTGCTGGCCTTCGCCCAGTGGTGGCCTGGCGCGCTGGCCATTCTGGCCGTGGTGAGCCTCTTCATGTTCCACGCCATGCACCGCCTGTGCCATTCGCTGCACGATCTCGGCTTTCACACCGGACGCGGTGCACAGCTCGTCTGCTACGGCTTTGCCGCGCTGATCACCATCATCTGCGCGCTGGTGCTGCGCAGCCTGCAGTGAGCGGCTGACATTCCGGAACACCGGTTCCCGGCAGACACCCGGGGACCCTCTGCAAGAGTCTGCGAGCGCTTTGAGCCCATAAGCCAGAAAGCGCCACCTGGCGACCACAGCGGAGCCATTGGCGGCAAATGGCAACGCACTGGATCGCCCAGGCATGGGAATCAAAGTGCCGCGGACTTTTGCAGAAAATTCCAAGCATGCTATGCAGAACACAGCATGCGCCAGCGTGTCGAAAACGGGTCAGAAGAAGGAATACAACACACCAACCATCGCGGTGGCGTTGGTGTCGTCCATCACGACGGCACTCCTGCGGATGTCCTTCGAAAATTTCTGCACCTCACCCCCTGCCAGCAGCGACCAGTGCGGGGTAAAGGTATGGGACCACAGCATGCCAACGCTGGTAAAGGTCTGACCGCTGTCGGGGCTGAACGTGGCAAAGCCGGTGCGCTGGCTCTGTTCGGGCGTCACGCCGAACCAGGTCTGGTGATATTTGCGGTCTGCGTGCTGCGCATGCAGCCCCACCTGCACCCGGTCGGCCTCGGTCTGCAGCGGCGTCAGAGTAACGCCATAGGTCCAGGTCGTGCCACGCTTGCTGTTGCCGAACAGGCGGGTATCGGCATCCAGGTCCAGCTCGAGCCACGAGGTGATGCGCTGGGAAATCCCGGCCGTCAGCAACCCCGCACCGCGTACATTGCCCATGCCGGCCAGCTTGTCCGACCCTCCAACACTGAATGTATGGCCGTCCTTGGTTTCCTTGCGATGGTCCTTGCGCGAGGCATCATAGCCCAGCCCCAGACGCAGTTTCGTACCTGTACGGGTTTCGTACTGCAAACCCAGTCCGCGCTGCGGATCCATATGAAACATGCCGTACTGCGCAGTGATCATGGCGGTCGCGGTACCCATCGTTTCATCGGACCCCATGTAGCGGGGTCCAACGCCAACGCCAAAGCCTACACCGAGGTGCCACTCACTGTCTGACGGGGCACCATGGCCTTCATGCCCATCCGGTAAAGCCGCATGTGCATCCGACTGCGGCTGCCCACCTGCAGGGCATCCTGTCCCTGCACGGAATCCTGCCCGTAGGTGCCAAAAGCGACATCATCGGCCGCATCGCCTGCCACG
>ERZ773057.896-NODE-896-length-12146-cov-43.914234_pt1 | contig 12146 bp, 9 predicted proteins | sample MGYA00580629_ERZ773057 | MGnify/ENA primary metagenome ERZ773057 (study PRJEB29015, sample SAMEA2738143) | human oral metagenome | biome: human oral; feature: human-associated habitat; material: saliva | place: China | collected 2163 ...
CGGGTTTCACGACCGGACAGCCCTTCCATGCCGCGATATATGTGTTCGCCGCTGCGTCCATGGCCTTCCTCGAGTGCAGCCGCAATCCCGGCAAGGACCTCGTCATCGCCCTGACTGACAAGCAAAAGACAACTCTGATCCCCGAGGGAATCTCCTTCCACTTCCCGGAGCTGCTGTCCGCCGAGGAAGATTCAAACGACCGGGACGCCAGCATCCTGTGGACGGATAACGTCACCATCGATGACATCATCCAGCCAACGATATTTCTCGAAGCAGACCCCGACACATACAACGGACCATGGGGCATCTCCTCCGAGCGCATCGGCATCCCCTACGCCGGCCTCGACGCCCTCATCCGGCACTTCAACGAGCACGCCGAGGACCGCCCACTCCTGGCCACGCCACAGGGTGTCAACCTCGTCAACGACATCCTCGCCGCAGCCTGAGCAGCACCAGACCTTCAGCCCGGTCCTCACGATCCGTGAATCCACGGCGAGGCCGCGGAAGTAGGGGCACCCGCATGGTTCCCCACAAATGTCGCACGTAATTCCCCAACACATTATTCAAACTTTGAAATCTGATCGTTGCAATTCCAACGTTTTCTGGGCATATCGAAAACTGACCAAGGGAAATTACGTGCGACTTTTCGGGGAGGACCGGTTGCCCCCAATCGACGAGGCCGGGGTTGGCCAGGCTGATACGCGCATAGTCGTGGCCCGGGAACCCCTGGCCACGACCCCTTCACACGGGAGCTCCCGGTTCGCGTTCCCTGCGTAGGCGGGTTGCGGCCTCCACAACCCATTCACACGGGGGCTCCCACACGGGAGCCCCCCATCTACAGCAGCACCTCAGTACGCCAACCCCTTCGGCTGCTCCGCGAGGACGGCGCCGCCCGGGTTGACGGCCTCGCGGCTCCTCAGCGGCTCACCAACCCCCGGCCTTTCAGCGCTCATTCAAGAGAAGCCCCGAGCCTAGCCTCGGCAGCCTTGACATAAGAGGGCCGCCCCCCTATCCTTAGATGAAACGATTCATCCTCATCGCGGAGGAGCAATGACCGCTTCATCTCACAACCTCGTCTCCCAACTCATCGATCTTTCCAACCAGATCGGCGCGGACACGGAATACACGCGCTCGGGGGGCGGGAACTCGTCCGCAAAGATCGGAGACACCCTCCTCATCAAGCCCAGCGGGGTTCCGCTCGCGACCCTGCGCGAGGAGGACCTGGTCCCCCTCGATATTCCGACCCTTCTCCACGCCTTCCATCACCCGGAGGAACTCCCCACGGGCGAAGACCCCGTTCGCGCGGCGGCCAGGCTCGCGCAGCGCGGCGCGTTCGAGCGTCGCCCCAGCGTCGAGCTCCTCTTTCACGCCCTCATTCCCGACCCGCTCGTCATCCACCTGCACCCGCTGACCGCCAACGCGATCACGTGCAACACGCGCGGGGAGGAGCTGTGCAAGCGGATCCTCGGCGACCAGGCGCTGTGGGTCGACTACACGGACCCGGGTATTCCGCTGGCGCGTCTCATCGACGAGCGTCGCCGCGCCTTCACGACCACGCACGGCACTCCCCCGCCGGCGATTACGCTCCTCGGCAACCACGGCATCATCGTGTCGGGTCCGACGAAGGACGCGATCCTCGAGCGCATCGACTTCCTGACGTCCGCGATCCGCGCGGCCATCGACGAGGCCGGGACCGCCTTCTCGGGTTCGCCTTCCCGGGTGGCCGAGGCGTTCCGTCGCGCGGTGGACGCGCCGAGCGTAGCGTTGTCGACGGACGGCCTGTCGGCGCTCGCGTCGGCACCCGGAGGGCCGCTGATCCCCGATCAGATCGTGTACGCGGGTTCCTTCCCCGTGGTCCTGGAGGCGACCGACACGGAGGACATCGTGTCGGCGAAGGTGTCGTTGCACCGCGCGCAGCACGGGCGCAGCCCCATTGTCGCCGTCATTCCCAGACTCGCGGTGGCGGCGGTGGGATGCACGAAAGAGGCCTCGGACAACGCGTTGCACACCTTCCTGGACGCGTTGCGCGTCGCGCGGGACGCGAACCTGCTCGGGCGCGTGCGCGTCATGGACGAGCGTGAGCGCGGCTTCATCGAGAACTGGGAGGCGGAGTCGTACCGTCAGAAGGTAGCTGCCACTCAGGGGTCGTAACACCCTGCTGAACATCTGAACATACTGTTCGTTATCACTACATTTGGGGCATGTTCCCAGACATGCCCCAAATGGCCGTCGGCGCCTATCCACGATAAGGTCCCCTGCACAGACTCCGGACACGCCCCTCAATCGGCACAGTAGGCGCGCGGACCGTCCTCATACGAATGTGGGCCGCGGCTCGACCGATAGTCGAGCCGCGGCCCACGTCAGCACACATCAGCTACGACAGGGCATCACCGGACCCGAGGCGTGCGTCGGCCTCGTCCCAGAGGGGCGCGTGGGAGGCGCGCGGCTCGTAGGTCTCGAGCACCGACGACGCCCGCGAGATGGCGCGAAGGTCCATCAGAGTCCCGCTGGCCGAGCCAATGGCTCGCAGGGAGATGAGCATGTTTCCGAGGGCCGTGGCCTCGACGGGTCCCGCAATGACCGGGATGCCCGTCGCGTCGGCGGTCTCCTGCGCCAGCAGGCGATTCTTCGAGCCTCCTCCGACGAGGTGAATCGCTTCAGGGCGGGTGCCGCTGAGCTCACTCGTCCGTCGGATCGCCCGGCGGTAGGCCAGCGCCAGTGAATCGGTGATAGCGCGCAGGACGGTTGCCCGCTCACGGGAATCGACGCCCGAGGCCAGACGATCACCTGACCCGGCCCCGGCCTCGTCCGGCGAGGAGGAGCCGTCCGCCGAGGAGGGGTCGTCGCCCGACGAAGCCGCCGAGGAGGCGCCCGGGCCCGGGATCCACAGCGAGCGCACGCGCTCCACCATGCCGCCCGGAGCCATCAACTCTGGCGAGGACATGTCGAGGAGGTAGCGCGCGGGCTGGGCCGCCTCGGTCTGCGCGTCGAGGAGAGGCCAGTCGACCCGGCCTGAAGCGCCCGACGCCTCGTCCCCCAGGGCCGCCCACTCGCGCAGGCACTCCTGCTGTACCCACATGCCCATGATGTTGGCGAGGAAACGGACCGTGCCATCCACGCCCAGCTCGTTCGTGAAGTTGGCTGCCTGAGCCTCGTCGGAGAGCACGGGGGCGCTCAGCTCGGTGCCGACGAGCGACCAGGTGCCGCTCGAGATGTACGCGAACGACCCCGTCCGGGCGGGCACACCCGCGACCGCCGACGCGGTGTCGTGGGACCCGACGGCGACAACCGGGGTGCGCTCACCCGTCGAGGTGCGCAGGTCGAGCCCCTGGACGCGAGCCTCACCGATGACCTCCCCCGGCGAGATGAGCGGCGGGAAGATGTGCTCCACCCCGAAATCGTCGCGTAGCCGTATCTGAATCTCGGGATCCCAGTCGCGCCCCGCGGCGTTGACGAGGCCGGTCGTCGACGCGTTCGTCAGCTCGCTTCGCGCATGACCCGTCAGCCAGTACGCCAGCAGATCGGGGATCAGGAGTGCCGTGCGCGCACATTCCGCGCGCGCCTCCGCCCGGTCGGCCACGCGCTGGAACAGCGTGTTGAAAGGCTGGAATTGCAGCCCGTTGCGCGCATACAGCCAGGAGGTGTCCCACCGGTCGAGCACCTCGGAGGCGCCGAGGCCGCAGCGCGCCGAGCGGTAGGACGCGGGGTTGCCGATCAGCCGGCCGTCCTCGTCCAGCAGCCCGTAGTCAACGGCCCACGTGTCGATTCCGATCGCATCCACGGGGCCGCGCAGGCTGGCCTCGCGCAGGCCATCCAGGATTCCGCGCCACAGCGCGAGGATGTCCCACTCGTAGGCCACGCCGGCCTCGTCCCCGGAGCGCTCGGACGCGCCCGCACCTGCCCCGTCCGATTGACCCGCACCTGCCCCGTCCGATTGACCCGCGCCTGCCCCGTCCGATTCGCCCGACCCGGACCCACCCGATTGACCCGCACACGATTCGTCCGCGCCTGCCCCGCCCGATTCGCCCGCGCCAGCCCCACCCACGCGACGAGGCCCCGGGAGGGCGACGGGCCCGTTCGGGAAGCGGGAGCACTCCTCGATGGCGAGGCGCTCGCCGTCGAACACGCCCCGCAGGACGCGCCCCGAGGAGGCCCCGAGATCGATAGCGACGACGGTGGTCATCATGCGCCCCACGAGGCCTGCTGGCCGCCCACCCGCTGCTCGCAGATGCGCTCGAAGTAGCCCGAGGCGGCGTAGGCCGCGAGCGGATCGGGGTCGAGGCCCTGCCCCTCACGGAGTTCGCCGAGGAGCGGGCGCACGTCGGAGGAGAAGGCGTCCATGAGCACCTGGTTGGCGGCCAGCACGTCGTGCTCGTCCTGCGCGGTCGCCAGCGCGTCACGGTCGACGAGGAGTGCCTTCGCGGTCGCCTCCTGAACGTTCATCGCGGAGAGGATTTCGCCGGGGATCTTCTCTTCGAGGTTGTGGCACTGGTCGAGCATGAAGTTCACGCCGGAGGTGGGCGCGAGGGCGCCGAAGGAGACGATTTCGTGCATGATGCGGAAGAGCTGGAACGGGTCGGCGGCGCCCACGATCAGGTCGTCGTCCGCGTAGAAGCGCGAGTTGAAGTCGAAGGCGCCGAGGCGGCCGGCGCGCAGCAGCTGGACGACGATGAATTCGATGTTGGTGCCGGGCGCGTGGTGGCCGGTGTCGAGGCAGACGACGGCACGCTCCCCCAGAGCGGTCACGTGCGCGAGCGCCGTGCCCCAGTCCGGGACGTCGGTGTGGTAGAAGGCGGGTTCGAAGAACTTGTACTCCAGAAGCAAACGCTGCTGCGGAGCCAGATTCTCGTAGATAACGGACAGTGAGTTAGCGAGGCGTTCCTGGCGCTCAGCGATCGAGTCCTGGCCCGGGTAGTTCGTCCCGTCGCCCAGCCAGATCTTGAGTGTGTCGGACCCGGTCGCGTTCATGACGTCGATGCAGCGCAGGTGCGCGTCGATGGCCTTGCGTCGGATGGCCTCGTCGGAGTTCGTCAGGGAGCCGAACTTGTAGTCGTCATCCTGGAAGACGTTCGAGTTGATGGTGCCCAGGGTGATGCCCTGCGAGCGCGCGTGCGCGGCCAGGTCACGGAAGTCTTCGACCATGTCCCAGGGGATGTGCAGGGACACCCGCGGGGTGATCCCGGTGAAGTGGTGAACCTGTGCCGCGTCGTCGATCTTTTCGTAGGCGTTGCGCGGGGTGCCGGGGCTCGGGAAGACCTTGAAGCGGGTCCCGGAGTTGCCGAAGGCCCAGCTCGGCAGCTCGATGGTCTGCTCGCGCAGCAGGGTGCGGGCGCTTTCGGACAGGTCGGACAGGTGGATGGTCATGACGTCTCCTTCGACGTGTGGGGTGTGGATTGACGAGGCCGGGGCGACTTCGGGGGCCGGGACGGTCTCTCGGGGGGTGGCCTCGGTGGGCGATTAGGCGAGGTAGAAGTATTGGCTGAGGAAGTGGGCGCTTCCTCCTCCGTCCGGCTGGAAGTACTGGGCCATCTCGGCTTGCCAGCGCGTGTTGACCTCGAGGTCTTCCATGGCTGCGGCGGCCGCGCGGGCGTCGTCGGCCTCGTAGTAGCCGACGACGAGGCCGGTGTGCGGGTCGAGGAAGAGGGAGTAGTGGCGCCACCCGGCCTCGCGCAGGGCCTGGAGCATCTCGTCCCAGACGCGCTGGTGCACGTCGGCGTATTCGGCGAGTTTCTCGGGCCGGACGCGTAGGAGGAAGCAGGCTCGGTGTGGGCTGGCCTGGCTCGTCGTGGCGAGCGTGTGGGCCAGCGGTGGGGTCTCGCTCATGGGAAATCCCTTCATCGTTGAACGGAAATTGATGGTGCCCATTCTAACGTGAATCGTTTCATTCAGCAAACAGGGTCATTCACGCAACCCGCGTTTTGCCGCATGAACGCGGGGTTGGCAGGCGCGACGGGCGCGCCCACCAACCCCGTCAGAAGTGGCGTCAGAAGTCGTAGTTGTCGATGTTGTCCGCGTTGAAACGCACGGGGTCACCGACGACGACGGTCTTGTTCTCGCCGATCGTGCGCTCACCGAGGTCTCCGGCGGTGAACGTCTCCCCGACCTCGCCCTTGATCGCGCCGCTATCGAGCGCGGCACCCGCGTAGGCCGCCACGTATCCCAGCTGGGCGGGATCCCACAGGGCGAACTCCTTGACGGTCCCGTCCTTCACGAAGGAACGCATCTCGTTGGGCAGGCCCAGGCCGGTCAGCACAACCTTGCCCTTGTAGTCGGAGGTCGACAGGTAGCGCGCGGTGGCGGCGATGCCGACGGTGGTCGGCGACACAATCGCGTCCAGGTCGGGGTGTGCCTGGAGCAGGCCCTGCGCCTCCTGGAACGACTTCGTGTCATCGTCGTCGCCGTAGACCTTCGCGACGATCTCGATGCCCTTGTACTTGTCGTTCGAGGCGATCTCTTCCTCCATGAACTTGATCCACGCGTTCTGGTTGGCGGCGTTCGCCGTCGCGGAGAGGATGGCGACCTTACCGGAACCGCCGATCTGCTCGGAGACCATGTCGAGCATGGTGATCGCCACCTGCTTGGACTCGACCTGGTTGATGAACAGGTCGCGGCAATCCGCCGAGGCGTCGGAGTCGAAGGTGACGACCTTCGTGCCGGCCTTGCGCGCGTCCTGCAGCGCCGGGCACACGGCGTCGGGGTCGTTCGCTGCGATCACGAGGACGTTGGTGCCCGCCTGCACCTCGGAGTTAATGAAGGAGACCTGTGAGGACGAGGAGGCCTCGAGGGGACCGACGACGTTGACCTCGGCGAATCCGATCGCGCCGGCGGCATCCTTTCCTCCGCCGAGCATGACGTCGGAGAAGGGGTTGTTCAGCTGCTTGGGAATGAAGGTGATCGACTGGGAGGACACGTCGTAGGAACCCGAAGCGTTCCCACCGGAGCTGGGATCGCTGCCCTGCGTCGACGCTCCGCCGCCGCAGGCGGTCATCAGGAGGGCCGAGGCCAGCGAGAGTGCGCCGAGTGCGGCCACTCCTTTCTTCATGTGAGACATCGTTGTCTTTTCCTTTCGGGCGCACGCGCCCTGTTTGGGGGGCATGGTGCCCCTCGTTGTGGGATTATTAGGCGCTCGCCGCGCCCGGTGCGACGCTGGCGCGAGGGGTACGCGCGTCAGCTCGATGAGCCAGACGTTGGCGGATGGCATCCACCAGCGACGGCGCGACGACGGAACCGATCAGGAGCAGGCCCGTGACCAGAACCAGGATGACTTCGGGGATTCGGTTGAGGCGCAGCGCGTAGTTGAGGACGCCGATCGTGAGGACGCCGCAGACGCTTCCCCAGATCGAGCCTCGGCCACCGAAGACGCTGACCCCACCGAAGACGACGGCGGCGATGACGACCAGCTCGAGGCCCTCGACATTGTCGGCCTTCGCCGCGGAGTAGCGCAGCGTCCAGTAGATGCCCGCCAGCGCCGCCATAAGGCCCGACAGTGTCAGGGCGATGACGCGGGAACGCTTCGTGTCGATGCCGACGAATTCGGCCGCCTGCTTGGAATACCCCAGCGCGAAGAGGCCTCGGCCGTATGGGGTCTTGTGCAGCAGGAGCCAGAAGAGGACGACGAACACGATGACGGGGATCGCCATGTACGCAATGCCCGTGGATCCGAAGGAGCCGGTGACCGCGGAGGTCGCCCACGCCGGGAAGTCGGAGATCGACTGGTCGCCGATGACGACCAGGGCGAGGCCTCGATACAGTGCGAGCGTACCGATCGTGACCGCGAGCGCCGGCAGGCCCACGTAGGCGGTCATCACGGCGTTGACGAGGCCGCACGCCAGTCCGATGAGGAGGCAGATCGCGACGCTCGCCCAGAATCCGACGCCCGACTGGACGAGGACGCCGAAGGACGCGCTGACGAGGCCGGCGGTCGAGGCGACGGACAGGTCGATGTCCGCGTTGATCATGACGAGGGTCATGGGCAGGGCCATGAGGAGTGTCGCCGTCACGTCCAGGGTAAGGAACGTGAGCGTGCGGGGCTGGCTGAATCTCGGAACGAGGATGGCCGCGACCACGATGGCGAGGATGAGGATGAGGGTCATGTGCGAGTCTCGCGAGGAGAACACGCGGCGAATGGAGGCCATGAGGTCACGTGACGAGGTCTGCGTCGGGGTGTTCATCAGCGGTCCCCTCCTTTCTTGCGCAGCGCCTCGTGGCGGCGCATTGAGCTGACTCGGTCGACGACGATTGCGATGAGGATGAGCGCGCCGACGACGGCCTTTTGCCAGAATTTATCGACGCCGACGGCTGTGAGCGCGGACGTCATGGTGGTGAGGAGGAGGGCGCCGATGGCGGCTCCGTAGGCGGTTCCGACGCCGCCCGTCATTGCGACGCCGCCGACGACGCAGGCGGCGACGATGTCGAGTTCCATGCCTGCGCCCGTCGTCGCGCCGACGGAGTTAAAGCGGGAGGCGTAGAGGACGCCTCCGAGTCCGACGAGCGCGCCGTTGGCGACGAAGGCTGCGAAGACGCGCTTGGCGACGGGGATGCCGTAGACGGCTGCGGCCTCGCGGTCGGAGCCGATCGCGTAGAGGTCCCGGCCGGAGCGGGCGTAGCGCTGGTAGAGCGAGACGATCACGATGACGATGACCGCCAGGAGGGTGAGCAGTGGGAAGCCGGCGATCGTGGCGACTCCTAGGTCGCCGAAGGCCTGGGGGCGGTCGCCGGCGAAGTACTGCGTGGATCCCGCCCACCAGTTCAGTCCTCCTCGGAAGACGTAGAGGGTGCCCAGGGTGATGACCATCGCCGGGACTTTCGCCTGGGTGACGAGGAGGCCGTTGAGCGCTCCGAGCAGCGCCCCCAGCACGATGCCCGCGACGAAGACGACGCCGATGGGCAGCCCCGGGTTGGTGGCGAAGAGGAAACCGGTGGCGAAGGCCGTGCAGCCGAGGATGGAGCCGACGGAGAGGTCGACGCCTTCGGATTGGATGATGAGGGATTGCCCGGCGGCCATCAGCATGGCGATCGTCGCGTTGAGGAAGAGGTCGCGCACGCCCTGGGCGGACAGGAAGCGCGGGTTGATCGTCCACGTGAGGAGCACGAGGGCGATGAGGGCCGCGATCACGGGGAGCTCGCGCATCGACAGGAGAGAGCGCAGCTTCGATGGGGCGTGCCTCGTGGTCGCGGACGAGGGCGTGGCTGGCTGTCGGCTTATCGGCGACGGCCCGTGGAGGCGGGAGGGAGGGGTGAGTGTTGCGGTCATGATGCGGCCTTTTCGTGGTCTGTTGCAGCCGTCATAATGGCGTCAGCTGTGGCTTCTTCTCGGGTGAATTCACCGGTGATGCGGCCTTCGCACATGACGAGGACGCGGTCTGCCATGCCGAGGATTTCGGGCAGCTCGGAGGAGATCATGATGACGGCCACTCCCCTGGTGGCGAGGGTGGAGATCAGGCGGTGTACTTCGGCCTTCGTTCCCACGTCGATGCCGCGGGTCGGCTCGTCGACGATGAGGATCTTGGGGTCGGTGGCGAGCCATTTCGCCAGGACGACCTTTTGCTGATTGCCGCCCGACAGCGCGGACACGGGGGTGTCCTGGCTGGCCGTCTTCACTTCGAGGTTGGTGGACCATTCCTGCGCGACCGCTCGCTCGGTGCGGGAGTTGATGAGTCCGCAGCGGGCGAGTTTGCTGCGCAGCGTGAGGGCCGTGTTGCGGGCGACGGACAGGTCCATGACGAGGCCTTGCTTGCGCCTATCTTCGGGTACGAAGGCGAGGCCGGCGCGAATAGCGCCCACCGTGTCGCCAAGCTTCAGCGGCTTTCCGAAGGCGGTCACGGTGCCGCCGTCCGCCTTGTCGATGCCCATGATCGTGCGCACGACCTCGGATCGGCCCGCGCCGACCAGGCCCGCGAGCCCAAGGATCTCTCCGCTGCGGACCTCGAAGCTCACGTCCTCGAAGGCGCCGTATCGGGTGAGTCCTTCAACCGTCAGGACGGGATCGCCGATCTGCGCGTCCAGCTTGGGGAAGAGCTGGTCGACGTCGCGGCCGACCATGTCGCGCACGAGCTGCGCCTTCGTGGTTTCCTTCAGGTCGCGGGTGGACACGTAGGCGCCGTCGCGCATGATCGTCACGTCGTCGCACAGGTCGAAAATTTCCTCCATCCTGTGCGAGATGAACATGAGGGAGGCCCCCTTGTCGCGCAGGGAACGCGCGACGGAGAAAAGACGGTCGACCTCGTGCCCGGACAGAGCGGCCGTCGGTTCGTCCATGATGAGGACCTTGGCGTCCAGCGAGATGGCCTTCGCGATTTCTATGATCTGCTGGTCAGCGATCGACAGGCCGTCGGCCAGCTGGGAGGGGTCGATCGGTACTTCGAGGCGGTCGAAGAGCTCCTGGGCGTCGCGCCTCATGGCCGCGTGGTCGATGAGGCCGAAGCGCCCCCGGGGCTGACGCCCCACGTAGATGTTCTCGGCGACCGTCAGGTCGGGGAACAGTGTGGGCTCCTGGTAGATCACCGAGATTCCGGCGGCCTTCGATTCCGCGGGGGTCTTGAAGCGCACCGGCTGGCCCTCGACCAGGAACTCTCCGGAGTTTGGCTGGTGGATGCCGGCGAGCACCTTCACGAGCGTCGACTTGCCCGCGCCGTTTTCGCCGGCCAGGGCGTGGATGCGGTGCGGATACAGCTCGATGCACCCATCGGACATCGCGGTGAAGGAGCCGAACTTCTTCACCGCGTGTTGAAGCGAGACGACTGGCCTGTCAGCTTCTCGTGTCATGTGGTCACCTCTTCATCGAGGAATGAAACGATTCAGATAAGAAGAAAGTGTGCCACACAACAATATGCATGTCAACTCTACGCGTCAGCCTTGAACTAGCCAGGAAAATTGGAGCGTAAAGCTCCCAGGAGATGACACAATATGAACGTTTCATCACTCGAGTTTCTGAAAGAGTCACCATGACGCCGCCCCGCCAGACCTCAGAGGGCACGAGTCCCCAGGACGCGACCACTGCCTCGTCCCCCGCAGCGCCCCGCAAAGCCCCCGGCGTCAAGGACGTCGCCGCTCTTGCGGGCGTGAGCGTCGGCTCCGTGTCTAACGTCATCAACCGGCGCGAGAGCGTGCGCCCCGACGTGCGCGAACGAGTCGAGGCGGCGATCGCGCAGCTCGGCTACAAGCCCAACCCGACCGCGCAGGCCCTGCGGCGCGGCACGTCGCCGCTCGTGGGCGTGGCGGTCTTCGATCTGACAAACCCGTTCTTCATGGAGGCGGCCGCGGCCATGGAGCGCGTCCTGTCGCGCGAGGGCTACATCATGACCCTGTCCTCCACGCACGCCTCCGTGCGCGAGGAGCGAGACCTGCTCGAGGCGCTGGGGCGCCAGGCCGTGCGCGGCGTCCTGCTCACCCCGGCTGATTCCTCGCACGAGGCCGCCACGCGCCTGGTCGAAGAGGGGACACCGGTCGTTCTTTTCGACGCGGCCGACGCGGCCGAGGGCCTGCCGTCCGTGTCCATCGACGACCGCGCGGGGGCTGCGCTGGCGATCGAGCACCTCCTGGCACTCGGACATGTGCGCATCTGTTTCCTCAACGGCCCCGCCGATATGCGTCAGTCCGTGCAGCGCCTCGCGGGTGTGCGAGACGCGGTCGAGCACTGGCGGCGCCTGACGGGGTCGGACAGCGTCCAGCTGACGGTGTGCAACGCGGAGGCGTACACCGCCCAGGCCGGCTATGCGGCCGCCGAAGAGGCCATCGCCGAGGCCCGGGCAGCCTCCGAGGGGGCGCCGACGGCGGTCTTCTGCGCGAACGACCTGCTGGCCGTGGGCGTCATGTCGGCGCTGCGCGTCGCAGGGGTCTCCATCCCCGACGACGTGTCCGTCATCGGCTTCGACGACATTCCCCTGGCAGCGCAGATGCCCGTGCCGCTCACGACGATCCGCCAGCCCATGGACGAACTCGGCGCGGCCGCCGCCGAGCTCCTCCTCTCCGGCGCCGACGCGCCCACGCAGCACCAGACCTTCAGCCCGGTCCTCACCATCCGCGAGTCCACGGCGAAGCCGCGGGAGTAGGGGGCGCGGGGGCGCGGGGGGCGCGGCGAACCCTGGGAGCACCCGGCGAACCCTGGGAGCACCCGGCGAACCCTGGGAGCACCCGGCGAACCCTGG
>ERZ773057.897-NODE-897-length-12135-cov-7.160265_pt1 | contig 12135 bp, 18 predicted proteins | sample MGYA00580629_ERZ773057 | MGnify/ENA primary metagenome ERZ773057 (study PRJEB29015, sample SAMEA2738143) | human oral metagenome | biome: human oral; feature: human-associated habitat; material: saliva | place: China | collected 2163 ...
ACCGTATCGCTAAATACAACCAATTGCTTCGTATCGAAGACCAACTTGGTGAAGTTGCAGAATACCGTGGTTTGAAATCATTCTACAACTTGAAAAAATAATCTCTTTCCGAGATTAGGGGCTGTAAAGCCTTGAGAATAAGCACTTTGGGGCGCCTCCCCTTAGTGCTTTTTCTGATTTAATACCCTTTTTACTACCCCTAACAAAAATAGGGTATAGTAAGAGGGTATCTCCGAGTGGAGAACCCTTATTTTTTTATAAATTACTGATAGCTGTTTCATAATTTGAGACAGCTTTTTTTGCATTCTCTTGGTTAGTATGCCAGTAAGTATTTTCAGTGATCATTAAATTAGAGTGACCTAGTCTGTATTGCACATCTTTAGGGCTAGTATTAGCGTAGAGCATCATAGTAGTGTGAGTATGACGGAAACCATGGAATGATACATTAGGCACGTCAGCAACTTTAAAATGCTTATCTAGGCGCTTTCTCAAATTACAAGCATAAGCATATTTTTCTGTAAATACAGAGAATACAATGGTTTCAGTACGCCCTAACTGCCATGATTGCACTTGTTGGCGGTTCTTGTATTGTTTGAGCATAAGTAACGTGGCTTTGTCTATTGGTATATCACGATAACCAGCGTTTGATTTAGGGGTGTTTATCTCTTGGTATCTGTTGAGTGTTTTATTGATACTGATAATACCATTGTCTAGGTCAATATCAGACCATTCAAGAGCTAAAGCCTCACCTATACGGCATCCAGTAGCTAGCAAGGTCTTATAAAGCACAATATCAAAGAGATTTTCATAGTTTGATTGATCTAGCGTATCGAGATAATCAAGAAACTGTTTTAATTCTTTGTTATTCAGATGCTTAACGGGTGCTTTTTCTTTTTGTTGCTTACGTGGCACAATGACATCATTAGCGGGGTTATATTGTATTACCTGAATAGCTACGCCATATTTCAAAATACGCTTATTCATGTTATGAAGTAAGGAGTAGTTAGCGAATGCCCCTTTTTCGCCCCTATTAGCCTTGTCAGCCCATTTATTCACTTGTTGCTGAATAATAGGCGTGGTAAGTTTAGATAGCTTATAATCGCCAAATACAGGCAATAGATGCACTCTAACCAAACCCTCCATAGATTGGCGAGTATTTGGCTTAACTGTATTCTTGTAACTGTCCCACCAAACTTTTACAAGCTCATTATATGTTGTAATCGTTGGCTTGTCTTTAACTGTATATCCGTTGGCTATAAAAGCATTCACAGCCTCACGGGCTTTTGTCTTACAGCCCTTTTTAGTGGATGCTGTCACAGTTGTACGGGCTTTTTTGCCCGTTAGTTGGTCAACGCCTAAATAAACGCTAGCACGGTACACAGTAGCACCGTTTTTCTTTGTGATTTGTTTGATATTCATGATATGAACCTTTCCATCAGCAGGCAAGCCGTTATTAAAAGGGTTTTAGATCGAATTGGGTTTATATCATGCTAGGGCTTCACAGTTTGCCCTGTATTCAATTTTAAAGAGTCAGACGGTGAATAATACCAGATTAGGGAACAAGGCGGATATGGGGCTTATATGAGCAATAGAAAAAGTGTATCAACTAAAAAGCTGATACACTTATTTTCTTGTTGTAACCCTGACCTATATAGAGATACAGGCATAGAGCAGTGTAACCCAAAAGGGTTTCTTTTACGATTGGAAAATATAATATCACTTTTTAGAAATTTTTACAAGTGTTTTAACAAAATTTTTGTACATTTCTATAATTTTTGTATTTTGTTTGTAGTAATCTTCATGTTTTTTAGTACGTTTTGCAATTTTGATAAATTCTTTAAAACGCTGTTTTCCTAGTGCTTTACTACAATATTCACGATGCAATACTACGAGGGAAAATATATCATGTATTTTACGATATTTTATAATATCCCTAGAGATATTAAGCATAGAAGCAAGAGAAGTAATAGAACTTGAAGGGGATAGTGTTTGCTCTAACACATCCACCAGTATAACATTGCTATGGGCGCAAGCGTTACGAATATGGCGAGCATATTTCCCTAACTGCTTCGCTTTTTTTAGCCGTTTATTACTTGGATATTTATCACAATACATTTCAACCAAGTAGCATAGATTCCCAAAGTCCATGACTTCAATCAATACCCATATAGGGATATCATTTTTATGTTTGATATAAACGTTTTTTAGGTAATGATTATTTGATAAAGCGTTTTTAGTATTTGTAAATCCTATAGGGTTATAGACAGCATAATCCTTTACTATATCGTATCCATCAACTTTTGGATTTTTCGTTATAACATCCATTAAAGCAGTTTTGATACTATGTTCAACGTCCAGACAAACATCCATTAGGAAGTAACGTATCTGCATATCAATTACAGCCAGGTCAGCTAACGTCGCAAATTCTATATTATATTTACCATCTACTTTATTGAAAAGTTTTCGATAGCTCGATATTTTATAGTAGTAGTTCCGTGTTTGTAATATGTTTTTGGCTGTGTTCTGATCAAAAATATTGAACAGAATACCATTTGCGACCATCTTATCTATCAATGCTTGGTAGCTTAAGAGTTGCTTTCTTTTATCGCTCATTATTCTCCTTTCTATTTGTCACTTTCGCTCATTTTTGCGCTTTAGTTTGTAAAATCGGCTTTCTATTCTTCAATTTTCCCTGTTTTTGCACAATAGAGAGTGGGAGAGTTATTTAATATTATTCTTCTCATTGTATTCCATTGTGGAATATTCCTCTTGCCATGTTTTACTGTATTTAAACAATTCCTTGAACTCAGTTTCTTTCTCATCTTTCATTTGTCCAAAGTATCTACCAGCCGTTATTACATTTAAATATTTGGTATTGATACTTGACATTGACTTCATTAGATCTTTGATTTGATTAATTTGATTATCTGAAAGATAGATAGAATATTTCTCTATAAATTTTATAAAATCTTTATCAAATTCTTTATCCTGTTGTTGCAACTGCGCTAATTGTTCATCACGCATTCTCCAACTCACTAGGTCTAGATAGTAATTTTTTGCTTCTGGACGTGCTTTTAATTCCTCTTTTTCTTCATCTGTTAAGTAGTGATCTGCTTGTTCCTCTAACTCCTTAAGAAAAATCTTTGACGGGCTATTATCGTAGCCAAGAAGATAGCCAACCGATACTCCAAAGTGTTTAGCTAGTAGCTGGGCTTTTTCTGGTTTGATTTGGCGTTCATCATTTTCCCAAGCTATAATGGTGCGCTTTGAAACTCCTATTTCATTTGCTAATTTGGTTTGAGTCAACCCTTTTTCTTTTCTGAGGATTTTAAGCCTATTTTCTTGTTTTTCCATGTTTTACCTATTTTCTTTATCTTACGATGAAATTATAACATATTTCAAAGTGAAATAAAACAGCACTTTTTGTTGACAAATAAAATAAAGTGCTATATAATGACACCATAAAATAAAAGTGACGAAAAACAGCACTTTTTTTAGAAAGGAGGTCTTTTATGCAAATTACAAAAGATCAAGCGAAAGCCGTCCGCAGAAAGCAGGCGGATAATATGTTGACGGCTAAGGCAACGGCTGAAGCCATTGGTGTAACTGCTGTAACTTATCGCCGTATTATCAAAGGCGGAGAGTTTAAGAATGGAGTTTATGCTAAAGTCATGGAATGGCTAGCAAAAGATTATTAAGGAGGCGGTGAATGGAAAAAAATGAACAATGGAACGGACATAGTATCCGTTTTGTAGAACACAACGGCGAATGGTGGGCGGTATTGGCTGACATTGCTAAAGTGTTAGAGTTAGAACAAAGGTTTATAAAAAGACGTTTAGAAGATGACGTGTTTTCAAAACACCCCATCACAGATAATTTAGGACGTCAGCAAGAAATGCTTATCGTAAATGAGTTTGGTATTTATGAGACTATATTTTCTAGTCGTAAATCCGAGACAAAAGCTTTTAAATTATGGGTGTTTGAAACCATCAGACAGCTAAGACAAGTAACTGGTTTAGAAGGTTTTGAAGTATTTAGAATGCTGGATAAGGAACACCAAAAGCAAGCGATGGCAAGGCTAAGTGAAGGGCTGGAACAAGTTTCCTCGAAAGACCTTATCAAAGCTAACACCATAGCTAATAAAGCCGTTTCTAACAAGTACGGTCTACCAAAGATGGTAGGTAAGTCTCAAATGACCGAGCCGATGTTGAAAGACAGAGAACCCCTACTGGAGGACACTGTTGAACTTATGTTGGTCAAAGAAAAATACGACTTAAATATCAGTATCTCAGACATTATTTATAGCAAAGCAAACTAAAAAAAACGCACCACAAGGAGCGTGAGAGCAACAAAAAAAGGCTTTGAGAGCGACCAAACTATCAAGCCTTTCACACACTAACTAAAACACAATTAAGAGGCAGGCAAGCCGTTATTAAAAGGGTTTTAGTAATCAAATTAGATACCTCAATTATACCATGAATTGCTGGTATCGCATACCCCTACTTAGAGCGCTAACTCTTAAAACTGGTACTTCCTCACGCTCTCAAAGTTTGGCGACTTCAAGCGTGAGGTAATCAAGTATAGGAAACAATAATTAAAAGGCTAATAGAGGAATAACAATGACAAAAGATATAAACAACATGACACAAGCAGAGTTTGATAACTTCATGGTTGATTTAAAAGAAAATGAACCTAAAATATTCCAGTTTATCGCTGATTTTATCAATAAAAAAGTATCTATCCAGGAAGTAGAAGCTTTCCAAAAGATGGGACATGAAGCACGACAGTTATATATTAAAAATTACAAAGCGAGGGCATAACATGAATGAGTTAAACCTAACACCAACAGAAACTCTAGTGCTCATCCCGCTCTTGTTTTATCTAGTTTGGAAATTATGGCGCCATAAGAACCTCATAGAGCTTGATATTAGCCCACAAATTGACGAGGTAGAGGAAAACACCACTGACCACGTGCAAGAGCGATACGGTGCTTATATACAGCTTGCCAACAAGCATTATAACTAGGAGTGCAGAACATGGGAACATTTTCAGTTGAATTTGAGCAGGGACTACTTGATAAAGTGGATGAACTTGCTAAAAAGAAGTTGGAGCTAGAACGACAGTTACAAAATAAAACAGGCTTGATAAACGCTAAGGATCTAAAAAAAGAGCTTGGCATCACAGGAACAACGCTCGGCAATTGGATAAAAGCAGGCTTGAAAGTCTATCAGTCACCGTTTGAAAGTAGTAAAAAGCAGTATTTTAGAGTTTCAGACGTGATCAACTTTCTGTCTGTACGCTAGAAAGAGGGTGCTAAATATGCCTATTTATGAATGCAGAGGCTTTGGGAATGACTTAAATTTATTCGATAAAAAAGCAACCTTTGACTATATAGCAGATTTTAGACCTAGGAGAGTCCCAAAAGGTGTAAATCTTGACGATTTTAAGCGCAATTCAGCCCCCTACTGTATAGCTGGCGTGGTGAAACGAGACGAGAACGGCAACTACAAACGCAATAATGCTAGTTTGGTTTACCGTAATTTGATTTTCTTAGACTATGACGAGCTAGAGGCTAATATAGACTTTCCTACCGTGGTCGATAAAGCTTTACACGGGTATTCTTATATAGTTTACCCAACTATTAAGCACACGGCTAATAAACCACGTTATAGGCTTGTGGTGAAGCCTAGTTTCGCAATGAACGAGCAAACCTATAGGCAGACTGTCCAAGAGATAGCAGACAAAATCGGGCTACCTTTTGACAGTACAAGCCTAACATGGTCGCAGTTACAAGGCTTACCAGTAACTACTGGTGACCCTGCTGACTATAAAAAGATTGTAAATAGAGGGCGTGATTATCCCGTAGCAAATACAGTTACGGCTAGTCAGAAACCACACTATCACACACCATGCCAAAGCGGTCAAAAGTCTATCACAATGCGTGTGCTTGATACCCTATTACATGGCTTTGGTGACGAGGGTGGGCGAAATGTTGCGGTAACTAGGTTTGTAGGGTTATTGTTATCAAAGTGGGTTAATGCAGACGTAGCCACTGCCTATGAGCTAACAACCATAGCAAATAGCGTTACTAATAACCCTTTACCAGTCGAGGAACTAGCAAGGGCTTTCGAAAGTATTGTTAAGTCAGAAATCAGAAAGAGAGGTGGCAATGGAAATTAACATTGATGATTTGCAAAAAAAACTAGATGAAAGTAAGGCACTAAATCCTCCTAAAGACATGAGGGAACTATATAACCGACTATGGGAACTTGGTGAGGTATGGCGTAACGAGCACAAAGAGGAAAAAGAAATCACTAGAGGTAACAGAAAAGGCGAGGTAGAAACAAAAATACCACGCCCAAGCGTTGCTGAAGTTGCTAATATTTTACTTAGAAATTGCTACTTTACCTTTATTGGATACAGCAAGCTAACAGACAGTAGCCAGCTCTATTTTTACCATTTAGATCTAGGCTATTATATTGCCAGCCGTGATATAGTCAATAAACTTATTCTAAAATTTGACAGCAGGCTATCATCTAAGCGTTTTACCGAAGAAGTGATTATATTTCTAAGAACAGAAACACAAATCAAGCCCCCTATTCAAGAAAGCTACTTAATTCCTGTTAGAAATGGCATTTTTAACTTACATACCAAGGAACTAGAACCATTTAGCCCTAAGCATATTATCACCACTAAAATAACAACAGCATACAACCCAGAGGCTCAAAAGCCTTTACTTAGTGGCTGGTTTGATTTTGATAAGTGGCTAGACAGTCTTGCTTGTGGAGACAAAGAAATCACTACCCTACTTTGGCAGGTCATGAATGAGGCTATTAATCCTAACCGCACACGCAAAAAGATGGTTATTTTAACTGGAGACGGGAACAACGGAAAAGGGACTTTTCAAGCCCTATTAGAAAATCTGATAGGCAAGGAAAACATCAGCAACCTAAAGCCCAACCAATTCCAAGAACAGCACCTACTTTCAGCGCTTAATGGTAAGGTTTGTAATATTGGTGATGATATTTCTGATAAATACCTGGACAGTGTTTCTGACCTAATGAGTATTGTCACAGGCGATACAATCCAAGTAAACCCTAAACATTTACAGCCCTATGAGGCTAGCTATCGCCTATTATGTATCTTTTCTGGTAATGGTATTCCTAGAAGTCGAAATAAGTCGCAAGGCTGGTACAGGCGTTTATGTATCGTCCCTTTTAACGCTGATTTTAATGGCACAGTTGAGCGCCCAGAAATCAAGGACGAGTTTATCAAGTCTAAAGAGTTGCTGGAGTGGGTGCTTTTCAAAATTCTAAACATGGCAGAGTTTGATAGATTTGTAGAACCCAAAGCGGTCAAGGATATGGTAGACGAGTACAAAGAAGATAACGACTTTTATTATTCTTTTGTAGTTGGTACATATATTCCTAACGGTTATCATGAGTTGCAACATGTACCGTTACCCATTATCAAGCAATGGCTAGAAGAATACACCGAAGATGAGGGTATCAAAAACGCCAACCTATATGGCTATGGCAGGAAAGTGCTTGCCGTACTGAACAAGGAAAGTGATGGAACATACTCCATAAAGTCTGGTCGAGTACCACCAGGAGATTATAAAGCATTAGACCCATACAATTACTATGAGAGAAAGCTGAGGGGAGTTTCCAAAGGAATACATAGAGATGACGAAGAATAGTAAGAAGTTTCAAAGTTTGTGACCGTGTGACCAAGTTGTGACCAAGGTTTTTAAAGACGGTCACACGCTAAAACCTTTGATAATACTGACTTTTTCCTTTTATTTTTTATAAATGTGACCGTGTGACCATCTTTTTTATTTATATATATAGAAGTTAACAAGTTGTTATTTTTCTATATAAATAATTTTTTCAAAAGACGGTCACAAGATTTTGACACTCCCTAACCCCTTGGTACTACTAGCTTAAAGGGTGTGACCAAGATTTTTTTAAGATGGTCACAAATGGCAACTGTTAATGTAATTGATGTAAGACATTCAGAGGTTTGTTTGAGTGATGGTAAAAGATTTAAGGAATTTACCATGCTTGTATTATACAAGTAGCAACACAGATGAAAGGGCAAGTAAATGGAGATACTAGATGGCTTTATTTATTTTAGAAATTATGGTAAAATAAAACTGTTAGAGATCCCGAAGTTTGGAAGCGTAACGCTAAAAATACAAGATGGCAAGATTGTCTCAAGCGTGGAATCTAAAACAACACAATACAAAAAAGAATACTGACTGAAAAAATCAGAGGTATAGCATAAAGTAGAGTAATCTATTTTGGCTATGCCTCTTTTGTTTTTGGAAAAATTGGAGGAAAAAGAAATGCCAACATTGCAAGAAGTAAAAAACCAGATGGACAAAGTACGTACACAATTAGAGATTTTTGATCGCTTTGATGAGGAAATTGAGAAAGCAGAGAAAGAAGTCAAGGCTATTAAATCCAAGAATGCGGATGTACAAACATTTGAAGATTTTCAAGCTATTAACGCAAAAGAAAAGTATATTGCTGATATGAAAGTCCAAAGAACAAAACTTGAGAAAGAACGGATTGACTCAATCGTAGCAGACGCTAGAAAAATCGATGCCCCAGGTTATTTAGAAACAGCATTAGAGCAAGATGAAACAGTGAAGCGTCAGCGTCAAGAAATCAAGCAGAAATCTATTGAGCTTTTGGAATTGATTGCGAATTATAACGAAAACTACAAAAATACTGCTAAAAGATTGGCGGATGAGGTAGGAGAAACAGGGATTGAAGAATTATTTAACCGCCTGAATACGTCGCCAGAATATAGCGGAGTAAGTAAGCCTTATATCTCCAGTGGTATAATTGGTTACATGGGCAATCAATACCGCTATTTAGATCCAAAAGCTGATTTAGCGTTTTTTGTGAATCGTGTTAACCATTTTGAAGGAGAATAATAAATATGATTGATAAAGAACTAATTTACAAACTTAAACGAAAATAGACACTTTCAAGGGGTGAGGAATCGCCCCTTTATGAAGTTAAAAACCATGCTTGTCTTGACCAAATTTTCTAAACGTGGTGATTAAAACAATTTGAAAAAACAGCCACAAGGGTAACAAAAAGGGTAGTATTTTAGAGAATACAACCTAAAAACCTAGTAAAATCAACGTACTAGGGGCATTCAGATTATAATTAATTCAAATAAAGGAGTAAAAACATGACTGACACCCCCCTTTTATTTTTGTTTGGAGGTAACAGATGGCGAGAAATGATAAAAACAGCCTTACAACAAAGCAGATCAAGTTTATAGATGCCATGCTGACCGAGCCGACTATTGAAAAAGCGTGCCAAAAAGCAGGAGTATCAAGGGCAACAGGTCATAAGTATCTTAAAGTTGCAGCAGTTAAAAAGACATTGAGGATAAAGCAAGATGAGATGATGGATAAAACAACTCAAATGCTATATCTAGCATCGTCTAATGCTGTATCTGTACTTAGTGACATCATGCTTGATAACAAAGTGAACCCATTCATAAGAACCCAGGCAGCAAAGGCAATACTTGAACAATCTTATAAAACCCATGAAATTTTTGGGGTAGTTAGACAAATTGAAGAATTGAGGTTGGAAATTGAGGAAGTATCTAAAGGAGATCAAAGAGTTACAAGAACTAAAGGATTTATTAAGTAGCAGAGACTTACCTGAGATTATCGTTGTTGAGGGTAATGATGATTTAGGGGAGTTTTTTCAAATTGATGGAGAACTACTTAGTGATGCTGAACTTTTAGAAAATCTTAAAAAGTGGCGTGAGTGGGAAGTGTCAGTTATTATTGATGATTGGTGTAATCGTACCCTGAACGAAGATGAAACAGAGGTCTTATACTTTCCTACTCATGAGGATAAGATGGATTATATTAGAGCTAAAGAGGGTTTAGAGCCTTTGTATCGTACACCATACCAACCTTATGTTACAATTTCTAAAAGTGAATGGTTAGAGCTGTTAAATTGATGATCTAGGAGGTATCAATGACCAAGAAGAAAATTGAGCGTGTTTCTGTAATGCATCGAGAAAAGATTTTGTGGCTCAAGTGGTACTTTATGAAAGATAAAGAAAACCCTAAGTATAGTGTTCTTGAGCGTAAAATGTTTGATGCTGCTAAAAATCAAGATATGTTAGCCTATCAAAAATACGCTACTATCAAGCAGATAACAGATATTAGGGTACAGACAAGCCCAGAGGACATACTAGAGACTGTAAAAGAGGTTTACGTCTATAACCGTATGAATGTAATCGGAGCTTGTCAGAGGATACTATTTCTTGGTCAATCATCAGCATATACTAAGCTGAGTAAGTGGTTTGATACTTATTCGGATTTGTATTTTAGTATTGTACCTTTGCCTAATATGGAGGTATATCATAGGTTTGTTGGTTAGTAATACAAAAACAATCGCTCTAGGATAAAACTAGGGCGTTTTTTTTGGTATGTCAAGGAAAATTAGTTTGACAAGTCTAAAAAAAAGTGATTGAATATTTATTTTAAATAATGTAAAATGAAGTTGAAGCACAGGTGACAGATGTGACGCTTGTGTTTTTAATTTAAAATAAACGGGGGTAGAAACAATGAGCAAGACAATTGATGTTGCCAAGTATCTAATTTATGCTTATGAACAAATTTCTAACTCAAGATTCGAAACACAGGAATTAAAACTGCAAAAATTAATGTATTTTGCTCAACGTGAAAGTTTTGCTTTAACTGGTGAAGCACTTTTCCCTAGTGATTTCGAGGGGTGGGTTCACGGTCCGGTACTTGTGGAGCTACGATATTTTTTTGAACAAGATTACATCCCTTACAATGGTGATAGCTCAGCTTTGAATGAAACTGATAAATATATAATTGAAAGTGTTATTAATAAATACGGTCAGTATGATGCATGGTATCTTAGAAATTTATCACATGAAGAATTATCATGGAGAAATAGTCGTGATGGTTTAGGTGATGGTGAAATCGGGAATAAGGTAATTACAAAAGATGATATAAAAAAAGATGCGGAAAAGGTTCGTATCTACGACCATCAATATGACATGTATCTAGATGAATTTGATGATTTCGATGAGGAGGTCTATGTTGCAGGATAATTCTTTTATCGTCGGTCATATTAAATCATCTAGGATACCCTATTACGACAATAAGACTAATTCAATAAAATTTAAATCGCGTCCTGTCCTTATTTTAAAAGCAGAAAAGGAATCTGGATCAAGCGACTTTACAGTTTTACCAATTTCGTCAGTAAATTTTAAGAAGAATGTAAATCAGAAGTTTGATGTAGAAGTTACAAAGGAGACGTACCCACTTTTGAATTTAACTAAGGAATTGTGTTATATCCGTTGCGGGAAAATTATGACTATCAACAAAAAGGATTTAGCAGTCAATAGCATTTGCGATTTAAAAAATATCTATCCTGAATTGTGGCAACATATTACCAACCTAACAAAGGAGTATATTTCTGAAATTTAATGAATTCGGATTTTAGGTAAAAATATTCGATAGCAGGAGTAAAAATGAATGACCTCTAGCTTCGTGCTGGGGCTTTTTTTGATATTTTAGAAATCTTTTACGAATAGATAAGTAGTAGGAAATAAAATGAGTGAAGTAAAATATATCTTTGATGAGGCAATTGAAAAAGGTTGGTTGGGTGACACGGTAAAAGTTGTAAGAAGAAATGGCAGGGTCTTTGATTTTGTGCTAGAGGGTGAGGAAGTGCAGTCTCATGAGGTGGTAAGCATCGAGAGTTTGGACAGTGTTATCCATGAAATTGCCTTTTATTAATGTAAGAGCTTTAGATACGCTACTTTAATCGAGTCGCTAAACCATTCTTACTTGCCAGATTGGCGTGGGATAAATCAGTTAATTCGATATAAAAACAGCACCTCATTAGGTGCTATTTTCTTGCCTGCTGAACTCATAAATTTAATACCTTTTTTGTTACCCCTAAAAATTATTCAGCTTGCCCATGTTTGTATCATATCCAGTAAATTGATAAAAAACTGGTCTTAACATAGCTCTATTTTTAGATGGTATATAATAGGAAGATAACTTGAAAAAATAATTCTATAGTCATATAGAATAAAAAGAGATTCCTTAGGAAT
>ERZ773057.898-NODE-898-length-12112-cov-2.775732_pt1 | contig 12112 bp, 12 predicted proteins | sample MGYA00580629_ERZ773057 | MGnify/ENA primary metagenome ERZ773057 (study PRJEB29015, sample SAMEA2738143) | human oral metagenome | biome: human oral; feature: human-associated habitat; material: saliva | place: China | collected 2163 ...
CATTGACCGCGAAGGCAGCTTCTCCGGCGGTGTCATCCTTCCCGGTGTCGGCATCTCCATGAACGCTCTTGCGAAGGAGACTTCTCTTCTTCCCTCGATTGACGTTGCCCCGTCCAAGAAATTGATTTCCTTAAATACCATCGACGCCATGCGTTCCGGCATCATTTACGGAACCGCAGGCTCTTTAGACGGTATCATTGACCGTTTCCTGGAAGAGCTCGGGGAGGAAGCCTCCATCCTCGCAACCGGCGGACTCTCTCCGCTCATTTGCCCCTATTGCAGGCACCACATCACTGTAGACGAGAACCTTCTTTTATCCGGCCTCTGGGAAATCTGGAAAGAGGCAAAAGGAATAGGATAAGGTCGAGAAGAACGAGAAGGGCGAGTGCAGGAAGGTCTCCTTCCGTACCCTTTAAGAAAAGCCCTACAGGGGAAAGGTAGGGCAGAAGCCGCGTCTTCTCTCCCAGTGCGGAAAAGTCCATAAACGCGCCGCCGAGAAGGCTGAAAAGCAATCCGAGATGAAGGCCGAGCCCCGTCTCCGCCCCTTCTCCAAGGAGTTTCTCGGAGAGCCCCTTCGAAAAAGCGAAGAGGAAGAAAGCGTAAAGCACAAGAGAAAGCGCCGTAAAAAGAGAAAAACGGAGCTTGAGTGCAAGGGCAAAGGCTATACTCAGGAGAAGGTAGAGCAGAGCGTCGCTCATAAACAGGCGAAGTGTCCCGCCGGAAAGGCTCCGAAGACGTCCTTCCACCTTCTTTTCCTCCGCCTCTCCGTAAAAAGCGGAAAAAGAGAAGAGATAAAAGTAAAGCAGAAAGGCGTAAACCGCCTCTTTTTTTGGCATAAAAAGCGTCTTCTCCTCCGCACCGTTCTTTCTTTCTATCGTAAATAAAGGCGTGGTGCGTCTGTACTTTCGATTATTCTCCATAAGTACCTTCTCTTCTTTCTCCGTCGGCTTTCTGCCAAGAATCGAGGCTAGATAGGCTTTCTCTGTACGCATCGTACGCTCTCTTGCCACATACGCCGCAACGATTTCCCGTACCGCCATTTCCGAAAGGGAAGAAGAGGACGTTTCATATAAAAGTTTTCCCCTTCCTTCCTCGTCTCCCGTGTAGCCTTCTTTAATCGTCAGTACACCTTCTTTATCCCCATAGAGAAGCTTCTCTTCCGCTTCCTTCTCCTGAACCGGATAAAGGGAAAGACTCTTTTCCGTTTCTAAATCCTTTATCAGTTCTTTACTCCAGTCTCCCCTGTCTTTCTCTACAAGATAAACGGCGAGATGCGTTTCCTGTCTGTCTTCCGCATATTTTCCGAGAAAAAGGCAGAAAAAGAGGAGAAGGAGGCAGCCCGCCACTCTTCCCATCCGGATATATCCCCTCCAGAGGGGAAACGGAAGCACACGCATCGCGAATCCCGAAGTTCTTGCTTTTCCGGTCCCCTTCGTCCTACAGAAAAAGAGCAGAATAGAAAACAGGGACAAAAGAAAAAGAGGAGAAAAGAAAGGAAGGAACGCGGAAAAAGGATAGCCTCTCCTTAAGCCTTCCAGGAGAACCGCCGTAATACTGATGGGTGAAAAACGCGCCAGCGAAAAAGGAATCTTCCCGCTACTAAACAGTCTTCCGGTGAAAAGCAGAGTGAGGAAGAGCAGGGTGAGACTGAGGTTTTTCCCCAGACGCGCATCCCGAACGACACGAAAAAGCCCCAGAAAGAAAAGAAAAAAGCTAAACAGGGAAAGCAGAAAATAGAAGAGAAAGACCAGCATGCCTTCCCCTGAAAGCGCCAGGACTTTTCTTAAGGAAAGTTCCGCGAAAAGCAACATCGGAAGGGACAGAAAAAGAAGCACAAGCCACTTGGAAAGATAGAATCCCTTTCCCCCCATTTGCCGAAAACGGGATACAATGCCTTTCTCCGCCTCCTCCGGAACCGCTGCCACCATGGACAGCGCCGTAAAGGAAAGAAAGAGAAAGAGAAGCGCGGAAGAAATCCGAATAAGAAGCGCATTAGCCACATTTGACTCTATATCCGTATCCTGAAAAACCAGCTGCCTTCGGAGCACCGCACTGAGCAGCCGCTCTGACGCGGACTCGTACAGTGCTTCCTCTTCGTGTTCGGAAAGTTTGTCTCCGTATGCCGTGTGATATACGGAAAGGCTCACTTCCTGCTCCTTTTCCATAATCTTCATAATCGAAGTGAACACCGACTCCAGAATAGCACTTTCCGTCGGACGCTTTTCGTTCAGAATCAGCTCTACAGGCTCTCCCTGAAAGCGATATGCCGTATAGAAGAAGTCCTTCGGAATGCAAAGCACGCCGACGCTTCCCTCTTGCAGTTCCCGGTCAATCTCCTCCCGCCGAATCCGATGCACTTCTGAAAAGAGCTCCACGTCTTCCATCTGTCGAATCAGGGTCTTCGACATGACGGTTTCATCTTCATCTACTACGGAAACGGGAAAAGAGCGAAAGGAACCGGACGTTCCCCGAAAGAAGAACAGAAAAAAAGGAAATAAAAGAAGGGGAAAGAGAAGCGAGAATGCTCCGCCCTTCCTGAAAAACAGAATCAAGTCTTTTTTTATCGCCGCAATAAAGCCGTTCACTAGCCCTCTCCCACCATCTTTCCCTCTTTCAGATAAACAATCCGATCCGCCATTTCCTCCAGTTCTCCTCTGCCATGGCTGATGAGGAGCATCGCCGTCCCCTGCTGCTTCATCTTCTGTAAGAGCGCTAAAATGCGCTCATAGGATTCATTGTCACAGCCTACCGTCGGTTCATCCAGAAGAAGAAGCGCCGGCCTTCTCATCAGGGCGGACGCGAGGTGCACTCTTCTCTTCATGCCCCCCGAAAGGGCGGAAAGCTTCTCCTTCTCTTTCTCCGAGAGTCCCAGCTCCGTAAGGAGCCAGTGTGCTCTCGTCCGAATCACCTTTCCCGGGAGTCCCGTCACCTTTCCGTAAAAATACAGATTCTCTATCGCCGTCAGGCTGTCATAGAGGGAAATCTCCTGCGGCAGATAGGACAGGTTCGCCCGAACCTCCTCTGCCATCCGTATCTCTCCTTCCTGATACGGAAGAAGGCCTGCAAGCGCCTTCAAAAGGGTACTCTTCCCTGCCCCGTTTTCGCCGCGAATGCCGAGAATTTCTCCACTTTCTAAAGAAAGGGAGAGCCCCTTTAAAACTGCTCTCCCTCCTCTTTGATACCGAAGACCCAGATTGACTACTGTGCAAATCTGCTCTCCCATTTATTGCGTTCCTCCCAGTACATTCATGAACGTACCCGCTAAGCTCTGCTGAATCTTCTCTCCGAGCTCGAAGAAATCATCCTCGGAATAATCGGAGATATCCACGACCTTCTCCTTCGGTACGGAAAATTCCGCCTTTTCCGTGGTATTTAAGTTAATCTTTACAGACTCTAAATCCTTTCCGACCGACCCTAAGATACTACCGTACGAAGATAAGCCGCTGAGAACAAGTTCATGATCCGTACTGTCCTTTGCTCCGTCCTTTACGGTCAGGGTTGCCTCGCCGCCCATTCCGCTCGGGTCTTTTACCGTGTAGGTTCCATAAGGCATGATCGGCGACTTCTTTCCGATTTCGATATTGTACTCTAAACCGGTGATATCTACGATTCCGTTTCCGCCGGAAATGCTTCCCTTCAGAGTCTTTCCCTTCTTCTCATAAGTATTGGAAAGGTAGTAATTCTCCGTGCTTTCGCTCTGCACATTGACCTGTTCTATCGTCTTGCCGCCGTCTTTTCCTACTTCCAGAGAGAAGACGTTTTCATTGGCACTCAACTTAATCTCACGAAGCTGCTTTCCTTCTACGGCAATCTCCCAGGCAAAGTTTGCCGCCTCTATACTCTTTCCGTTCTCTTCGGCTTCTTCCCGCATCTGCTTTGCAAGAGACGCAAGCTGCTCCTTCGCAGTCGGACTCTGTCCGAGACCCATTGCTTCATTCAGGTCGTTGCCGTACATCCCCTGTTCTATCAGCTTCTCCAGATCCGAATCCTTCTCTATCATGTCGGCAAGTCTCTCCAGAAAGCTCTTGATTTCATCCGCCTTCGGCTTAAAGGTATACACCTCTCCCTTAAACTTCTGCTGGATACCGTCGAGACTGACCTCTTTCTTCTCTACCGTAAGATTGTCCTTTGTAATCAGCGTGGAAAGCAAGGCACTGTACTTCTTAACAAGTCTTTTCCCGAGCTCCTGATTCTCTTTCATCTCTTTCAGGTTCGGCGCATCCTTATCCTCTCCGGTCAGGTTCTTCAAGATGGTCTTATAATCTCCTTTATAGAAGTTATCATCCACAACCGGAATCGCGAAACCAACCTGCCCGTCCATGTATTCTCCATACGCCTCCAGTACATCGCTTCCCATCAGCTTCAGTCCCGTGCTGATCTGGAGATTGCCCTTCTCCATGTCCGACTTCGCCTTAAAGGTAAGGGCAGAGTCTTTCAGATATTTGTTGATCTCATCTACTCCCTTTACCTCACCGGTAAGCACCATGGTTACTTCTTCCTTGGTCTTCTCTTTCAAGAATCCCAGTTCCTCCATGGACTTAACCTTCCCGTTCAGATAATCAAACTGATACTTCAGGAATTTCTGCTCCGGACTGGCATTTCCCCCGCCGAGAAGCAGATTCTTCCCGAAGGCAAAGAAAGCAACGCAAAGGAGCAGAACGACAGCCACAATCGGAATGAAGAGCTTCGGCAGACCGCTCTTCTTTTCTGCCGGATCTTCCACCGTATTATGAAACGTCTCCGGAGCGCTCTTCTCCTGCTCTCCCGCAGACGCCTGTACGGTCTCCTCCACTTTCACAGCAGATTCCTGTGCCGTTTCTTCCGCTTTCACAGCGGACTCCTGTGCGGTTTCTTCCGCTTTCACAGTAGATTCCGCTACAGTCTCTTCTGCCTTTGCAGCAGATTCCTGTGCGGTCTCCTCCGCTTTTGCAAGAGACTCCTCTGCTACGCTCTTTCCGCTGTCCAGCTTCTCTCCGCAATATGTACAGAAGCTATCCTGATCCTGCACCTCTTTTCCGCAATTCGGACAAATTTTCATCAAATCCTCCCTGTTTTAGTCGAAGTTTATTGGTTCATGAAACTCATCGTAGCATAGCATAAAACATAATTCTTTTCAATTTTATGAAGCTTTTAATAAATATTTAGCGCTGTGAACCCCTGTTCCAAGGAATCCTTACGCCGCATTTCTCTAACGAATTGCAGCGACGTTCTTCCGCCTTGACTCTACAGAAGCGGGGCAATAAAACGTAAGAATCCCTGTAGACAGCGTTTAAAAATACTCCGCTTTTCATCCCAGTCCCGACTCACTTCTCTCGACGTACGGAAAAGTTCATAAAAATCATCCGCTATATCGAAGATACAGGGACTTTCATAAATCAGCACTCCATTTTCAAAATGATGATAGAAAGAGCGATAATCGAAATTAATGGTACCGACAGTTGCCATCCGATAGTCTACAAGAACCTGCTTGGAATGCAGAAATCCCGGTGAATACTCATAAATACGCACGCCCGCCCGGAGAAGCTGCGCATAATAGGAACGACTGATGGCATAAATCAGCCTCTTATCCGGAATGCCCGGAAGCACAATCCGTACATCGATTCCTTTCTTTGCCGCATTCGTCAGTGCCCGACTCATCTCATCCGTAATAATCAGATAAGGCGTCGTGATATAAATGCAGTCTTCCGCGGAATTGATGAGATTCAGGTAGACATCCTCTCCGACAGCCTTCCCGTTAATCGGAGAATCCCCGTACGGCGCACAATACCCTTCTCCGGTATAACGATTCCAGTGCCTCGGAATGTAGTTGTAGAGCCCTCTCACCAGACTGTCATCCATAGCGTGCCACATCTCTAAGAAGAGCATCGTAAGCGTGCCGACTGCTTCCCCTCTTAAACGGATTCCCGTGTCTTTCCAGTAACCGTAGGGGGAGCGCACATTGAAGTACTCATCCGCCAGATTGTATCCTCCCGTGAAGCCGACCTGTCCGTCCACTACCGTGATTTTCCGGTGGTCACGGTTATTCATAAAGAGATTGACCAGCGGCACGATAGGATTGAAAATCCGGCACTGTATCCCGCCTTCCTCCAGTTCCTTCACAAAATGGGGACTTATGAAGCCGATAGAACCGACATCATCATAGAAAAGACGGACTTCCACCCCTTCTTTCGCCTTCTTCAGAAGCAACTCTTTCATTTCCCCGAAACAGTCTCTATCCTCGATAGCATGATATTCCATGAAAATGAACTTCTTCGCCGCGGAAATGGCTTCCATCTGTGCCTCAAAGCCAATCATCGCTTCTTTATAGAATACAACCTCCGTGTTCCGGTAAACCGGAAAACCCGCATCGTTTTCCAGCATGGCAAACTGATTTCTTGCCGACTTATTCTCTTTCCCGAGTGCGTTCAAAACCAGATGACTTTGGTCCAGATAGGGGAAAAGCATGCCGTCCGCCAGTTCAAACCGCCTCCGTATGGTCTTCCGAAAGTTCGTCCCGTACACCAGCATGTACAGCACCCAGCCGAGAATCGGCATCGCCATGATGAACACGACCCAACTCATCTTGATGGACTGATTGGTTCGTTTTCCGATGATATAAAAAATGGACAAAACGGAAAATACCCGAAAAATAAGGGAAAGTACGATATAATTATCCACCAAAAAAACAAGGGAAATGTAGAACCAGACAATCTGCAAAAGCACTGCCACAATCACAAACAGCAATCTCCCGATACTGTTTTTCTGATCTTCTTTATGCACCTGCCGCTTTCTCTTCGGCATACCTATACCTCATCTTCTTTCTCTTCGTTTCTGTTCTCAAGGAAACTCTCCAGATAGCGCATCGGAAACGGAGGATGCGCAAGCGGCTGCACCGCAAGTTGCATCAAAAGAATCGGATTGTCATCCGCAAGTGCCCGATTCAGATTCAGCTTTCCGCACCGCTTGCAGCGATGCAGGATACTCCAGTCACCATCTTCTCTTGCGACTATGGCAATCGGCTCCATTTCCCCATGGCAGACCGCTTTCCGGTCTCCCGCCGTCTCATCCACATGAAGACTGTAAAGACAATACGGACAATGATTCCGATGCTTCGATCCCGCCCCTTCCGGCTGAATCTTCTTTCCGCAATGCACGCAGACGAAACTCTCCAAGCACGCCTCTTTTCTGTAATCCGCATGGGAAATCCGCTCCTTCTTCTCTTGCTCTTTCTGCTGCCCTATCTGCTGCTCCTCCTTCGCTGCACCCCCTCGAGATTCCCTTCTCTGCACCTTTGCTTTCTTTTTAACCGCTATATCTCCGTTTTTCATATCGTCTATAATCCCTGCTCATCCTTCTCAATCTCTTCCTGCTTCCTTAAAAGAAGTTCTTTCAGGCTTTCAAAGGCAGGCAGAAAACTTTCCCTGATGAGCAATACCATCTCCTCTATCTCTTCTTCATTGTAAATATGTGTAGCCAGATTTCTTTTTTTCAGCATCAATATCCAAACTTGCTCTTCTTTCAAGAATCCCACTCTGAAGGCAAGTTTTAAAATGTCTCTTGCGGAGCCTGTCTCCGAACCTTGTACGCCATCCTTTTCTAAAATAGCTTTCAGTGCTTTCCATGCAAGCTCAAAAGTAAGATTGAACTCTCCTATTATTCCTGTTCGATATATCTCATTCTCTCTTGCCAGCGAAAAGTCCGCTTTTGCAAGTACCGCCAAACAATTACAAAAGTTTTCAATCTTTTTCATAGATCTCTATTCCTTCGCGTTCAATCTCTTCTAAAAGACTTGGAGAAACCTTTCTATGCATATCGATTAAATCAAATTCCAAAAGGCTCTCCGTTTCTTCCTGCACTCGAAAATAAAACGCATCAAAATCCCCGCCATAGACAGCAAGATCAATATCACTTCTTTCAGAATGCGTTCCTCTCGCTCTCGATCCAAACAGGACAAGCCGCTCAACACCCGCGTCTCTTGCAAATTGAAGAATCTCCTGTAAAACCCGTTCAGGAATCATTGGGACTTTCTCCATCCAAAACCTCCAAATCGCTTTTCTTCATTATAACAGGAAAATGCGCCCGCTCAAGGCTGACAGGAAAATGTAAGCGAATGATAGATTATCGTCAAAGTTTTCTTGAAAATCCCCTCAAAAATGATACTTTATTTAAAATGACTATTTTTTCTCTCACGGGAAAAGAAAGGTGGTTTCTTGCAGCTGGATAATCCGGAAATCGTATTTTCCAACAAGGACGTCGTCCTCTTAAACAAAGCGGTGGGAATGGACTCCGAGCACGCTCTCGGCGAAGGCTTTTACCCGATTTACCGCCTGGACAAGGTGGCGAGCGGTCTTCTTCTCTATGCGAAAAATGAAACTGCCGCACGGAAACTTAGCTCCGCCTTGCAGGAAGGGAAACTGCAAAAGCGATATCGTATCCTGATTCCCTCGGAAAACGCGAACGGCGAAAACTTCTCGGAAAAATACGGTCCGGAAGGGCATTTCCAAAACTTTCTTTATAAAGACAGTCAAAAACAGAAGATGTTTCCGGTGAAGAAACCGCGAAAGGGTGTGAAAGAAGCCTCTCTTCGTTACAAGGTTCTGAAAGAACGGGACGGGCTGCTCCTTCTTGAAATTGCACTGGAAACCGGTCGTTTTCATCAGATTCGCGCCCAGTTCTCCGTACACGGCTTTCCCCTTCTCGGCGACGGAAAATACGGCTCCCGGAGAAAAGGAAACGTTGCTCTGCACTGCTACAGCCTCTCCTTCCCCGACCCGGAAAGCGGGAAAGAGCTCCACTTTCAAGCGGAAAAGAACTTCATTTTCTGATAGAAGAGTGAGAAGATAGGAAACTGTTCCGGCTTCCGTATCCATTTGTTCCAGCCTTGGCGCCCGTTTTGCCATTTGAAAAAGGAGGATTTCATGTTCGTTGCAAACAATTGGAAAGAGTATCGTGTTCTCGACTGTTCCAGCGGAGAAAAGCTCGAGCAGTGGGGAAAGTACATCCTTTGCCGTCCGGACCCGCAGGTAATCTGGAAAAGTGAGAGGAAGAATCCGCTCTGGAAGAAGCTGAACGGCCATTATCACCGCTCCAAAGCAGGCGGAGGCGACTGGGAATTCTTCTCTCTACCGAAAGAATGGCAGATTTCCTATCCGCTGGGAGAAAACGGAGCGGACGCACTGCATTTTCATCTGAAACCCTTCGCGTTCAAGCACACCGGTATCTTTCCCGAGCAGGCTGTAAACTGGGAATGGTCCTACCGCCTGATAAGAGAAGAGAAAGAACGGCGCGGAAAACAGGGAGATACTGCGCCGATCAAGGTGCTGAACCTCTTCGCCTATACGGGCGGGGCAACACTTGCCGCCGCGAAAGCCGGTGCGGAACTTACCCATGTCGATGCCTCGAAGGGTATGGTTTCCTGGGCGAAGGAAAATGCGGAACTCTCCGGTCTTTCGAAAGCGCCCATACGCTATCTGGTTGACGACTGCGTGAAATTCGTGGAACGGGAAATCCGAAGGGGAAATCTCTACGACGGCATCATCATGGATCCTCCCTCCTACGGAAGGGGGCCGAAAGGGGAAATCTGGAAAATCGAAGACAGTATCTATCCTTTCCTCCTTCTTGCCGAGAAGATTCTGAAGAAGGATGCGCTCTTCTTTCTCTTGAATTCCTACACCACAGGCCTGCAAGCCGGCGTGATGCAATATATGCTGGAAGAAATCATCGGAAAGGGAAGAACCGGGCAGGTTTGCTCCGATGAAGTGGGGCTTCCCGTAGCAGAAAACGAGCGCATCCTCCCCTGTGGCTGTGCGGCACGCTGGGAACGAAACGAATAGTCCCAAAAAGAAAGTGCGATACATTGCACGACATTCGGAAAGCACAGTTCTGCAAAATGACGGAACAGAGAGACAAAATCGCGGAATCGTAAGGCAAAAGGCTCCCTTTGTCAGAAAAAATTTATTGTTTTTGCCTGCAAGAACGGATAGTATTAAAATAGATTTTTAGTATGCGAAGGCAGACTGCATTTTAAAAAATAAAGTTGAAAATAAAAGGATAAGAAAGAATAAGAAAGGACAGATTCATGAAAAGGGGTTTTACCACTCTTCTACTTAGTATAAGCGCTACGGGACTTTTTTCTACCGCGTCTTTCGCCGCCGGATGGGCGACCAACCAGCAGGGACAGCAGGTTTATCAAAATGACAACGGATCCGTCGCGACAAACACCTGGATCAAGATGAGCCAGAACGGGAAGACCGATTGGTACTACGCAACGGCAAACGGAAGCCTTCGGACAGACGGATGGCTGAAAATCGGAGAAAATTACTACTATTTCGATTCCAACGGCATCATGCAGACCGGTTGGGTACAGGAAGACCGCTATTATTGTGAACCGGGCAGCGGAAAGATGGTGACCGGCTGGAAGCAGCTCAGCGCTCCGGAAGGCGTCAGTATCGGAGAGGCACGAAAGAGCACTAACAATATGTACTGGTTCTACTTCAACCAGAGCACCGGTGAAAAGCTCTATGCGAAGGATGAACGCGTAGTCGTGAAGTCCATTGATAACGCTTCCTACGGTTTCGATGAAAATGGAATCATGGTGACCGGTTGGGCGGAAACCGCCGATGCAAGTCCGGAGATTGCCGGCTATTCTTGCCGAAAAGACGCAGGGAAACTGGAAGATGGGACAGCGTGTCAGTGGAACCTGGTATGCCACGGTCGGTCCGGAAGGAGACAGTTCCAGTCTCTCCACCGGAAACGTTGAGTGGTTCTACTTCAAGAACAACGGGCATCCCGCTGCCGGAAACGGCAAGGTTTATGAGGTACAGCGTATCGGAGACAAGCGCTATCTCTTCAATGCGAAAGGGAATCCGGTTTACGGCATTCAAAAAGGGAAAACCGCAGCAAACGCGCCGGAAGGCTACTACTACTGCGGAAAGAACAAGGAAGACAGCTCCGTGAAAACCGGCAAAATGAACCTGATTGACGGCGACGGCGAGCATATCACCTGCCTCTTCGATAACAGCGGACGGGGCGTAACCGGTATCAAGCAGGACTACGCCTACTTCAACGGCAGATTACAGAAAGCGGAAAAGGGCTCCCGCTACCAGAAGATTACCCTTCCCGGACAGAACAGAGCCTATGTGATTAACGAATCCGGAAGAGTGATGAAGTCCAGAACGAAATACAGAGACGGAGACGGCAACAAGTGGTCTGTCAATGCGAGCGGTGTGCTGACCCTCGACGAAGGACTGGACAGTGTAGAACTGCAATCTCCCACGGTAATGGATATTGACTAAAATGAAAATTTAGCATAGTATGAACAGGTCGCTAGGGGCGCTGTATGCTGAGAGGTGAAAACCGACCCTTTAACCTGACCCGGGTAATGCCGGCGTAGGGAAGCCATACTGTTCGCGCCTCCGTGCTTTTTGGCATCAAGGAGGTTTTTTTATGAGAAAAAATACGGAAAAACTGGCATTTTCAGGCGTTTGCATCGCACTGTCCATGGTACTTGGGATGGTGAAGCTCTTCTCCCTTCCCATGGGAGGCTCCGTCACCGCCTGCTCTATGCTTTTCGCAACACTTCCCGGATTCTTCTTCGGGACCGGCTACGGACTTCTGTCCGGTTTTGCTTACGGCATCACAAGCTTCATCTTAAAGCCGGAATTCTACAGTCCCATGCAATTTGTCGTGGACTATCTCTTCGCTTTTACCGCGCTCGGTATCTCCGGCTTCTTCAGCCACAAAAAGCACGGTCTTTACCTGGGCTATATTGCAGCCTGCCTCGGGCGTTTCTTCTTCGCCTTCCTCTCCGGTGTCCTTTTCTTTGCCGCGTACGCTCCGGAAGGGATGAGTCCGATATGGTATTCCTTCAGCTATAACATCAGCTATATCAGCGTGGAAGCCGCTCTTACCCTCGCCGTTCTCTCCGTTCCGGCAATTCATAAAAGCATTTACCGCCTGAAAGGAAACTTCACGGAAGGAAACGAGCTGAACGCCGTGCACAGTAAATAAAACGTTTATGAAGACGCGAAAGAGATTTTGCGAAGCTCCATAAAGCCTTATCTTCCGCCGTTCAATGCCTTCCAGAGCTTCGGAGAGAGCCGCTTTAGCGCTCTACTCACTAAATATGCGAGGA
>ERZ773057.899-NODE-899-length-12107-cov-87.952705_pt1 | contig 12107 bp, 6 predicted proteins | sample MGYA00580629_ERZ773057 | MGnify/ENA primary metagenome ERZ773057 (study PRJEB29015, sample SAMEA2738143) | human oral metagenome | biome: human oral; feature: human-associated habitat; material: saliva | place: China | collected 2163 ...
ACACGCATTCCATATCGCCGCAGTGGTCCTCGGGCGTGGCCACCGCGTGGACGCTCGAGCTGCCGCCAGAAATGACTCAGTTCGGAACGCAGATGTTCGCCGAGGGTCAGGTCCTCTACATCGCCGGCAACGACACGATCGAGGGCCAGCGCGGTTCCGCCGTCAGAACTCAGGCCTACGACCTGTCCGGGGAGGAACCCACCCTCCTGTGGGACACGGTCGGCCCCACGGAAAACTCCGCGATCATGACGTACACACCCGCGTTCGTGTCGAGCGAGACCCAGCTCTTTTTCCACGACGTAGTCATCGACAAGGCAACCGGCGAGCAGACACAGGCCCCGTGGGGCGATGATTTTCCCCTCGCGCAGGCCGACGGCATCGTGGTGACCTGTTCGACGACATCCTCGTGCCGCGGGTGGATGCAAACCTCCGGCGAGTGGACGAATCTGTGGACGACGACAACGAATCCACAGACGTCCTACGGGTTGAGTAACCAGGGTTTGGGCTATGCGCCCGCAGGCACCACGCGCTCCGGCACGGGTGAACTCGCCTCCGTCCTGGTCCCCTTCAACTATCAGGAAACCCCGCAGATCATCAACATCCATACCGGAAAGACAACGACCCTGCCCAGCCCCGACCAGTCAGGCTTGGGCCAATACGTCGAGGTGGCGACCGATGGCTTCGTCGTCATAGACGTCAGCAAGAAGCAGGGGTTCCTCACCGACAGCTCGGGGGCCCGCCAATCCACGTTCTCAACCGATGAATATCTGCGTCTACCCGCAGTCAGCCGTGACGGTAGCAACCCGAGCACTGCGGATATCAAGACCTTCATGACGACGAAGACTGCGAATTGGGCGACGGGCACGGTAGGCCTCGTGGGTAAGGACGACTGTTCCATCCAGGTCACCCTCACCTCCGACGGGTCGTCGCGCACGACTCCGGTCCCCGGCGTGCTGAGCCAGCACATGACCAGTACGTGCCTCTTCAGCCCGAAGGAGGTTCGCGTGAGCGCGGATGGTTCGGTCCTCTATGCCGATACCTTCACCTACCAGGACCAGAGCCGGTACTTCATCGATACCGCCAACGGGCTCACCTACACATCAAACCTTCTCAACCTGCCGAAACAGACCATGTGGGTCTTCGACGACATGCTGATCGGCGCCAGCAAGACGGGAGTCACGGCCTTCGTGCCGGCTTCCTCCTGACGAGGCCGTGGCGGGCCAGGGGAGAACCGCGTGAGCCTTCGACGGCATGGGCATCGGAATGACCGAGAGCGGTATCGAGGCGTTCGTCGCGGTGTCTTCCTGTTGTTGGGACCGGTTACCACGCCGCCATTACCCTGTGATAGAAACTACTCATGAGCAATGACGATCATCCGGGCACGAACACTCCCCCGCAGGCCGAGCAGTGGGTGCCGCCGAGCGGGACGCCCCCAATCCCCCAGCCCGGCGTCCCCAAGCCCCACGCGAGGAGACGCGGGAAGCCAGTCCTCCTCGTGGCTCTGCTGTGCGTCATCGTCGTTCTGGCCGCAGTCTTCGGCATTCGTCAGCTCACGCAGACCCTGGGGGGTCAGGACCCTCACCATTCATTCACCTCCACCCCCACCCCCACCGTCGGGTACTCCGGGGACGCGACGAGCACGGGATCGATCTCCCCTGCCTGGGCCTCGGGCGTCGAGACGGCGTGGAGGATCCCCTTCCCGTCCTCACCGTACGGCCCCCGGGCGCTCACGACCATCGAAGGCACCACCCTGTACGTCTTCTCCATCGGCCCGGATTCCTCCACTCGTGAGGCCACCGCCGCGGCCTTCGACATCTCCTCCGAGCAGCCGCGCGAGCTGTGGCGCACGACGGGCCCCCGCCCCGAGTCGTTTGGGCGACCCAGCTTCGTGTCAGATGGAGACCAGTTCATCGTCGATTCCATTGTCATCGACAAAGCGACGGGCGCCCAGTCCCTGGCTCCGTGGGAGGGGTCGGAGGCGCTCGCGGCGGTTGACGGCGTCGTCGTGGCGTGCGACGGCAAACAGGCGTGCTCGGGCTGGACGCAGGAGTCCTCCTCGTGGGTGCGCCGGTGGGAGACAACCACAGCCCGCCAACGGGGTGGCCTGTCCACCTCGGCCATGCTCACGTACCCCAACACTCCCGTGATCGGTGCCGGAGAACACCAGTCGGTTGTCCTGCGGGTGGACTCGCCGACGCACCTGGCGCAGCTGATTGATCCGCGAACCGGGCAGGTCACGGACGCCGCCTCTGCGAGCCCCTTCAGGGATAGGGACAACAACGTGGTGTCTTTCGCCATTGCCAGCGATGGGATCGTGGCGTTCAACGACGACCTTGTCGTCGCCTACGACGCCGACGGCTTCATCACGGGAGTTCACTCCTACGAGAAGTCGCTGAGAAGACCAACGCGCGACGGACGCGTGCCCTCCACATCGGAACTCACCGATTTCCTGGTCGGAGGCCTGCCCGCGTGGTCGAATGCCGTGGTCACTGCCCAGACGGGGGCCGTCGCCCTCACGGTGACGCCGAGCGACGGAAGCCCAGCATTCGATCTTGATCCCGCCAACAACGACCAGTACCACTCCAGCCCCTTCTGGCCCTCAGAGGTCCGCGCCAGCGCCGACGTGTCGGTCGTGTACGTCGAGTCCGTCGAAGCCAATACCACGGGTAACCGCTACTTCTTCGACACGGCCAGCGGCCGGGGACATGGGTCGGCGGACTTCCACGACGCCGAGGACCTCTCGTGGGCCTTCGACGACCTGGCCATCGGCGTGACGATCGACGGCGTCGTGGCGTTCACGCCGAAGGCCTCGTGAGGCTCCAACCCCTGAACACCCGCCCAAGAACGCCCACCCGAGCGACGACAGAAATGACACACCCATGAGCACCAACGCCCCCCAGTACGCGGCCTCCGCGAGGACGACGCCCACGCGACCCACGCGCCTCTTCCTGACGACGGGCGTCGCGCTCGTCGCGAGCCTCGGGGCTTTCCTCGCACCCTCGCTGAGCACGAGCGCCCACCAGCTCCCCGGCCCGGCAGCGACCCCGCCTCCGCACATCACCGGCTCGGAGCAGGAAACGAATCCGGATGCGACCGGCTACCGGGGGAGCGCCACCAACACGAACGAGCTCTCCAGCGCGTGGGCCTCGGGCGTCGCAACGGCCTGGACCCTGCCCACCAGCGATGCTCTCCTGCCCGCGCAGCTGATCGCAGAGGGGTCGACCCTGTACGTGCTCACCTACGGAAGCGGGAGCCAGGCCGTCGCCACGGTGTCCGCCTACGACGTGTCGGGCAGCGAGCCGGTCGCCCAGTGGACCACGACCGGGCCCCAACCGTCCCGAATTCGCGCCGAGGCGTTCCCGTCCTCCGTCTCGACCCTGGATGAGATTCTGCTCAGTGACATCATCGTCGACCGCTCGACCGGTGCCCAGACGCAGGCCCCCTGGGGCTCCGACCTACCGATGGGGGTGGCAGGCGGCGTCCTCGTCACCTGCGACACCTTCAGCTCGTGCTCCGGCTGGTCCCGCGACTCGGGCGCGTGGACGAGGCTGTGGTCCACGACGACCTCGCCCCAGCGCCGCGCGGGCCTGGCCCACTCGGGTCTGACGGCTCCCGCGAGCGCCGTCATCGGCAGCGGCGCGGGCGCTGCCGTGGTCGTCCCGGTCGACGAGGCCCACCAGGCCCCGCAGCTCATCAACCCGGCCACGGGCGCAGTCACGACGCTCGGGGAGGCCCCCTCCGCGGCAGGCCCTTCCGTCTCCCGGGTCACGCTGGCGAGCGACGGAGTCCTGGTCGCCGGCGAGAAGGAGAGTATTGCCTACAACACCGCGGGCGAGGTCGTGGGCACTGTCGGGGCCGGGTGGGAGCTCGACCGTTTCCCGACGTCGGATCGCGCTCTCCCGACTACGGCAGACCTCAGTTCTTTCATGACGCAGGGCGGCGCGCAGTGGACGACAGCCACTGTGGAACGGCCCTATTCGAAGGACGTCAACGGTCAGCTCCTGGCGGTGAGCCCGACCAGCGGGAACTCCAGCCGCACGATCAACCCCGGTGAGTCATTCTCCGACCACGCGATGACGGATCCTTGGTCCGCCGCACAGGTGCGCGCCAGCGCAGACGGCAAGGCGCTGTTCGTCCAGTGCTTGCCATCGACCCCGACCGGCCCATTCTTCTTCGGCGTGGAACGCGAGATAACCTACGTGTCGCCGGAGCTGGACGAGGCCACGAACCTCACGTGGATTTTCGACGATTTGCTCGTGGGGGCACGCAGCGGCGAGGTCATCGCCGTGACACCGCGGACCCTGTAAGCGGTTCCCTACAAGACTCGTCCCCGACGCCCGAGGCCTGCTCGGTCGCGTCGGGGACGAGTCGTACGGGGCCGTGGTTCGGTCCGCCACGTGGCCGAGCGCCTCTATCCCACCAATGTGGCTCTTCGCATGTTGGGGTGTGGGTGGTGTTGGCATGGGGTCGGGGCCTGCCCGATGATTGAGGTTGCAACACTTCAAACGCTGGGAGGCCCCGACATGTCTCATGCTACCTTTTCCGCTCCGGATATGAGTGTTATTGGACATCACGTGTGGGTCGGTGGTCAGTTCCAGGAGCGGCGGACGGATGTGCTCAGTTCAGGGGTGGCTTATTGGCTCCAGGGGTGGCACCATCGGCCGGACAGGTGGCTGCTTGGGCCCCTTCATGCGCAGGTTAACCCCACAGGTGGTAGCCCAGGCAGGCCGCCCACACTGCCACCTATCGGGCCCAGCTGCGCAGGAACGAGTATGCGTGGCGGCAGCTGACGGGCCTGCCGCTCGCGGATAGGTTTCGCCTTCGCGGATAGGTTAGGCGCTTGCGGATAGGTTAGGCGCTTGCGGATAGGTTACGAAGCTATCCGCATGTTCATAAGCTATCCGCGTGCTCGCTTCTTATCCGCATGCGCGGGTAACAAGCTCAACCGCGGTCATTTACGGAGGCAATCGACGCAGGGGTGGTGCCATCGCCCACAGGGATGGCGGCATCATCCACGGGGGTGGCATCATCGGCCGGACAGGTGGATACCTGGGCCCCTTCATGCGCAGGTTAACCCCACAGGTGGTAGCCCAGGCAGGCCGCCCACACTGCCACCTATCGGGCCCAGCTGCGCAGGAACGGGTTACCACTACCAGCAAAAGGGCCCACCGACCCACACGCGCACAGTCCGGGGCCCGCGCGCAGAATCACGGGGTTAATGTACAGACGCTGCCCACACGAAGACGAGAGCAGATGCCACCACCTTCTATACCGACTTTCCCGCACCAGAAAGCCAAAAAGTCGCGCTACCAGCAACACGCAGCATCCTATAACCCGGATATGACGGCCTATTGCGGGTTGGAGGAGCTGGGCTTGGTGGCCGTGGGGATGCGCTGCGGAAGTTCGGGAGTCTGCCGGGGTTTGCTCCGTTGCCCGATCTCGCACCGCTGCCCGATCTCGCGACGTTGCCCGATCTCGCACCACTGCCCGACATCGGTGATTTCCTGAACGACACCCCGCCCGTTATCGCGGACGGGGCCGTGGCAGCCAATCCGCGCCGGCTGGTACGCGCGTGTGGTACAAACGCCTCATGAGCAACGACGACTTTCGCTGGTCCCCGCCCGACGGGACGCACCCCCTCCCCTCGGGCGAGAGTGGTGAGGAGACCGCGGGGCAGACGGGTTTCGCGCCGCTGCCCGAGCTCGCGCCCCTGCCGGACCTGGCGCCCCTGCCCGACATCGAGGAGTTCCTCAGGTTCGCTCCGCCCATGCCCGGCGACGAGGCCGTGGCTGGCCAGGCGGACACCGGCGCGTCGGAGGCAGGCGCCCCGGGGGCGGACGTTGCGCCCCACCCCGGCGTTGCTCCTCTGCCGGACATCGAGGAGCTCCTCAGGTTCGCTCCGCCCGGCGACGAGCCCAAGCTCACGCAGGTCACGGACGCCTCGCTGACCGCGCCCGGCCCGGCGATCCAAGCCCCGGCCTCGTCCCTGGCCGGGCACACGGGCGAGCATGAGCCGATCGCCCACGAACCCGCGCCGGAGCCTCACGAGGATTCCGGCGAATCCGTTACCCCCGCGAAACAGCGCCTGCGCCTCATCCTGATCGCCTGCGTCTGCGTCGTCGCGATCGTGATTGGGACGTCTTTTTTCCGCTCGTCCACGCAGCAGGCGGGAGAGCCGGTCCGCGAGCCCGGATACCGCGGAACAGCGCTCAACACTCACTCCCTGTCGCCCGAGTGGGCGTCGGGGATCGCGATCGCATGGACGATCCCCATCGACCCCGAGATGTCTATCTTCGCCCCGCACGTCCACGCTGAGGGGTCGACTCTCTACCTTGTCTTCTCCGATCGGCCGACGACGGCGCGGAGCAAAAGCGTGACGGTCATGGCCTACGACGTGTCTGGAACCGAGCCGAGGCTCCTGTGGGACACGAACGCTGAGACGTCGGTGGACCCATACGAAACCTACACTCCTCAGTTCGTCTGGGACGACGATCTGCTCTTTTTCCGCGACCTCGTCATTGATAAGGCGACGGGAACGATAACCCAGGCCCCGTGGGGCAAGGCATACCCCCTGGGCGTCTCTGAGGGCATCGTGGTTACCTGCCTCACCTACGGCTACTGCACGGCCTGGTCGCAGGAGTCCGGTGAATGGACTCAGGTATGGAAAGCTGCGACGGTGAAACAGAGCTTCTTCGGCCTGGGTCACATGGACTACACGGCCCCTGACAGCGCCCTTATCGGCAGCGGCGAGCAGGCCTCGATTCTCATTGCCCCCGGCTACCAAGAGGTCCCCCAGCTCCTCAACGTCCGCACCGGCGAGCTCACCAACCTGGGCGATCCAGATGACGACACAAGCTCCTACGACCTCGTCCAGGCAAGCGACGGTGTCATCGTAGAACCGTGGCTCAAGACTAAGTATGCCTACGATAGCGTCGGCGGCATTCGGGGGACCTTCAACCAAAACCGGTACGTCACGCAGCCCACGCGCGATGGAGGAGCTCCGACGCTGTCGCAGCTCAGCGACTTCTTCACGCGCAAGAACGCCTCGTGGACGACGGGCGTTGTTGAGATGACGGGCAATGACTGCGCCACGCTGGAGCTCACCCTGACCTCCGACGCGTCGACGCGCACGGTCTCGGTCCCCGACAACATCCGTCCGTACGTGTCCTCCAGTTGTTTCTTCCTGGTCAACGACGTGCGCGCGAGCGCCGACGGATCAGTCATGTTCATTCGCGACTTCCCCCTCGCGCCGAAGGGCAGCTACTTCTTCGACACGGCGACGAATAAGAACTTCAACTCTGCCGAGCTTGACGCCGCTAAATCGCGCACATGGGTCTTCGACGACATGCTGATCGGCGCCAGCAAGACGGGAGTCACGGCCTTCGTGCCGGCTTCCTCCTGACGAGGCGGTGGCGGGCAACCGGTACTGCCCGGCGCGCGGGTGTGATAGAAACGTTGCATGAGCAACGACGATCATCAGAGCACGGGCAGCCCGATTCCCCAGCCGACGGTCCCCCAGCCGACGGCCCAGATCCCGATGCCCCAGCCGCCTCAGGACGCCCACACCGACCCTGGGGGCCGTGCTCAGCAGGGCGTGCCCTCGCCCGCTGGTCCTGCTCCCGCGCGCCCGCGGCACGCGCGCAAGTCCCTCCAGGTGCTCGGGATCGTCGCCGCTCTGGTTGCCTCGGCCGCCGTCGGTGGCATCAGCGGAACCATCGTCGGCGCAGCGGCGGCGAGACACCACATCCACCACGATGACCCCGACCCCTCACCGTCCCCGACAGCTTCAGAGGCGTCAATGGATCCCACACCGATCGGCTACCACGGGACGGCGACCAACACGAACGAGCTGTCTCCTCAGTGGGTGTCGGGCCTCGCGACGGCATGGACGATCCCGCTGGACGACGATTCCCGCGCCCCGCTGCTGATCACTGAGGGAACCACCCTGTACGCCGTGCTTGAGGGCACGCAGGCCGACGCTGACACGAGCGTGACCGCCTACGACATCTCCGTGAACGAGCCGCTCACTCTGTGGACCACGACCGGGCCTCACTCTCCCAGTGCCGGCGCCGTTCGGGCGCCCGGCCCCATCACCACCGAGACCCAGCTCCTGATCGGCGGCATCATCGTCGACAAGGCGAACGGCGACCAGAGCCTGGCACCCTGGGGAGCCGACCTGCCCATCGGGGTCGTTGACGGAAACCTGGTCACCTGCGACACGGTCGCAACCTGCACCGGATGGGTGCTCGAATCGGGCACGTGGACGCAGCGCTGGAGCGCGGCGACTTCGCCGCAACAAGCCAGCGGCGTGCTGTTCTCGGAGGTGTCACGCCCATCGAACGGCGTCATTGGCGAGGGTTCGACGGCCGCCGTCATCGTGCCCGTTCGTCTAGCCGCCTTCGCCCCGCAGATCGTGGACCCTCGCACGGGAGCGGTCACCACCCTCGGGAAGGATCCCACGAACGACGCATCTCAGCACCCGACGCTCATCCCCGCGAGCGACGGGCTCGTAGTGGAGAGGGAGAAAAGCTTTAGCGTCTACGACACCACGGGACGCTTCGTGGAGACCGAGCAGATCATTCGCTACGGCGTACGCCCGACCTACGACGGTCATACCCCGACGCTGGAGGAGCTCACCGATTTTCTGCGGGACACGTCCGACCAAGCGCCGTGGACCACAGCCTCCGTCTATCTCGAGCACGATGACCTCTACTACGCGGGCCGCGCTCACGACGACAAGATACTGCACGTGCACCCCACCGCGTCAGCGAACAGCCGCTCCGTCAATATGCCCGATTACTTCGGATCCAACCACGACAAGCACGATTTCGAGGTATCGGACTTGCGAGTCGACTCCGGTGCCACGGTGGCCTACGTTCGCCTCGATGAGGGCTACACGATGGCCTCCTACTTCGTCGATCTGGACGGCCTGACCCTCTACGTGGCCAACGACCTGGATCGCGCGGAGAACCTCGTGTGGGCCTTCGACGACCTGCTCATCGGCGTCTCCCGCGGCCAGATCGTCGCCTTCACGCCGCCAGAGGCATAACCTCGTTCCACAGCGAAGGAGCGTCCCATGAGCGATCGCACGCCCGAGCGCGCACCGACAGCGAGGCCTCTGCGCCGCGCGGGCGCACCCCTGCTCGCCGGCGCCCTCGTCCTGCTCGTCGTCGCGGTCGTCGTCATCATCGTCAGCTTCCAGCGGAGCATTCCCACGCCCCACGCGGACAAGCAGCGATCCTACGACCCCCAGCCCGCCGTCGGCTACTCCGGGAACGGGGAGGCCACGGGCGCGATTTCCCCCGCCTGGGCCTTCGGCGTCACAACCGCGTGGAGGATCCCCTACGAGGTGACGGGCATCGGCCCCAAGCCGCTCATCTACGCGCAGGGCACCACCCTGTACGCCCTCTTTCAGTCCCAGGACCATCATTCCCTCGATATCACCGTCGTGGCCTACGACGTCTCTGGAGACCAGCCCCGCGAGTTGTGGAGCACGGCGGGCACGGCGCCGCCCTCCTTCGTTGCGTCCCACGTGGTTCCCGTCGCACACCTCCTGATCATCGACCGACTGGTCGTCGATACGACGACGGGCGCGCTGTCCCTCGTGCCGTGGAAGGACGCGCACGCTCTGACGGCCGTCGGGGATACCGTCGTGGTCTGCGACGGTAACGAGGCCTGCTCCGGTTGGACGTTGGAGGCATCCTCGTGGGAGCTCACGTGGAGCTCCGCCACCGGCCCCCAGACCACAGAAAAGCCCACGGACGAGCAGATCACCTACCCCGAGAGGCCTGTGATCGGCACCGGCGAGAACGCATCCGTCGTCTTGCCCATCGACCTGTCCCTTCATCCGCCGCAGATCCTCGACCCGCGCACCGGGAGGATCACGAACCTGGCCGACCCTCACGCCCAGTCCGCGGCAAGGCCCCGCGACCTGATACTCGCCAGCGACGGCCTCGTCGTCGCGGACCGGAACACGGCGGTGCTCTACGACGCCGAGGGCTTTGTCGTGGGCGCGCAGTCGCGCTCGGAGGTACACAGGACACCGACGCGCGACGGGCGCCTCCCCACCGTGTCCGAACTGGGCGCCTTCCTGGACGGCGGGGTCCCCGCGTGGTCGACCGCGACGGTGAGGGTCCCTCCCATCAGCGCGAATCACCCCCGCTTCGTGCTGACAATGGAGCTCACCGACGCCAGTGCCATTCACGATCTGGATCCCAACAAGAACGATCTGGCCACCACCATCCCGCAGTTTTGGCCCGCTCAGGTGCGCGCCAGTTCCGACGGCTCGGTGCTCTACGCCGAAAAAGACGAGGGCACGCACACGAAACTGTTTTTCGACGTGTCGGGGCAGGTCGCGCACGGATCGGCCGAACTCACCTCCGCCACGGCGCTCACGTGGGTGTTCGACGACCTCGTCGTCGGCGTCACGAACAGCGGCATCGTGGCCTTCACACCGACGAACCCGTGACCGAGTCGGCCCCTGCGACAGAAAAGAGTTGACGTGACGTTCACCGACCCTCCGGGTGACTTCTCCGATGCGTCCTCGGCGCGCAAACGGGGCCTTTCCCCCCTGGCCAAGTTCGGCCTCCTGACGGTCCTCGGCGTCGTCCTTGGCCTCATTGCGCGCCTCTACCTGGGCCCGGCACCGTACCCCGTGCCGCACAGTGACATACGAGCGGCGGGGGTTGAGCTGTTGGCGGATTCGCAGGTGCGTGGGTATCACGGACAGGCGACCAACACGAACACCCTGTCCCCCACATGGAATTCGGGGGTGGCGACCGCGTGGACCCTGGACATCGCGCCGTCCGCCGTGCCCGCCCAGCTCCTCGTTGAGGGATCCACGCTGTACGTGCTCACCTACGGCATCGGTGATGAGGCGACCTCGACCCTGTCCGCCTACGACATCTCCGGCGTCAATCCGACCATTCTGTGGACCACGAGCGGCCCCAAGCCGGACCGGATCCTCCCCTACGCGGCCCCGGCCTCGGCCTCGACGCAGGACCACATCTTCTTCAGCGGCCTTGTCGTGGACAGGGAGAGCTCAACGTTGACGGCGGCCCCCTGGGGGGCGGCCCTGGCGATGGGGGTGGTCGACGACGTCCTGGTCACCTGCGACACCGTCGAGGCCTGCGCGGGCTGGCAGTTCAACGCGGGCGAGTGGACGCAGCTGTGGTCCGCCACGACCTCGCCCCAAAGCCGCGCGGGGCTGAGCCCCTCGCTCCTCACGACGCCCGCGAGCGCCGTTGTCGGCAGCGGCGACGAGGCCACCGTCGTCGTCCCGGTGGACGTGGCGCACGAGGCCCCGCAGGTCGTTCATCCCCGCACGGGCGAGGTCACGACGCTCGGGGAGGCTCCCGCGCCGGATGGGGCGCTGTCCCCCATGGTGACCCTGGCCAGCGACGGGGTGCTCGTCTCGGGCGAGGGCTCCTCCACGGCGTACAGCGCTGCGGGGGCGGTGGTTGGGACCTACGAGGCCGGGGCGGAGTTGACGCGCGTGCCGGCGGCAGACGGGCGAGTCCCCACCCTGGAGGAGCTGGGTGGTTTCCTGACGAGCGGCGTCGCGCCGTGGACGACGGCGAGCGTCCAGTGTCCGGGCTCTTCCCCGGGCACCGCGCTGGTCCTGACGCTCACCCCCACCGACGGCGGCGATACGACCGAGATTAATCCGGGGGATAGTTTCCCGACACAGGCCCTGTATCCGCAGGGCTTTGACCCCCAGGTCGTGCGCGCCTCCGCCGACGGCTCGGCGGCGTACGTACGAAGCGTCAGTTCCGCTCTGGGGGACTCGTTCTTTTTCGGCATGGAGGAGCAGGCGACGTACGTGTCGTCGGAACTCAACGCTGCGTCGACGATCGCGTGGGCCTACGATGACCTGCTCATCGCGTCGGGCAACGAGACGCTCACCGCCTTTACTCCGGCCTCCCCGTAGGCTGCCCGGATACGGAATCGTCCCCGACGTCCGAAGACATGCTCGGTCGCGTCGGGGACGATGTGTGTGGCGCAGGGCCCTCGTGGACGAGGCCGGGGCGCGCCTGGACGGCCTCGTGCCCCTGGGCGCTCAGCCCTCCATGTGGTGGAGCGTAGCGCGGTCCGCCTTCACGGGGATG
>ERZ773057.904-NODE-904-length-12074-cov-103.480988_pt1 | contig 12074 bp, 17 predicted proteins | sample MGYA00580629_ERZ773057 | MGnify/ENA primary metagenome ERZ773057 (study PRJEB29015, sample SAMEA2738143) | human oral metagenome | biome: human oral; feature: human-associated habitat; material: saliva | place: China | collected 2163 ...
GATCGCCACACGCGAGCTTCGCTCGGAGTGGTCGATCTCGAAGCCCGGCCAGGCCTTGCCGCCGCCCCCGGGACAGAGCCGACGGATGACCAGCGCCTTGTCGCGCTCCGCGCGCCTCGGCATGTCGATGCTCTCGCTTCTCGTGTCGGCCTTCCTTGTCATTGCGGGCGCCCCCTCTTCTTTTGCTGACCCGAGTCCCGACCCCGACCTCGCGCAAAGCGTCGCCGCGCACGAGGAGTGGTCGAATGAGGCCACCGAGATCAACGTCGGACACGTCGACCTCGGCCCCCGACTGATCGACGGGCAGTGGCGGGCCGGCCTTCGCCACGACGCCGACGGGGGCGCCGTGTGGCGCGACCCCAACCAGACCGTCCTGCGGGTCAGCGACGCGGCCATCATGACCGCGCCCGACTCCGCCGACTACCCGTTCCTGGCCGACGTCGCCGGCAAGCCCGTGTACGTCGTCCCCCAGACGCAAAACCCGAACGTCGTGTGGCTCGGCTGGAACACGCAGGACCCCGCCGTCACCGCCACCATCGACCGCGGCCTCACCATGCGAGTCGGCCCCGTGAGCGGCCCCGGCCGCGCCTGGCTGTTCCTCCAGTCCGGCACCTTCGGCAAGCCCCTCCTGCTCGCCGACTCCGCCGCCGCGCCCGGCGACGTGTGGATCGACTCGGGCACCCACGTACACGCGAACTGGGCGTTCTCCGCGCCCGGCACCTACACGGCGACCGTGACCTTCCTGGGCACGACCACCTCCGGCGAGGCCGTGGCCGCCTCCACCACCCTGCGCTTCGCTGTCGGTGACGCCGCGTCCGCGTCCGAGGCCTTGGCCATGGCTGCGCCCGCCACCTCCTCCGCTGCGGCCACGTCGGGCTCCGCCGCGCAGGGGGCCGGTTCCTCCGGCAGTGCGCCCTCCGGTGGCGCACCCCAGGGGACCGGCTCCGAGGTGTCGAACCCGGGTGCCTCCGCTTCCTCCTCCGAGGGCGGCCTGCCCGACTGGGCGTTCATCGTCATCATCGCCGTCGCGATTCTTTCCGTCCTCATCATCGGCGCCCTCGTTGTCGCGCGCTCGCGCCGCAGCCGCGCCGAACAGGCCGCTGCCATTGCTGAGGCCGACTCCATCCTCGCGCCCCTACCCACCGCCCCGGGTGAGGAACGCGGGGAGGCATTCCCGGCCTCGTCCGACTCCGCGCCCACCCAGGGTGAGGGCTCGGGCGAGCGCGGCCCCGGCCTCGTCGATCGGGGAGGGGAGCAGTGAGCCAGCTGCGCGTCACCGGACTGGGCGCGTCCCTGGGTGGGCGCAGCGTCCTGACGGGCGTCGACCTGGAGGCCCGGGCCGGGGAGCTCGTCGGACTCATCGGACCCAACGGTGCCGGGAAGACCACGCTGATCCGCTCAATCCTGGGGCTCATCCCCTCCAGCGGTAGTGTCGAGACCGACGGCGCGATCGGCTACGTGCCGCAGCGGCACGAGTTCGCGTGGGACTTCCCGATCAGCGTGCGCGACGCCGTCCTCCAGGCCGTCACCGTGCGGCGCGGGCTGCTCGGGCGCGCACGCACCCCGCACTTCCGCGCGGTCGAGGAGGCACTCTCGCTTGTCGGCATGCGCGACCTCGCCAAGCGTCCCATCGGCGAGCTGTCCGGCGGGCAGCGCCAGCGCGTCCTCGTCGCCCGGGCCCTCGCGATCCGGCCTGCCGTGCTGCTCCTCGACGAGCCCTTCACCGGCCTCGACATGCCCACGCAGGAGATGCTCATGGACCTGTTCCGCGCGCTCGCGGACGGCGGGCGGGCCCTCCTCATGACGACGCACGACCTCATCGGCGCGCGGGCCGGCTGCGACCGGCTCTACCTGCTGCGCCGAACGATCGTCGCCTCCGGGCGGCCCGAGGAGTTGGCCGACGCCGACCCGTGGATCCGCGCCTTCGACGTGCGACCCGACAACCCGATCCTCGACGCCCTAGGAGTGCGCGCATGAGCACCGTCATCCACGCGGCCGGCCATGGCCTCGTCCCTGGCCGAGTGGGACTCGTACCCGCGGCCGACTTCCTGAGCCCCATCGACTTCTTCCGCGACCTGACGAATCCCGCGCTCGCGTTCCTGCCGCGCGCGCTACTCATCGCGGTCGTCGCCGCGCTCGTGTGCGGCAGCGTCGGCGTGCACGTCGTCCTGCGCGGCATGGCGTTCATCGGCGACGCGGTCGCGCACTCCGTCTTCCCCGGGCTGGCGATCGCCTTCGTGTGCGGCGGTTCCCTGGTGCTGGGCGGCGCGCTCGCGGGCGTCGTGACCGCCGTGCTCGTGGCGCTGCTGGCGCAGAACCGGCGGCTCAAGGAGGACTCCGTCATCGGCGTGCTCTTCGTGGGCGCGTTTGCGCTCGGCGTCGCGATCATCGCACGGGCGCCCGGGTACGCGGGGAGCCTGCAGGACTTCCTCTTCGGGTCGATCACGGGCATCCCGGCGTCGGATGTGCCCGTGGTGCTGGCTGGCGCTGCGTTGGTGCTGCTCATGCTGTTCCTGGCGCACCGGCCCATCGTTGCGGTGACCCTGGACCGCGAGAGCGCTCGGGCGGCGGGCGTGCGCGTGCTCGCTGCCGATCTGTCTTTGTACATCGCCGTCGCGCTGGCCGTCGTGATCTCCGTGCAGACGATCGGCAACGTGCTGGTCCTTGCTTTGTTGGTGACCCCCGCGGCCACCGCGCGGCTGTTGTGCGACCGGCTGGGCACCATGATGATTCTGTCACCCGTGCTGGGTGCTTCGGGGGGCCTCGTCGGCCTGTACCTCTCGTGGGCGCTGGACGTGCCCACGGGCGCCACGATCGTCCTGGTGCTCACCGCGTGCTTCGTGCTCGCCTGGGTCTTCGCGCCGCGGCACGGGGTCCTCGCGCGGAGCCTGCGCGAGAGGCAGGGGTGAGGCTGGTCTGCGGGGGTGGGTTGCCGCGGGGCTTTGCGGCGGCAGGTCTCTGCGGGCGCTGCGCGTGTGGGCGTGGGGCGCTGCGGGAATGCGCGCGGTGTAGGTGTGCGTGAGTGATTGAGCGGGGTGCTGCCGAGGGGTGGCACCCCGCTTGTTGTCAGTGGTCGTTGGTGCGCGGTTGATGCGTGGTTGCGCGTTTGCGGGTGCGCGCGCCTGTAGGCACAGGTGCCGAATGTTTCACGTGAAACAATGCGAGGGCGGTAACGGGTTTGAACCTGGACTTGGGCGGTTGTGCGGGCGGTGCGTGGCGCTGCTTCTGTTGCCTGTGGTGCGAGTGGTGGAGCAATGAAGTGTGGAGCGGCTGTTTCACGTGAAACGCATGTTTGTGGCGCTGGCGTCTGTTCCTGTTGTGGCCTCGAGGTTCCAGACCTCGCTTGATTCTATGAATCGTAGATGCCTCTATATGAGGTTCTATGACGCAAAAATGGGCTTCTATGAGCTATGAAGGGGCCTCTATGTCATAGAAGCCCCCTTCTATGACATAGAAATGGGGTTCTATGAGATAGGAATGGGCTTCTATGAATTGAGGCGAGTGACGGGCACCAGTCTTTGGGTGACTTGAATTGTGCTATGGACGTGCCTGGGCCTCCTTGATGGTGTGCGTTCCGAAAGCTGCGCTGATTCCGGATGGGGACTTGACCTGGCTTGGTGGTCTTGGGTTGGAGGCGGCGGCCGGTTTGAATCGGCGCCAGAAGGAGGCGTTGGTCGACATGCGCCATGGGCGTACCTGGAGCAACGGGGAATATAGAGAGCACTTTGGTGTGACCGCTGAGGAGGCACGCTCGGATCTGCGCGATCTCATGTCACGAGGCCTGGTGACGTCCACGGGTCAGCGCCGCTGGGTGCGCTACGAGCTTGCTGCGAAGGCTTGACCGTGGTGTGGTGTTGTCCCGGTGGCCTGGATCCACCGGGACAACTGCGGTGAAGGCATGGGGAGAGTTCCTCAGATTGATGACCGTGTCGTCGTCGATGACGATCTTGGTGTGGTCATTGTTTCACGTGAAACATTCTGGTGTTAACGGGCTAGTTCTCGTATCCTTTCTAGTGGATGGGTACTTCTGCTCTCACCATGCGCTGGAAATCTGATCTGCCTCTCTACGTGCATCGACTCGGCTCATATAGTTGAGTATTGGTATCAGGTGTGTTCGGGATCGATCCAATCGATATTGCGCACTACAAATGAGCCATCGTCTTCTTCTGTTAAGAAGATGATGATTGAAGAGTAGTACTCCTCTTGCGTTTCGCTTGCCTCAACTGTGTGCACAGTTGTGTATTCATGGGTATCGTTGGTCGGTCCTGTTCTGCTGAATCTAGCACTCTTTTGAGACAGTGAGAGGTGCACACACAATCCTGAGATACCGCTTGTTCGTAGGTAGCAACCGAAGGCGCTATTCCCATCTGGTTGGATGTTGATCTCTAAGGGTACTGTAACGATTCTGTTTTCGTGGTAGCTTCGCATGTCCTCAGAAAAATCGTCGCAAAAGTCTCCGTCTTGGCACAGGGCCATAAAATCACCTGTGTCGCCTGTGTTAAATGCGTATTCCCACAAGTCGACGAACCACACCGCTGTTACTTGAGCACCCACTAGGCCTCCCTCGTGTAGGCCGTTCGGTGGAGTGGGCTTGGTGATCTCAGCTGGTGTAGGCGTAGGGAATGGGGTTTCTCCTGACTGTGCGTCGTTAGACTGACTGCCGATAGATTGATGGGCCTCAGATTGTGCTGATTGTGGATGAGCTTCAGCCTCGGCGTTTGCTCTGGTATTGAAAGCGCGGAAGGCGAGCAGAGATGCTGCGATGACCGTGATAACGGCGATTATCGCGATGATCCAGGGGCGTGGCTTCCGTTCGAATTCCTCTTCTTCGCTCATGTTTTTTCCTCTCTCATTGGCCGGGTTAGTGGCCTTGTTTTTCTTCCCAGGTGTCGGTGTTGTTGATAACCAGGTGGGACAGGGGGAACTTGCCTGTGGTCTCCTTGGTTGTCACCAGGCCGCTGATGGTCTGGGTCTCCCCGGTGAAGGGGTTGGTGAGCGTTCCGCTCCACGTGGTGGTCAGCGTGATCTCGCGATCCTCATGCGGGTAGGGGCCATCGAGCATGGAACGCCACCCCTGAGGGGGTGTGTAGTAGTGGCGGATCAACCTCGGGTCGGTGTTGAGGTCCATGCCCTCTTGCCACACCGAACCCGTGGACGTGGTGACCAAGTTCGGGGTGCCATCACCCCAACTCCACTCATAGCTCGTCGCGGTAAAAGTGACCGCGATTTCGCGGCCAAACATTGTCACCGTATGGGTTTGTGAGGGACGCGTGACTGCAACGATGGAGGGAATGTATTTGTTCGTGTATGACACCCCGAGTGGACGTTTATAGAGACCAGCACCGTCGGCTCGAACGACAGCCGTAGCGAGATATAGAAGGTCTCGTGTTGTGGGAGCACGGCCCGGGTCCTGATTTGGCCCGCCCTCAGGGTCATCAGGTAGAGGACAGTCATCGACCGTCGCGTCATCAGAGACGATCGGGCTGTTAGCGGCCTTACCGAGAAATACTTGCTTACAGGGCACGGCCTGCTTGTAAGAGACAGAGGCGGGGTCGAGATCCGCCTCATTGGTAAGAGGAGGAATATCGTCAGCCGGATCATGATCGTGAGGGGTGTCGACCGGATCAGACTCGCCATCACCAACCGTGCCATTTACTGTCGCACCACCGTCTTCACTGTGTCCGCTAATCTTGGGGTTTGTAATTTCTAGTGCATTAACGGTGATAGGGGGATAGGAAATAGTGAAAGATAAGGTAAGGAGAATAAAAGCTGCGGAAGTTAAGATCCTAGTTTTCATTGTCGGCCACATTCCTTCCTTGCACCTCTTTCCATTCGCCGCCTGTCCATGTCATGATGAACGTGTTCGTTGATTTATAACTTGAGCTCGATGTCTCTAGTTTGGTCTTTGTGCAGGATGTTCCGTCGTATATTTCAGCGCGGAATTTGACAAGAATAGATCCTTCCGGTACGTCCTTACCGTTCGCTTCGACCGGCTCTACGAGGAGTACATGCGTGGTGTTTGATTCCATCCCATAAGTCCACCCGTTGTCATATTGTTCATTCACATCTCTGATATAGTCGGCTGCAAACTTTGACGTTGGAGAGGACATTTCCGCGAAGGGTTGTGTGTCTCCGGTATTCCAGGCGTAGATCAGGAGCGCGTGGTAGTACTCGGCGGCGAGTTCTGCGCCCCGTTCGGTGTTTTCTTTGGCTTCTTCGGGTAGTTCGGGTTTGGTGTAGGTCGAGGCCGCGTGCTCGGCGGGTCGGACTAACACGCCGTCGGGTCCGATTTCGTAGCCGCCCGACATGGCAGGTTCGCTCGACGCGGAGGGCGAAGGCCGAGCTGCGGGGGTGGTCGTCGCCGCGATGGTGGGCTTTTCGCCCCAGGCGTGCCACCAGCCGTAAGCGACACCGTTGATGTAGAGCGAGTAGGATCCGCCGATGAATAAGAACACGACGGCGACGCGGATCCCCCAGTCGACGGCGTCGGCGTCCATCCACGCCCGAAATCGAGCCTTGGCTCCCTTGGGCCGGTTACGCTTCACATCAGCCCGATAATCACTCCACCGCTCCCACAGCGTGTACCTGCGCGGGGCGGACTCGCGACGGAACTGTTCCTCGTCCTCCTCGGTCACAGGACGTTCAGACAAAGGTGGAACCATCATGATCTATCAACCTCCACGATGAGGTAGGTGCCTCCAACGCACCCCCGCCAATGGAGGTGCGCCCTGTTAGCACGCAAGAATACGCCCTGAACTGACATGAAACATCAAGAATATGAAGTAACCATCATGCACGTTTTCTCGGGTAATGGTGACGGTTAGCACAGATGTGCAGATGGTGGACGCGCCACCTGCCTGACCTTGTCAAACGCTAATCGACACATGCGACTTGCGTACCGTATACAGGTAAAACTGTGGACCACTATTTGGACAGTGGTGCTGATGAGGTGAGAAACGATGTGATTTGGCGGCGTACCGGGGGTTCTGTCATAAAGGAATGGAGTGTGCGCGTGCAGTGACTTCCTTGAGGGGGAGTGCTCGTGAGTTATCAATTGTTTCACGTGAAACACTCTGACGAGAGAAGCTATGATCCATGTCAATCTGTGCGCAGTGACTGTGTCGCGCATTTTGTGAGGCATGTGCCGTGTATACCTGTCCCCATGAGGAAGCGCAGTAACCGAGCGGATGCGAAGATGAAGGCCGACCTCCAACGCTGGCTCATTGAATCCGGAGAAGCTGAAGAACTCGTGGCCTTCCTACGCGAGGAGCGGGCGCGGCATCCGGTGCCCCCGCCACGAGTGGCCGTAACCACGAGCCTTGACGTTGATATTTTCGACGCCATGATGGCTCGCGCGTCCAGCGAGGGCATCACGTCACGGTCGGGAGCCCTCCGCGCCGCGGTGCGCGAGTGGGTGTGTGATGTCGAGTGCCAGCCCGAAGCGCATCAGGATTGACGAGGCCGTGGCTGGTCCCCGGGTCACGGCCGACGAGTGGGGTGCTGGGTGTGTCGTGAGACAGATGCTCGACCCTCGTGTACACATATGACTATGACGAAGCGTGACGATACAAGCATGGCGGAACAGAACGCCGAAATCCGGCGGTGGGCGGAGGAGAACGGCCTGATGGTCGGGGCGAGGCTGGGGCAGCAGCGGGACACGGTGGAGCGAGTCGCTCCTCGAGTGCCGGTCGTCGAGGTCACGGTGCGCATCGACGAGGACGTGTACGAGGCGGCGATGCTACGTGCGACCTACGAGGGGTACGACAGTGCGTCCGAGGTCGTCGAAGCGGCGCTGCGAGAGTGGGCGCGGGGGTACTAGGCTGCCAAAGATCACTTGATGGCGGAATCTGCGAACGGCTGTGAATGCGAATCCGTATCGATGCCTGGTGCATGCTCCTGTGGGGCTCTGCTTGCGTTCTGTGGTGACTGCATGGCTGGAAGTCCGCTCGTCATCAAGAACCTCGACCTCTACCCGCAAAACCCGACGAACACCTGGTCACCCACACTCAACTCGGAAGAGCCTGTAAACGTTGAATGTTCGCAATAGTACTCATTGCCGAGGGAGTCTATCCTGCGTGCAGGAAACCAATAGGCGGCAGTGTCATAGGGTGTATTAGCTGACGTTGGTCAACCATTGGGTGGCCAGGTCTGTATCGACGGACATCCCGCGGCTTTGAAGGATCGAAATCTGATCACTTATGGTGGTGCCAGGCCTCAGTGACTTGGACATGATCAACATCTCCGTTGAGTTCCTTGTAAAGATCCAGCCCACTCCCGGCATGTGCTGGGGCGGGCTGAACGATTGGTCTTAATCTAGCGTCTATGGGGAGGCTGGGGAGTGGAATCTTGCCATTTGACCCGCGGGTGGTGCAAGTCATGCAGTGCTGATCATCGTGGGCCTGGCTCGACAACTGGCAACCACGTGGAATACCGTGTGGTCCCATATCAAGCCGTGTCTGCAAGCCGCATCTGATGACCCCGCCCGCTTCGCAGGTGTGCAGGTGTTGGGAGTTGACGAGCATGTGTGGCATCACCAGGACCGATGCCGACGGGGCCCCATGAGCTCACCGGCATCGTGGACCTGACACGCGGGAAGGAACATCCCACAGCCCGCATGAGTGGACCTGGTCTCGGGAAGGTCTGGCACCGTGTACAAGAACTGGCTGGCCGAGCGCGGAGAAGACTTCCGTGCGGGGGTGCGAATCGCGACGCTGGATCCCTTCCAGGGATATAAGAACGCCATTGATGACCAGCTCCAAGACGCCACCAGCGTGCTCGATGCCTTTCACATCGTCAAGCTCGCTGGCGACGCTCTCGATGAGGTGCGTCGCCGCGTCCAGCAAGACACGACCGGTCACCGCGGGCGCAAGGGTGATCCCCTCTATCAAATCCGGCTTCTTTTGCGCGCCTCGCGCCACAGGCTCACCCCACGTCAAAAGGAACGCCTCCGTGAGGCCTTCGTGGCAGATGAGGCGCATATCAGTGTTGAAGTCGCCTACCTTCACCGGGCAAGTGCGAGACGTCTTCCACCAAGACACACCCGCCCAAGGCCGACACCTGGCCGCACACCTCATCCAGCGCCTACCAGCCTGTCCCATCCCCGAAATCGCTCGCCTGGGCCGGACCCTACGCAAGTGGAAGGACGCACTCGACGCCTACTTCGATACCGACGGAGCCAGCAACGGGCCAACAGAAGCCATCAACGGAATCATCGAACTGGGCAGACGCACCGCCAGAGGCTACCCCAACCCCACCAACTACCAACTCCGAATGCTCCTCATCGCAGGAGGCCTAGACACCTCCACCCACACCAAACTCTGAAGAGCCAGTTATGTCGTTGAAGCCGACTAACTCAAAGCGCAGGAAGTTGACTTCGTTAACCGCGGTGCTATCATAGAAATCTGAGACGCAGAGTCCAGGAGGTTTGAACGCCTGTCAAACCCCACCCTTACGAAAGGCAGATGCCGTCATGTCTGTAGCCATAACACAGCCGAAAACGTCGAGGGAAAGCTACAATATAGGGATAGATATTTGGCGCTCACTGTCGGAAGAAGAACAGAGATTGCCTTCGCGCCAGCTAGCGCAGCTCATTGCTGAGCGTGGGTGTCTACCCTTAGCAGTGGCTGCTGCGGTGGTCGCATCGGTCCGAGCCTCTGAACTGCGTTATTGGATTAACAATGAGTGACGCACGTAAAAGATCCCTGACAAGCGAGCAGTGGGATGAATTGCGCAAACGGAGGCCCTCTCACTCATCTACCTCTAGCGCAAAGGCGAGTTCTGAAGCACGCGCACATACACAGGGACAGGCAGAGGAAGTTAGGACACCTTTTCAAAAAGACCTGGATCGCTTACTATACAACTACTTTACACGGAGGCTTGCGCGCGTAACACAGGTCACGACTGTCGCAAATAGGTCTGCAAACGAAACAGATATCGCTCATCACATTCCCCACAATCGGCTGACACACTCACTCAAGGTTGGGCAGGTAGCACGGCGCACGGCCCACTACCTCTACGATGGAATCAATGCAGACAAGAACAAGCGAGGCATCGAAGCGGCAGGTGGAATCGACTTCGATGTCGCCGAGTTTGCTGGACGAGCTCACGATATCGGCCACCCTCCTTTTGGACACGCTGGCGAAGAAGTGTTGAATGAGCTTGCTAAAGAATGGCAACTCGAAGACGGCTTTGAGGGAAACGCTCAGACTTTCCGAATTTTGACACAGCTCACACTCAAAGGTCTTGACACCGATGTCAACACACGCAAAGGACTGGAACGTGACCTTCCGAGAGGTCTAGACCTTACCTACGCTTCCCTGGCCTCGGTAGTTAAGTACCCTAGAAATAGCAAAGGCGCAGATAAGTTTGGATACTACGAAGTAGATGAACCAAGCTACAAGGCATACGTTGAGCCACTTTTATATCTTGCTCACCTAGGAACACTCGAAGCACAGATAATGGACTGGGCAGATGACGTCTCCTATGCAGTCCACGACATCGAAGACTTTGCATTTCAAGGCAAGATTCCGCTTCACTCGATTTCGAACGGTGGTGCTGATGAATTTCTGGCACAAGCTCGCACTCTTCTAAAAAAAGAGCAGGACACAGATCGCAGGTCGGATGCCGACATCAATTCTATTATCAAACAGTTTACGGACTATTTAGACGACATTTTCATGGTCCCACTCGGACACTCAGAATTTGATTATTGTCGAATGTCCCAGTTTATTTCAACTGTGATTACAGAGGCGAGTGTTGGAACCTCAGTCACACACGACGGTAAACTCAAAGTAACACCCCACGCACGAGGTCTCATTACCATACTCAAACACTTGACGTGGTACTACGTAATCGACCAACCAGAAATGCATGCTCAACAAGAGGGCGACAAGCGCATCTTGAGAGCAGTAGCTTCAGATTTGAAGCGACTCGCGGAGACTGCCTACAAATGTCAAGACACAAAGAGGTCTAACATACTGTCTCAACCTCTGCGCGAGTCCGTTGAAAACGCAATGAAGCAGTACCGTGACACGACTGTACCTTCGTTAAGAGATTACGAGGAAGAACAACTCAACATGCTCGGTCTCGCACGCGGCGTAATTGACTATGTTGCAAGCCTCACCGAAGACGACGTATTCAATCTCTACCGACTTTATGGTCTGAGTGCACAGTGAAATTGGCGCACTTGCCCATCTAGAGTTACACGGAGGATCGGCTTGACCGAGATTTTAGATTTCGAATTTGAAAGAAAGTTCCTACTCAAAAACGATACATCGTTCCCCAACACAAACGGCTACTTCATCTTTCAAGCGTTTCCCTACCTCGGCGATTCCTGCGGAATACGTGTGAGAATGGAGGCATCACTTCAGAGTGTTGAAGATATCATTCGCACGAATGGGCTTAACCTTAAGCGCTCAGACGACGTTGCCTACCTCATTGAACATTGCGACTGCAGTGAGGATAGCCTTTTGACCATTAAAGAGTCTGGTGGCGGATGCTCAGGGGTGAGGTATGAAAAGGAAACCACCGTTTCAACAAACGTTGTTAGATCGATACTAATGCATCTTGCACATAGGGACGTCAGTGCCATTATCTTAAAAGAACGTTACTCGCACATAGTGTCGTTTCAAAAACGTACATGGTCGTGGGAAATTGACGTGTTTCAGGGCTTTAATGCTCCTCTAGTTTTGGCGGAATGCGAGGATGCTGCGCCTGTAACTGACTTATTCATTCCCAAGTTCTGTGAGCGAGAAGTCACGGGCGATATTCAATTCACGAACGCATATCTTGCGGTCCATCCTTTTTCAACATGGACGAACCGAGATTCGGTTCTTTCACCACTTTCATTTTCGAACGAGTTTGGTACCAACACCTTTGAAGCCACCGAGGGCAACTGATGAGGTAAATGGGCTCTTCCGAGTTGAGTGTGGGTGGAGGCGTCTAGGCCGCCTGTGATGAGGAGCATTCGGAGTCTGGGCGGTGTCAATGGGTGGTAGCAATGAGTTGGTTGAATGCTTCTGTGGGGGTGCGGTAGCCGAGGGTGGCTCTGGGGCAGTTGCCCGGTTCGTAGGCGA
>ERZ773057.914-NODE-914-length-12008-cov-3.751861_pt1 | contig 12008 bp, 8 predicted proteins | sample MGYA00580629_ERZ773057 | MGnify/ENA primary metagenome ERZ773057 (study PRJEB29015, sample SAMEA2738143) | human oral metagenome | biome: human oral; feature: human-associated habitat; material: saliva | place: China | collected 2163 ...
TTCCGAAATCCCTAATGGGCAATCCTTAAAAAGTATGGGTATCCTTAAATTGTGTAAGGAAACCTTAAAAGGTTTAATTCTCGTCCTTTGGCACAGGAATGTAGACCATCTTCAGCGGGATCATCTTTCTGTATTTCTCGCTCAAGTCCTCGTAATACTTGAGGATGAGGTCGACGAGCTCCGTCCCGTTGATGCCACGGATGATCGGTGTGCTATCGAGATACTTCTGTGCATTCTTCGTGTAGTTGGAAAGTGTGACGAACAGGCCATAGTCGCCCTCACGCATTGCACCTTTGAGAGACTGGATTGTGGTTTCCTTTATGTCGCTGTCCTGACTCTTGACCTGAACAAGGATACGCGGAGGAAACTCATCTTTGTACGCTGTAATATCAATACCACTGTCACCGCCCTGCGGAGATACAGTTGTCCGGTATCCCATTGCCCGGAACAGGTCGGCCACAAAGGCCTCCAGATCATATCCCTTCAGCTGGCGACTCAGCTCCTTCAGAATAAAGTCCTTTGTACTCTCAACTATATCTTCAGCGGTCGCACCGACGCTTTCATCCTCTGCGTCATCTGAGGTCACTGATTTCTTGAAGTCTTTATCAAGTGCTGAAAGGAACTCGTCAGCATAGTTCTTCACAGAGAAGAACGACATTGCTGACCCGACTTCATACAATGCGCCTTGAGAGAAGTTGAGACGCGGGATATGCTTGAGCCATTTCACTTTCCTGCGCTGAACATACTCCCCGTCGCTATCTTCGAAGTAATAGTCGCCATCAATGGTTCCGATGTTGATTTTTCTATCGGTCTTGGACGGAAATACTACATAGTCGCCAATCTGCACCTCGTGGAGAAACCTGTATAGCATACCGGCTCCGTTCGCAATCTGACCTTTCTTGGCATCCGGGTATGCTTCGATATAGTGTGCCTTAAAAGCATCGCGGCTTTCCTCGACCTTAGAAAGGTCGCCAAAATCCCTCCAGCCGATTGCTATTAAATCCTTATTCAGGAACAGACTATCGTTCTGAGTATGAATACCCCAGACCTTTTTATCTTCAGAATTTCCGTCCATGTTACGCCTCCAATTTTATGCCAGAGTGTTCTGGTCTTTTATTTCATCACCTTCTCCAACAGGGACTTGTAGCTGTCGACCACGTCATAAACTACATTTCCGTTGGAGATGGCCTTAAAGTGTTCTCTTGCGCAGTGAATCTTTGACTCCTCAATCAAGCGCAGCTGCATTGAGCTCATGGAGCCTTTCGTCTCTGCCACAAAGTAGATGTGTTTTACCTCGCCCTCATAGAAAGCAATCGCCCAGTCCGGATTGTAGTGCCCGACCGGCGTGGAAATATAGAATCCATCCGGCAGTTTCACGTAAACTGCGACATCGGTGTTCATATCAAGGTCTGTGGCAAAATCGCGCTCATTCGATGAATCGTAAACGATATGATCGTAGAGATGCTTCTTTGCCTTCATGGCATTTACTCCCAGCTTGCCCTTGATGGTAGGATCGGTGAAAACATCCATGCCGTAATGCTCATCCAGCACGTCGTAGGTAATATGCTCGATGATTGCTGTGGCCTTTTCATCGTTGATCAGCGCAGCAGCCTTGACGATGAATTCCTCCGGATTGTCCTTAAACTGGTCAAACACGAACGGCTGAATACCCTGAAGGATTGCGATAACCGCTTTTCGTGTAAGACCGGTCTCGTCCACCAGCTTTCCGATGAGGTCATATTTTACATTTGAGTTTGCCGTGATGGTCACACCATAGCTGGCAGACTCTTCCTTTACGAAGGAAGCTCCGGAGACCAGCTCCTCCTTCGATTTGATGGTATCCATTGCGCCGGACTCTACCCGGAAGTAAATCTTTGAAACACGCAGCTTGGCATCGAGGGACGCAATAGACTTCCTGATAAGCTCATCAGTATCAAAGTCAACGACATAAACCGACTTGGAATTGATCTTTGACCACAGAGCTTTGAACTCCGGCATTGCCAGCTTGTCCTCATCCACCTGAAGCTCGACATTGTTGCTGCGGGCATTCTCAGGCTGCATGCTGCGGGCATCGTAAATGGAGTCAACGATTTCAATAACAGAGGCAGCAGAGTCAGCTACTTCTTCTGCGACCTTGATTTCTCCGTTTGCCTTATCCTCGTAATACTTATCCGTCAGGACACCCTTGCGGTCAATATAGCCGTTGACGATCATATCATAGTGGATTGCAGAAGCCGTATCCTGATCGATAACCTGCTCGTTACCCTTATCGTCCTTGATAACCTTGCCGACAAACAGGTCAACTGTAACAGCACGCGGTCTGTCGGCAACAGCATCAGCCATTTCGGTTTGCAGCCCTTTAGCGAAGGAATCATAGCTCTCACTGGCAATAACGGTCAGAACATTCACGTTGTGAACGTCGTTTCCGAGCGCATTGGTATCCATACGCTCTCCGTCCTGATTGACACAGAGACGCAGGCCGCGGCCTACTTCCTGACGCTTGCGGACATCACTTGAGGACTGCTTCAGCGTGCAGATCTGGAATACATTGGGATTATCCCAGCCTTCACGAAGTGCAGAGTGAGAGAAAATAAAGCGCACCGGCGACTTCTTCGGATCACGGTCAAGGAGCAGTTCCTTATTCTTCATGATCAGTTCATAAGCACTGACGTCATCCGAGGTGGTTTCTTTACGACCGACCTTGGAGTTTATCATCTTTCCCTTGCCATCGACCGAGAAGTATCCCGCGTGAGTCTTGGAGGCCTTTATGCTGTTCAGATATTTGATGTAATCGTCCTCGCCAATAGAAAGCTGAAGGTTTCCGACGATATCCTCGTACTCCTCTTCAAACATTCTGGCGTACTTTCCGTTCACCGGCTGACCTGCCGCGTCGTATTCTCTGTAGTTCGCAACCTCATCGATAAAGAACAGAGACAACACTTTTATGCCCTTATAGAAGAGCTGACGTTCTCTCTGAATATGCGACCAAATCGTCTCTCTGATTTGAATACGGCGCAACTGGTCTTCATCGACTGCACCTATCACATCACCGGCGTAAATCTTGATACCGTTCAGGAATTCCACGGAATCATCACGGCCATCAATCTGCTTAACCACAAAGCCGTTTTTATATTCTTCCAGCCCGCCGGAATAATCATAGAGATTGTCTCCGATTTTCACGACGCGGCTCTTTTTCTTTGGAGTGCCGCTGGCCATCTTGACCTCAAACTGCAGCGTAGCAGTAGGATCACCCTTGGAAAGATTCAGACCTTCCAGATAGAGATAGCTGTCCGTGGCCGTGCTTCCGGTCTCGGTGATACCTTTAACGGCGATCTTCTTAACCAGACGCTTGTTATATGCTTCCATAGCGTCCAGACGATAAATCATGTTGTAGATGCTGTCCGATTTATGCGTAGCGGAATAGCGTAGCGTCAAGAGCGGCTGGAATTCCTTCAGGCGCTCCTTTGTCTGCTTACCTTCTACAGACTGCGGTTCATCAATAATCATGATAGGATTTGTTTTTGCAATAATATCAATAGGACGACGAGAACGGAACTCATCGAGTTTCATATAGATACGTCTCGCATCTTTTCCACGAGCATTAAATGCCTGAGAGTTGATAATCATTACATTAATAGAGGAATCCGAGGCAAAGCGGTCAATTTCAGTAAGCTGAGTAGAATTGTAAATAAAGAAGCGAATCTTCTTACCATACTCTTCTGCAAAATGCTCCTGAGTTACCTGAAATGACTTATATACACCTTCACGGATAGCTATGCTAGGTACAACAACAATGAACTTGCTCCAACCATAAGCACGGTTAAGCTCATACATAGTTTTGATGTATGTATATGTTTTACCAACACCGGTCTCCATTTCGATAGTCAGATTAAACCTTCCTTCAAGCTTTATAGAAGGCTTAATCTGATTTGCTCTCTGTATTGTTTGAATATGTTCCAGAATCAATCTATCATTTAATTCCGGCACTATTTTTTGGTTACTCCAACCAGTAAAATCCTCTTCATCAGTAAATGACTGCTGGTAATATACAGAACCTCTATCCATCATATATGATGGCCTTAAATAAGGCTGGCCAGCAAATACATCGACTACAGCTTTGGCAGCATCTGCTTGGAATTTCTGATGCTTAAATTGTAGCTTCATAGCGGGACCTCCTTAAATAACCTTTACTCTTGTGTCTGGTGCCATTAACTTAAAGATTTCTCCAACATTAATCTTTGAAGGGCTGTTAGCAAAGCTACTGTCACGGAATACTGCACGAAGTGGCTGTCTCTTTGCAATTTCTTTAATTACGCTATCAGGTACATTTTCATCAAAACAAGCGATAAGGTCGCCATCGTTATAGTTGTGAACAGTGCATCCTTCAATTTGCTCTGAGCTGTAAGGAAGAGAAAGTGGAAGTCCCCATTCAAGTAGGCATCCAAATAGAAGGTCAAGATCAGTACGGTCTGATTTTACATTGGATTCCAGAAGAGGCAGCATGTCCTGATGGTACTCTCCGGCAGAATAATACACATCGTTCATGTTACTCTCATCAACTTTAAAAACACGAAAGCCCGTATCAAGATCTGGGTATGTCAAGCGAACAGAGTCTTGTATTTTCTGACCACTCCTTCTAATTCGTTCTTTTCCTATTTCACAAATATTCTTGTATCCATCTTTGAAAACGTTGCTTTTTTCATCGCATGGCTCATCAAGTTGAACCATAATAAATTTTCTACGCCCATTATCATCAGCGTTTAGCTGCATCACCGCTTGCGCCGTAGTTGCTGAGCCTGAGAAGAAGTCCAGAATAATGCTTTCTTGATTGCTATAAAGTTGCAAACAGCGCTTTATTAAATCTACCGGCTTTGGATAATTAAAATATGCTTTGCCATCAAAAATTTCTTTCAGTCTCTTGGTGGCATCCTGAGAGTGCCCAACCTCCGTATATTTCCAAATAGTCATAGGACTAATTCCTTGCTTCACTTCGGATAGGAAACGTTTTATACGAGGCGTGTTATTGCCATCTTCACCAAACCAAATGCGGTTATCTGCAACAAATTCTGCAAAACGTTCTTTGTTTAATACCCAGCTCCTTCCTTTAGGCGGCATCACTTTACGACCACTTGGCGTAGTTATTTCATAAATATTACTTTCTACGGCAGGCCCTACTGATATATCTGAAGATTGCCACACGCCTCGTGGATCATTGTCTGGATTTGAATACCTGTCGTTTGCCTCGTCACTCCTTGGTAGTCCATTACAAACTGCCGCCTCTAATTTCTTGGCATAACATAAAATGTAATCATGACTCTCCGAAAAATGTTTTTTAAGATTAACAGGTGAATAAGCTCTCTCCCAAATAACCTGTGCGAGAAAGTTATCTTCACCAAACACCTCATCGCAAATCTTTTTCATGTTTTCTTGCTCGTGATCGTCAATACTGATGAAGATGACTCCGTCCTCGGATAAAAGATTCCTGCTCAAAAGAAGGCGAGAATATATCATAGAACACCAATCCGAGTGAAATCGCCCATTGCTATCTGTGTTTTTAAACAAGCGGTTAGAATCATCATCGAATATGCCCAGCTGTTCATCATACTCAACTCGACCAACTTCAAAATCATCACGATAAACGAAATCGCTTCCAGTGTTATATGGAGGATCGATGTATATTACCTTTACTGCAGCCAGATAGCTTTCCTGCAACAGCTTGAGAACTTCCAGGTTGTCACCCTCGATGTAGAGGTTTTCGGTGGTATCCCAATTCACGCTTTCTTCCTTGCAAGGACGCAGGGTCTTACGGATAGGCTTGTTGGCTTCCACGATAGCAGCTTTCTTGCCAACCCAGGTAAATTCGTAGGCTTCGTCACCTTCCAGTACATCACCGGAAAGCATCTGACGAAGCAGGTCAAAGTTGATGGCTTTCTTCATCTTACCATCTTCGCCCATGGTTTCAGTGATGCAGTTGGGGAACAACGCACCTATTCTCTCAATGTTTTGTGCCGTCATGTCAACAGACTCCATTCTCATTTTATCCATGTTTATTTTCCTCCATTATTTGCTTTGCGAAATTCGCCAATTTGATGAATGGCAGCTTTTAGCACCTGGAAACATATCAATGCGGTCTGTTTGTCCGGTGAAAACTGCGTAGTCATCTGTTGATACGGATGAATATAGTTTCTAAAATCCCTCACACCATAACTGAACTGCTTGACATCGTGCTTCAGAATACCGACCTCATAAGCAACATCTATATAATTATTTAGAGTCCACTCATGAAATTTTCTTACTTGCTTTCCGTCTTTTTCTTTTGGTGCTGAATTAGCACGATTGAAAAGTTGTGGTAAGGAAGAGGCAACACCTAACAGTATGCCTTCCATTATGCTACCAATCATGATAGTTGCGGAAAGTGCGGCATCGTTTGAAACACAAATCTCAACTTCCTGCAAACGAGATTTTATTATTGCAGAAACATTTGTGTCCAGTTTTAGGGCATCGACATCGACTTCGAAGGTTCTTTTGAGGAATTCTTGCTCTTTGTCTTCCGCAGATTTTGGCGTGGTTTCATTGATTATAACTCTATCAAGTTTTTGGAAAGTTATAGTGTCATTGTTTCGCTTTACTGCCCACTTATCGAAAGCCAAATATTGATTGAAGTCGGCTATAATCGAGTCCAATTCTGGAATGCGTCCAATGTAGTTTACAACAGCAAAAGCATTCCTGATGCATTTATCAAGTTCCGGAGTCCCGTTGATTCTTTGAAGTTTATCATCGGTGTAAACCCATCTTGAAGGAAAACCCTGTCCGTAGACATCTCTGAATCCCAGCTCATTGAAGAATTTTACCAACATGGAGCCGCTACGGTAATCGGGAGTTCCATCGCCATTTATTATCTCTCGTAGTTTTTCAAGGGTCTTTGAACTAAGCTACACTAAACCAACACCTCCAATTCTTTTTTCAGCTTCTTCAACTGTGCATTCAGTTCCATCTGCTTGTTCAGTTGCTTTTCGCTTTTGATTTTCTTTTGCAACTTTGCAATCTGCGTTTGAAGAACTTGGCGCTTTTCGTCACGTTCAGCGGATTCTTTCAGAGTTTCGCCAGAAGTTGATACTGCAAGAGCGTCACCGGCGATCTGCCGCACAAAATTTTCATATACCTTATCGACGCTCAGACCTTCTACCTTCAAAGGCAGCTCGTCTTCCGGGAGCCAGTCCGTGTGGTAGTAGGTGCCAACCTTAAAAGCGTTTGTCCCGGAGGCCGCAGCCTCTTTGTAAGCTGTCCAAGCCTGATACTTTTCTTCGTATTCAAGCAAGAAAAGTATGTGATAAGGTATCTCTTTATCAATTTGCCGGAGGACAGATTCATCGAGCTGTTGCCCGTTTAGCTTTACCTCAAATATCTCCAGCTCAGTCACGGTTTCTCCAGCTGCAAGATTCATGGTCGTGGCGGCCACTTTGTTGCGCCAGTAGATCACCTTGATCTGATCTATGAACACTCGCTTTAGCGACGGCGATACAGAAATGTTCTCATAGAACTTCTGCTTCGGGATGCGCCGGTTAAACTCCGTGCTCTTTGGTAATCCAATCACCAGATGCACCTCCTCATTTCACTACTAAGAAGCAAATAAGCTCAAAGTCATCCAGCCCGTTGATCTCTGACATCAGGGCAGAAGTCCCTCCAGTAGAGAACAGACTGTCAATATCGCTTTCTTCTTTTACGTCAATAATAGAATTGATCGCATCGGAGAGAAGCTGTGACACTTCCTCCATGTTCCTTCCATCATCAGTTTCCTTATTGAATTTCTCGCACAGCGTCAGCACCGGTTCGGACTTGCCTCGACACAGCAGCCGGACGGTATCCAGCAGCTTCTTCGGATTCAGATAATCGCAAACAATGTCTCCATCTACACCGATATACACCATGTAGAATGGGTGAATGCGATTCCGGTTATCAATATTGATGCTGTTGTTGATGTTCCGCAGGACAAAGATCACGCCCTCCGGATTATCCTCCGTAGCCGGAACTACCGCATGTAGTCCCTTCGGCTTCGTACTAAGGTCATGTGTCTTTATATATTCCAGCAGGTCGAGCCGGAACTCGTTTAGTCCCAGATTCATGATGGAAATTCCTGTCGACATATCCTCAATGTCCACGACCTCTTCCTGCAGGCGTTTCAGCTGCTGCTTTCTGTATTCAAGATCGCCTTTTTCTTCCGGATTGATCAGGTCATCGTCGCCGGTCGAGGTCATGACGGAAATCTTCATTCTGGTCTCAACGCGAGACTTCAGGTTGATATAATCGTCCAGAGTCATATCCGGCCAGAAGTTTACCAGCTGGATGTATTTATTCTGGCTACCGATACGGTCAATTCGACCGAAGCGCTGAATGATGCGCACAGGATTCCAGTGAATATCGTAGTTGACCAGATAGTCGCAGTCCTGCAGGTTCTGACCTTCAGAAATACAATCCGTGGCAATCAGAATGTCGATTTCGGCGGGATTGCCCGGCATGAGTACATCCTTGCTCTTAGAAACCGGGGAGAAGCAGGTCAGCACATTATTGAGCGTGGCTTTCAGACCTTTTACAGTCGTGCGTCCATCAATGCTGCCGGTGATGACCGCTGTATCCAAGCCATACTTCTCTTTCATATAGACGGAGACCTGATCGTACAGGTACTCGGCTGTATCGGAGAACGCGGAGAAGATCAGCACCTTCTTATTACCCTCATTGATAGGATGCTTTATCTTGTCATCCAGCAGGTGAAGTAAGGTCTGCAGCTTCAGGTCATGCTCCGGCGTAACGTCCGCTATCATGAGTGTCAGCAGTTCAAGCGTATCTGCGTCCCGCTGCAGCTCATCGCGCCACGTTTTATAGTCCATATCGGCGAGGTCGATTTTGACCTTTTTGCCGACTGTGAAATAATCGTTATTCTCATCGTCGATATCAAAATCATTCTCGGAGGCCTCATACATATCCAGATCAGCCTTACCATTCTTTTCAAAGTTATCTATCGACGTGATGGTGCTCTTGATGAGCGCCAGTATTCTGCTCAGTGTCAGATTAAAGGAATACACAGAGCTTTCCAGACGCTTCAGGAGGTTGATGCTCATGAGGCGCTGGATACCTTGCTCACGGCCTTTCTGCGTGAGGTTATTTCCCTTGTTGTGCGTGAGGTCGATGTACTTCGACATCTTACTTGGGAAGATATAATTTGATGGCGTATAAATGACCAGCGTCAGCTGCATCAGCTGCTCGTAAATCTGGTTATAGTTTATGGCACTCGAAAGATCGGTCATGCTCGGACGCCTTGAGATAGGTTTCAAGCGCTCCGGGAACTTGCCGATTTCTTCCGTGTTGTAATATTTCTCAATGTGTTTTCTGGAGCGGGCAATCGTTACGCTATCAAGAACTTCAAAAAAGTCAAAGTCCAGAGTACGCAGGAGCGCATCTGTCGTTCTATCTTCGGGATCGAGCTTGCTCCACGCATTAAAGGCTTTCTGCGCCTGACGGAAAATCTCATCAATCGGCTTTTTGGCATCGAGCTTATCATTGATAAACTCCGAATTTCCCTCATAGGCAATGGCCAGCTGATTTTTAAGGTCAGTAAAGCGGTTATTGACCGGTGTAGCAGAAAGCATCAGCACCTTCGTTTTTACACCAGCACGTATGACCTTATCCATCAGTTTTACATAGCGGTTTTCCTGCGTATTGGCATGAGTGCCAGCGCCGTTCCTGAAGTTATGCGATTCGTCTATGACTACAAGGTCGTAATTGCCCCAGTTCAATCGATCAAGATCAAGACCATTTGAAGTACCTCCATTCCTTGATAAGTCCGTATGGAACAGAACATCATAATTCAAGCGATCTGATGCTATAGGATTGTTTACATAGTTATCCTTATAGGTATTCCAGTTCTCGCATAGCTTCTTCGGGCAAAGGACAAGAACAGTCTTATTCCTGTTTTCGTAGTATTTGATAACAGCCAGCGCGGTGAAGGTTTTACCAAGCCCGACACTGTCCGCAAGAATACAGCCATTGTATTTTTCCAGCTTATTGATGATGGCAAGCACCGCATCTCGCTGGAAATCATACAGCATACTCCAGATTTCACTCTGCTTAAAACCCGTGGCTTCGTTCGGGAGGACGTCCTCTGATATATCGTCGAGGAACTCATTGAAAACATTGTAAAGTGTCATGAAATAGATAAATTCCGGTGAGTTCTCATTGTAGGCCGTACTGATATTGGAAATAATAACATCAGTTACATCCTGCATCTTATCCTTGTCGTTCCAGAGCGATTCAAAAAGCTGCATGTACTGTGTAGAGAACGGAGTCTCCATACGGTTGACCATGTTGTAGCTATTATTACCACGCTCGCATCCGATGTCTACGGTCGTGAAACCGTTCATCGGCATATAGGCTACTTCCTCTGCAGGCGCAGCGACAGTCATAAAGCCGCCCATATTCTCACCGGTAACATTGGACTTAAAGGTCGCCTTACGTCTAATCCAATCTGCGCACTCCTTGGCGATGGCTTTCTGCGTCATTTCGTTACGCAGCTTGATTTCAAATTCTGTACCATATAAACTGCTCTCACGGCTGAGACGAGGAATATAAAATTCGCGTTTTTGCTTCTCAGCCTTCTCCTTGATAAAGGTCGGAGACGTGAAAATAAAGCGGAACTCGTCCACCTGCTCCAACTGCGCCTTCAACTCTTTATATGCGTACATGGAGAAGCATGCAGCGGCAATGGAAACCTTGCTGCCACGCTTCACCGTCTGTTTTAAATCGTCCCGAACTATATCCGTGACATTGTCAAAGATTTTCATAGATTTACCCCTTTGGATGTCACGATCAGTTTTTTTCTTCCGCAGCCTCATCCGGTACTATTTCGCAAATATCTGAAATGTCGCAATTTAACTCTTCACATATTTTGACTAATACATCCGTCGTTACATTGGCACCTTTTCCGAGCTTGGCAAGGGAGGCTGAGCTTATCTTTGCCTTCTTTGCAAACTCAGTTTTTTTCATATCCTGCTCTACCAGTTTCACCCATAATTTTTTGTAAGATAATTTCATTTCGACTCCTTCGGGAGATCTTTTCTCCAACTCGGCATAAAACCGTATACGTGACTGTCCTTCTCGTCCTTGTGATACGTTATTACATTAACTCCTCTTGCTTTGAACTCTATGTTTTGAGGTATGACATTAAGATTATCTACTAAGATCACCTGTCCGGAACCCTGATGATTAAGGAAATATTGATAACTGGAAAACGTCAATCATATATCCCAATTTCTAATCTTATCTTCCTCTGTAATCGTCCGTATTACCTTACATGGATTTCCGACAGCCACAGAGTTATCCGGAATATCTTTGACAACTATACTTCCACCACCGATTACAACGTTATTTCCGATTGTAACCCCCGGCATAACTTGAACACTTGCGCCAAACCACACATTATCTCCGACAGTTATCGAATATGCATATTCCAACCCCTGATTTCTTCTTTCATAATCTATCGGATGACCTGATGTATGAAATCCGCAGGACGGAGCAATAAAGACATTGTTCCCGAATATAACCTTCCCAGCATCCAAAATCACAAGACCATGATTTGCATAAAAATTCTCTCCAACTTCTATATTCCATCCATAGTCACACCAGAAGTCAGGCTCAATAAGAATGGAGTCTCCAGTCTTTCCGATAATTTCTTTTATAAGACTTTCCCTCGCAGCAAAATCGTCCACTGGAAGATTATTATATTTCTGGCAAAGCAACTTACACTTTGTCCTACCCATCTTTAGTTCCTCATCATAATTGGCATCATACATTTTACGATGAAGCATTTTTTCTTTTTCCGTCATAAAAACCTTCCATTTCAAATTTATCTTTCTGACATCTAAATCGGCAACTCAACCCTCACACTTTTTTCTCCAAGCCACCGTGGATAAGTTCTCACGGAGCGTTTGCCGCTTCCACCTGCTCAAAGCAGTGGA
>ERZ773057.920-NODE-920-length-11941-cov-3.769393_pt1 | contig 11941 bp, 13 predicted proteins | sample MGYA00580629_ERZ773057 | MGnify/ENA primary metagenome ERZ773057 (study PRJEB29015, sample SAMEA2738143) | human oral metagenome | biome: human oral; feature: human-associated habitat; material: saliva | place: China | collected 2163 ...
AATATTACCCTGCGCAACCGTCAGAACAAATCACGCAGTTCTTCATACAGCAAATACAAAGCCCCTGTTATCCGTACTGCTCCTGTGGTTACGCCGGCTCCTAAACCAAGCCCTAAAGAAACCCGCAAACAGATATTGCAGACCGAAGTACGCAATGAACAGGCTGCCATTACCCGCCTTCAAACCCAGTTGAATGCGGCCAAACAAAAAGGTGATCAGATTAAAATCCAACAGCTGACCCGTACCATCAACGCCCGTAAAGCAAATATCCGCGCTATTCAAGGAGAGATGTCTCGTTGATTGGTTTTTGATACAAAAGGCCGTCTGAAAATATTTTCAGACGGTCTTTTTTTATGGTACAAACCTTATTTATTCAAAAGACAAATACTTTCTCTAAAAAAATTTGCCGATCACGCCAAAGTACATTTCTGCACATCCCTACCCTCGTGCGCCATTACTTCTTCTATCCAATCGGCGATATTTTGCCAATAATATTGCGGCTTTTCAGACGGCCTATCAGGCTGAGTACCTTCATCATTCAACACAATGGGAACACCCTGCTCTACACCGTTTTCAAGCAAAATCCAGATACTGCCTTCATGGGTATCGGCATGGGCTGCTTGATGCTCATATGTCCAGCCAACCGCAGCTTGTCTGCCATTTTGCAAAGATTGCATCGCCAACAACAATGGATGAAAGCAAGTATCTATATTGTTGTCGACAACTACGACCAAAGTTGCACCATGTGTTCCTAACGCTTGCGCGGCATGAAAAACGGGGGCGTTGTGCAGGTTGGCAATAAAGTCAAACGGCATCGCGGCGTGATGGTTTAGCACATTGTCTGCCATTTTTTCAAACACGGATGGCGAAGAAAACGGCGTACCGAGAAAAACAGCGCAATCAGAACGGATTTCGCTTTGTTCCTTTAGCTGCCCTGCACCAAGCGCGGCAATCAAACTCAAGCGGCTGAGGCGGCGGGTATCTATACCGCTTTGCTGCTTTAAGGTTTGTTTGAGGATTTTGCCGCCGGTGTCGGTATCAGTATCAAAATGCACGGCGGCGGTAATGCGGATATTAGGATTTACAGTTGCCATTGCCATACCAAAGATGTGTTGCTGCCGCCAAAGCCAAACTGATTGGCCAAACAGAAAAAGCCGCCTTTTTGTGAAGCCGCGCATTCGGAAAAACAAATTTCTCGCCCCTGATAATCGCTGCTTTTGCCTTGTTTTAAAGCGGATAAAAGCAGGGCTGTTTCAAGGGCTGCCGTTGCGCCAAGCGTGTGTCCGATTTGCGGTTTGAACGCCATCAAGGGCGGCAGTGTACCGAATATATTTTCCAGTGCGACCAATTCGGCGGCATCGCTGTCAGCCGTGCCGATGCCGTGTGTTTTAACGGCTGTAATGCTTTCAGGAGCGATGCCTGCAATGTCTAACGCTCGGCGCATCACCTGCTCTTGCGCTTGGCCATCGCTTTGAATCAGGTCATTGCCTGTATTGGCGGCGTGTCCGATAAGTTTCAGACGACCTGAAGATTCAGGAGCAGCGGAAGATAAGGCAAGCGCGGCAACACCTTCGCCTAAAATCAAACCGTTTCCGCCAAAAGGCTGATACTGTTCGGTCAGCAAACCCAAGCTGTGAAAATGCAGCAAAGTCAGCCGGTTGAGGTTTTCAATCCCAAGCACAAAGGCACGCTCCGCCTCGCCGCGCAAGCAGTTATCCGCCTGAATGAGCGCATGGGCGGATGAAGTGCAGGCAGTAGCGAAACTGAAAATCTGCCGATTGCCGCTGCGCCGGCGCAAATCGTCGGCAAGATAAAGCAGATTGTGTTCTTCTACCGCCCTATTGCCCGCAAAATGGCGGTTTTCATATTCGGAGATGGAATAGGAACTGGAACCGATAAACACCGGCGCATCGTGCCAACTTTCAGACGGCCAGCCTGCATTTTCGGCAGTTTGTCGCAAATGTTGTTCGGCAATATCCGCAAATTCCTTCCGCCCCAAACTGTCGCCGGCGAATGCACGAAAATAAGCAGCCTGCTGCGGCTGGTTTAAAAACGTATAAGACACCGCATCAGACCGTCTGAAATCCGTTTGCGGATTCAAGGCAGAAGTGGCCGCCGTACCGCAAACCCAACTCACGCGCCATGCTCCGCACGGATAAACGCCGCCAAATCGCGTACGCACATCATATGTTTGCGCACCATCCGGTCGCCCTGCAGGCGCACTTGGAAATACTGTTGCAAAGCAACGCTGATCTGCAGCGCATCAAGCGAATCCAAACCAACCGGACTGTCATCACCAAACAAAAGTGCATCATCGGTGAAATCATCCATATCCACATCGTCGGCCTTATCGGCCTCTTGCACGATTAACTTTTTCAATTCCGTTTCCAGCTCGTGCTCGGCCAGTGTAAAGGTGTAAGACATTTTTAAACTCCCATTTTTATATCATGAAGCAACAGCTCGTTTTAGCGAAACTCGCTATGCTCGTTTTCCAGACGGCCTGAACTTTATGCAAAATCGCCCCAAAGCGTCTGCATGGCGGCAATGGCCGCAAGTGAGGCGGTTTCGGTACGCAACACCCGTTTACCAAGCGTAACGGATTGAAAACCGGCATCAAATGCTTGCTGCTCTTCCTTCTCCGTCCAGCCGCCTTCCGGGCCGACCATAAACACGACGTTGCCGGATTGCGGCCGAACATCGCTCAGTTTTTGTGCACGGTTCAAGCTCATTAACAGTTTGGTCGTTTCCTGTGGCAACTGTTGCAATGCCTGTGCATAAGTCGTCAGCGGCAAAACCTTCGGCACAATATTACGCCCACTTTGTTCACACGCCGAAACGACGATTTCCTGCCAACGCGCCACCCGCTTTTCAGCTCGTTCGCCACTCAAGCGAACGACACAGCGTTCGCTGATGACCGGACGAATTTCTGCCACACCCAATTCCACGCTTTTCTGCAAAGTGAAATCCATGCGCTCGGCGGCGGATACCGCCTGTACCAACGTAATGTTCAGCGGCGATTCGTTGTCCATTGCCTCTTCACGCAAAATCCGCACGCTGGCGCGGCGTTTTTCCAAAACTTCGGGCAAAGCCGGATATGACTTACCATTGCCGTTGAACAACACGATTTCTTCCGTGTTTTTCACGCGCAATACATTCAGATGGCGTACCACATTATCGGGCAATTCGACCACGCTGTCGGGGCTTAAGGCAAAATCAACGTAAAATCGGGGCATGGTTTCCTGCTTTATTCATGTATATAATTTAAATTTAAAATTTCATGAATGAAGTTGAAACACGGCGACATACTCCTGCCTGATTTCGATTTCATCCACTATAATTTAAAACTTCCCGAATTTTAATCCACTGTCACGCAAAACTGCAAAAAACAAGGATACGCCGTGCTATACCGTTTACAGAAAGTCGTCCGCCACATCGCCCAAACCGAAGTCATGCCGCGTTTTCTGAACACGCCGTCACGACGCAAAGAAGACGGCTCGGTTTTGAGTGAAGCGGATTTGGCCGCACAAACCGCTTTTGCCGCCGCCCTACCCTTATTGGAGGATTGTCCGATGCTGGGCGAAGAGATGAGCGTTCAGGAGCAAACCCGTTTGTGGAACGAACATTCAGACGGTCTGTGGATTGTCGACCCTATCGACGGCACAAACAACTTCGTCAACGGTTTGCCGCATTTTGCCGTATCCGTCGCGCTAGTTAAAAACGGCCACGCCGAATTGGGCGTGATTTACAATCCGGTCAGCGGCGAATGTTTCTACGCCGAACGCGGCAAAGGCGCATTCCTCAACGGCACGCCGCTGCCACTGCGTTCGGAAAACAAAAAACTCAACGAATCCATTGCCGGCGTAGAAATCAAATACCTGCGTTCGGGTAAACTCGCCAGCCGCATGAATACCCTTGCCCCATTCGGCACAATCCGCAGCATGGGCAGCAGCACGCTCGATTGGTGCTACCTTGCCAGCGGCCGCTACGATATTTACATCCACGGCGGACAAAAGCTGTGGGACTACGCTGCCGGCGCATTGATTTTTGAAGAAGCCGGCGGCTGCCTGACCACTTTGGAAGGCGACGATTTTTGGAGCGGCGAACATGTATTTAAGCGTTCCGTCATCGCCGCATTGCAACCCGAGCTGTTTCAGCAATGGGTGAAATGGATTCGAGAAAATCAGTAAAAATACCGTTTATCTTCAAAAAATCACGATTATCTTGCAACTTATTGAAATTATTTCACTTCTTAACAGCATTTAATACTAAAAACGGTAGAATATTAATCGCTGACACAACACCGCTCTTTCATCCCTTTTGGGCGGTGCAGCAAGTAAGACGTTTTCCCGCAATGTATTGGCCATTCATACTTCTCCCTTAGTATGAATGGTTTTTTTTATCTGCAAAAACAGCTCAGGCCGTCTGAACGTTCAGACGGCCTGTTTACACTACTATTTGAAAAACTGTCCACAACACGCCTTAAACTTTTTACCCGAACCGCACAAACAAGGCTGTTTCATCGTCGGCAAAGCAACGGTCGGATCAATAAAGTACCAACGCCCGTTTATTTTCACGAACGCCGACAATTCATGATGGCACTCAGTTTGCCCGTTCTCTTCAAAATACGCCTCAAACTCGACCAAAGCATGCAGTTTGCCAAACGGCACATGACGGATAACCTTCAATCCCGACCACTGCGTCTGCTGACTCCATGCCGCCAAATCCTGCTTGTCCAACAAATTCTGCTGCGCAGGGACAGTCGTGTCCACGATATAGTCGATTTTCTGTAAAACATACGCGCTATAACGCGAACGCATCAACTCTTCCGCCGTCGAGGCCGCCGCCTCATGCGCATGAAACGGTGCGCAACATTCCGTATAAACACGCCCCGACTGACAAGGGCAAAGTGTAGCCGTCATTCCTAAATTACCCGAATAAATTTATTTCAAAATTATAACGCAAACCCGACTCAGACCGTCTGAAAACAAGCGTAGCGAGTTTCGTCAAAACGAGCGTGGAGAGTTCCGCTAAAATAAGCAAAGCGGGTTTCGCCAAAATAAACGCAACAATCTGATATAATGCGCCTTTTCGATTTTGACTATCCATGATGACCATTCCCATCCAAAGCATCAGCCGCCTGTTGCCGCAAACCCAATGTCGTGAGTGCGGATATGAAGGCTGCTTACCCTATGCGCGCGCCCTGTCGGCAGGGGAAGCGCCGGTAAACCTGTGCGCGCCGGGTGGGGAAACCGTCATGAAAGACATTGCCGACCTGTTGGGCAAACCCTACCTCACGCCGGCAAAAACACAAATCAAAGCCGTAGCCCTGATTGACGAAGCCGTCTGCATCGGTTGTACCGCCTGCATCCGCGCCTGCCCTGTCGATGCCATTATGGGCGCGTCCAAACTGATGCACACCGTCATCAGCGACGAATGCACCGGCTGCGGCTTGTGCGTTACCCCCTGCCCCGTCGACTGCATCGACATGGTTCCCGTATCGCAGCCCTTCCTGCCGTCCGCACGCCGTTTCAGCACCTCTGCCGAACCGCGCTTTGCCGCCGCCGAACACGCGCAAAGCCGTTTTGAACGCCATACCGCGCGCAAACAGCGCGATGATGCCGAACGCAAAGCCCTGCTGGCGCAACGCGAAGCCGCCGTCAAAGCCAAACAGGCCGCACAGGAGAAAACCCAAACAGCCGCACCAAGCGCCGCATTCAACCCCATGGATTTGATTGCTAAAGCCATGGCCAAAGCGCAATCGCAGCAGGACAAACTCGTCTCCTCCGACAACCGCGAAGACTTCAAAGCGCGCCAAATCGAAGAAGCCAAAGAACGCGCCGAACTGCGCCGCGCCCAACGTGATGCCAAATACGGCAACGAAGCCGAAAAAGCCGCCGCCATCGAATTTCTGCGCCGCTACAAAGCCGAGCAGGAAGCGGCCAAAGAAACCCGCTGATTTCCAAAACAACAAACCCATTCCGACCGCATCAGGCCGTCTGAAAACATTGCACGAAAACCAATAACTTTATGACCACACAAGAATTTCCACACCAACATACCGCCCATTGCGAAAGCGGTGTGATGTCCACCCTGCTCAAATACCATGGCCACAATTTAGACGAAGCCATGATTTTCGGCATTGCCCACGCGCTGACATTTGTCTGGATGCCGCTGATCAAATTAAACGGCATGCCGCTGGTTTCCTACCGTACCGCGCCGCGCAGCATCATCAAAAACACCTGCAAAGCATTGGGGCTGAAATTATCCGTCCGCAAATTTTCCGACGCACAAAGCGGACAAGCCGCATTGGATGCCGCACTATCCTCAGGCAAACTGGCCGGTTTGCAAACCTCCGTCTTTTGGCTGCCCTACTTCCCGCCACAAATGCGTTTCCATTTCAACGCACACAATCTCTTGGTGTACGGCAAAGACGGCAACGACTACCTGATCAGCGACCCCGTATTTGAAACCGTACAACGCTGCGCCGCCGAAGATTTGCAACGGGCGCGCTTTGCCAAAGGCGTATTGGCGGCAAAAGGCATGATGTACACCTTGGAAGACAACAGGTCGTCTGAGAAAATCATGGCAGACTTACCCGCCATTATCCGCAAGGCCATACGCAAAAACGCCAAACATATGCTCGCGCCAGTCTTTTTCATCGGCGTCAAAGGCATCCGCACGCTGGCCAAAAAAATCGAATCCCTGCCTACCAAACAAAACGACAAATACCAAAAACTGTTTCTCGGCCATTTGGTGCGGATGCAGGAAGAAATCGGTACCGGCGGCGCAGGTTTCCGCTACATCTACGCCTACTTCCTCGAACAGGCCGCCCATATCTGCAACGAACCTGCGTTTCAGACGGCCTCAGAACAAATGACCGCCATCGGCGACCAATGGCGGCAGTTTGCAGCGATGTGCGTGAAGCAGTGCAAAAAGCCGTCCGAAAACGGCTGCCGCGAAATCGCCGCATTTTTGCGCAAGATTGCGGATGATGAAGAAGCCTTGTGGCGGGGATTGTTGAAATAATCAGGATTTATTCGATCCCGATTAATCTACCGTGAATTATTTTGACATTCAGGCCGTCTGAAAACTAAAAGAAATTAAAAATGCGTTACCTAGCTACTGTCTTATTTTTGTGTTCCGCCTTAACCCATGCCGCGCCGCAAAACGGCTTTGCCTTGGTTCATGATGCCGACGGACACACCAACTTACGCGAACGCCCCGATTTGAAAGCCAAAGTTTTGGCAAAAATCCCCGACGGCACACCGTTGGAATGTATAGAAGAACTCAGTGAAAACAGGTCGGACTTCTGTTTTGTTCAGCTGCAACAACCCGCTGCAGAAGACTACGGTTTCATCCATTACAGCCGTCTGATATTTCCCGCCTCCGATAAAAGCTTCGTCCGACTGCGCGAACAATCCGGTCACGACGATACGCTGACTTTGTCCGGTAGCGGACAAAAGGTATACATCGTTGCTCGGCGTATTCACCCTAAACGCAGTGATTTCTCGAGTATCAACAAAGACAACTTCACGGCGCGTCTCTATCAAGGCAAGCCGTTCTATGGCATGGACTCTATGATTCCCAAAAGCGTGTTCGCGCTTGAGCGTATCACGCTAAACGGTCAAACGGTTCCCGCTGCCGAACTGCAAGGACTGTTCTCGCCCGATTTTGCCTCCACAGCCCGCGGCAGCAATGTATATCAACGCTGGGAAGCCTATTACCGCCGCAGCGACAAGACGCTTTATCTGTTCAGCAGACAAAGCTCGGGCGCCGGTAGTTTCGATGTCTGCTTTATATTTAAGGACGGCAAATTCCAGCGCCGTTATTTATGGAGTGCTGCGATTTAAATATCGCTCGAAAAGGTCGTCTGAAACCATGATTCAAATCCAATCCCTCTCCCACCATTATCCCAAAGCCGAAACTGCCGCGCTGGACGATGTGTCGTTCGATATTGCCGACGGCGAATGTTTGGGGCTGCTCGGCCACAACGGTGCGGGGAAAACGACTCTGATGTCGCTTTTGGCCGGCTTGCAGGAAGTACGGCAGGGCGAAATTTTGTTTGACGGCAAGCCGTTGCGCCTGTTGAGCCGCAGCGAGCGGCAGAAAATCGGTTTGGTGCCGCAGGATTTTGCGTTTTATCCGCAGCTTTCAGTGTGGGACAACCTGCTGTTTTTCGCCTCGCTTTACAAAGTGCACGACAAAAGCCGTCTGAACGCGCTGTTGGAACAGACCGACCTGACCGCCCACAAAAACAAAGCGGCGAAGCATCTTTCGGGCGGGCTTAAACGTCGTCTGAATTTTGCCATCGGCTTGATTAACACGCCGCAACTGGTATTCCTTGATGAAATCACGGTCGGCATCGACCCGCAGTCGCGCCGCTTTATCCTCGATAGCGTGGCGGATTTGACGCGGCAGGGGATAACGGTGGTTTACACCTCGCACTATCTGTCGGAAATCGAGCAGCTTTGCGACAAAATCGCGCTGCTGCAACACGGCAAACTGGTGTACCACGGCGGTTTGGACGAGCTTCTAAGCACGCAAACCGGTGTCGTGCGTTTTACCGTCGAACCGCCGCTGCCGCCTCAAACGCTGGCCGCTTTGGGTGCCAAGCAAGTGGACAGCCGCGGCATGATGGAAACGACACACGATGCCGCCGCCGTTTACGCCGCCCTGCAACAAAGCGGCGCGAAAATCCGCTACTTCCAGCAGGGACACGGTTCGCTGGAAACGTTTTACCTTGATTTCCTGCGCAAAGACGAGCCAGCAACAGATAAGCAAAACCCACAATGACGACTTCCTCCCTCCTCAAAGAACTCAAACTGCTCTGCCGCGACCTGCACGGTTTGGCCGTGTTGTTTCTGATGCCCATCGCTTTCATGCTGATTATGTCGTTGGCGCTGAGCCGCGACCAAGACCCGCACACCGACAGCCGCATCGCACTGGTCGGTGCAGCAAACGACAGCGTCAATACCGCGCTGGCCGCCGCGCTGGAGAAAGAACAAATCCATGTCACACTGATGCCGTCTGAAAAACTGACCGACGCGCAAAACGGCCTACACGACAAACGTTTCCAACTGGTGCTGCACAACCCGAACCCCGCTTCCGGCAAAATCGCCGACGACAAAGCCCTGCAAATCTATGTACCGCCCGATACCGAGCCTTCATGGCTGGCGGCGGTCAAAGGCGTTTTGCAACAGCACTACACCGAAACGCGGCTGGACGCTTATTTCGACAACAACGACGGCATCAAAATCAACAATAAAAAACTGCCCCGCGCCATCCGCAAAGACATCCAGAAAAAAGTGGATGAAAAAAACGACGAACAATTCGCCGCCGTGCGCAGCTTTTTAGATAAAAAAATGCTGGAAGAACACTATCTGAGCATAGGCAGCGGCACGGTAGAAAAACCCAACGCCGTACAGCACAGCGTACCCGCATGGCTGATTTTCGGTATGTTTTTCATTATGATACCGCTGTCGAACGTCATGGCGCTGGAACGCCAGACCAACACCATCACCCGCCTGCGCCTCGCCCGCGCTTCCGCATCCGGCCTGATTGTAGCGAAACTTGTCCCCTATTTCCTGATTAACCAGCTTCAGTTTGTCGGAATGCTGCTGCTCGGCCGCTACCTGCTGCCCGAAATCGGCGTGCCCGCCCTCATACTCAACGGCAGCCTTGTTCCCTACGCGCTGTTGTCCGCCGCCGTCAGCGCCGCCGCACTCGGCTACGCGCTGTTAATCAGCGTCTGCGCCAAATCCACCGAACACGCCGTTGTACTCGGCGGCGGAGGCATTATCCTGATGGCGGCAATCGGCGGCATTATGGTACCCGCACACGTCATGCCCGAAACCATGCAGCAACTCACTTGGATTTCCCCGATGGCTTGGGGCTTGAAGGCCTTTCAGGAATTGCTGCTCAACCGCGGCGGACTGGACGGAATCGGCCGTTATCTGCTTCTACTGTCAGCCTTCGCTGCCGCCACCCTAACCGCCGCCGTGCTGGTTTACCGCAGGCAGTTGCAGACGCAGGTGCGGTTTTAAAAAACGTTGTCAAAACCATAAAAAAGGCTGTCCGAAATTATGTTTAAATTTCGGACAGCCTTTTTTATTAAAGCTATAACAGTTTCAATTTGCTTCGACAACACAAGAAAACAGTGACTGTATTGTTAACTCCATCGGGTAAACATACAGCCACTATATGCATTAAAACAACTTCTGCATTTTTTGGCTGATCTTAAACCCATGTTTATCTTGATTAGAGCAAGTCACTTCCAAACCAGAAGCTGTACATCGCCAGCCATTGCCTTTTACTGTTTCTCCGTCTTTCAAGATACGGGCTTTGGGATTAAAAGGAAAATCACTATGGCAAACCATATCTGTTTTGCCGGTTTTACCTAAGAAGAATGTTCCGCCCCATTCAAGGTCGCAATCCTTGGGGCGTGGTAAAACAGGTTTGCCTTTAATTTCAGTCAGACATGATACACCCTGAGCCAAATCAGATACTTTCACATCGCCGCCACAATAAATCTTACCGTTTCCTGCGCGAAAATCGATGTTATATAGCCCGCTATTTATCTCATTTTCAGTTCCTTCTGTAGGAGATGTTGCATAAGCTGTAACAGATAAAGTGAGCGATGCCAAAATAAATAATTTTTTCATATAAAGATTTCTATATAGTGAATAAAAGAAATTAAAAACGTTTCAATGCTTTCAAATGCGCTTGTGATTGTTCAATTCTACATTTAAGAATATACCAATCGGCCGCGGATTTCAGGTCTGTGTCATTTGTCGGGTCAGAGCAAAGTTGATCTTTATACTCCTCCCAAGTTTTACGTACCTTAGTAAAATAAGAAGCTGGCAAAGCGTGTAAAGCTATATCTTCGTTCTTTACCCGTTGGTATAGCAATTTGTATTCTTCATCAATTTCTTTTTCCAAACGCATATCTAAAACGTCTAAGCAATCGTAATCAACCTCTTCAATATTTTCCAGCATACTTTTAGGGCAAACATCTTTATTATGGGTAGCATTTTCTTGTGCATAACAAAAAGCTGTACCCATTAAAGCCACAGAGAAAAACAATACTTTTTTCATTTCCTTAAATACTCCTTAAATTTGTAGATAGTCATGTTAGCAATATTATATTTAACAAGTTAAGATTCAGTCATTTACATTATATGTCTAAAACCTTTGCAAAATCCTAAAATCCAAACGTAAAAAAACCTGCTTTTTTCAAAGCAGGTTTTCATATTTGGTGGGTCGTGAGCGATTCGAACGCTCGACCAACGGATTAAAAGTCCGCTGCTCTACCGACTGAGCTAACGACCCGATAAGCTGTGCATTATAGAGACGGGTCACACAGCTGTCAACACCTTTTTTAAACTTTTTTATTCGACAACGATTTTCGGGAAACGGCTGCTGAAGTCTTTGCCTTTATCGGCAATGGCCAGAGCGATTTGGAAGGCAGCTTCGGTGTAGATGTCGGCGATGGTTTGGTTGTTTTCAAACAAGGCTGAAGACGTGCCGCTGTCCATGGCTTCGCGTACAGGCAGGCTCAAGGGAAGTTGGCCGAGCAACGGTACATTCAAACGCTCTGCCAAGTTTTTGCCGCCTTCTGCGCCGAAGATTGCTTCGGCATGGCCGCAGTTGGTGCAAATATGGACAGACATGTTTTCCAAAACGCCCAAAATCGGAATATTGACTTTGTTGAACATATCCACGGCTTTGCGTGCATCAATCAGGGCGATGTCTTGCGGCGTGGTAACGACAACGGAGCCGGTTACGGGGATTTTTTGCGACAGGGTCAATTGGATATCGCCGGTACCGGGCGGTAGGTCGATGAAGAGATAATCGACATTGTCCCACTCGCTTTGAAACATAAGCTGTTGCAAGGCTTGGCTGACCATCGGGCCGCGCCAAACGACGGCTTGGTCGGTATCGA
>ERZ773057.928-NODE-928-length-11902-cov-9.795307_pt1 | contig 11902 bp, 7 predicted proteins | sample MGYA00580629_ERZ773057 | MGnify/ENA primary metagenome ERZ773057 (study PRJEB29015, sample SAMEA2738143) | human oral metagenome | biome: human oral; feature: human-associated habitat; material: saliva | place: China | collected 2163 ...
AAGACTTTTGAAGTAGAGGATGTAGAGGACGTAGAGAGTGTAGAAAATGGGGAATCCAATAATGATGAAGCAGAGTTCTACTATGATAGTGACGGGTTCTTAGCAGTTAAGGGTACGGATTTAGAACTGGAAGAAGCTCCAGCAGAGGATAACAGTGAACCTGAAGATGTTGAAATTGAAGGTAATGAAGATTTTGAAGATGTTGAAGAAGTAGTTGATGATGAAGAAGGCTTTGACGACTGGGGTAGTTGGGGTGATGAGTCTGAAGATGAGGAAACCAATGAAGAATACATAAGGGGGATTGATGAAGAACCTGTAGAGGTTGCCGAGGAAGTTGTAGAAGAAGCAGTCGAAACAAGTTCAAGATTCCCTACAGATAAATCAGCAATGGGTGGTCTTGGTTATGTAAGAGATACTTACAAACTTGATGAGGTGCAGAGTTTGCCACCAATGAGGGAGTTTGTTAAAAAGAATCCTCAAATTTCTAAATTAGAAGTAATAGAGTTGTATGGCAGTAAGGAAGTGCAGAAACAACTAAAATTAGGTAAAGTATATGAAAGAAAGGGTAGATTATTTATTTAATCTAAGAATGTGAGCGAGAAGATGATTGTAACCAAAATTAACTATTTCCCTATTAACAGGGTTAAAGAAAGTCAACCTTTGGCAAGATGTTCGGTGGTATTGGACAACTGTTTAAAGTTAAACGACATTAAAATCTTTGTAGGAAAAGACGGTAGGTATATTGTATTTCCTGACAGGGCTGACTTAGCAAAGTATTCTTGTGAGTGTCAGAACACACTAAGTAAAAATAAAGGAAATGAGTGTTTCCACCCAGTGGGTAGGGGGTTTTACGAGGAGTTAAAAGGAATCATACTAGATGGGTACGCTCGTTTCGAAAGAGATGGCGAATATGTTTATAGACCTAACTAAAGGAGTTTGAGATGGGTAAAAGAAAAGAAGTAATTTATTTTGGTGAAAGGTTTAAAGGAAAATTACTTACAGATGAAGAATGCGAGAAGCTTGAGACAATAATTAAACTAGCGAATGAAGGGGCTGAAATCTCTGATTTGAAAAATTGTGTTTATGATTTAAGTGATGAAGAGGTAAATACAATAATTGAGATGAAAGATGGCAGTATTCTAAAAAAGTATAAAGAAGGTGAATTAAGACCCAGTCAGACTACGGCAGTTGCTTTTTTGTATGTGTCTAAGCTTGCGTTATTAGCCGACAGTGTAGGTTTAGGTAAAACTGTTGTCACGACTGGATTACTTAATCTTTTGGAGATGGAAGCTTATAAGAGTGGTAGGGAGTTTAGATTTCTATACTTAACTGAAAAGAATTTAGTTGACCAGACAAGGTATAAACTAATTGCTAGGACTGGAAATTATGTTCAGAAAGTTTTTGGTGAAAAAGATAAAGTTAAAAGGTTTGTTAGAGATAATGAGTTAGAGTTAACAGCAAGTGTTATCGGACCTTATTCCTTGCTCAACAGTGTAGATTTTCAAGAGTACATAAGAGCTTGGGAAAGTGAGATGGGTACTTGCCCGTTTGATATTCTCATTATGGACGAGCCAGCTGTATTGAACAATTCGGCTACAAAAACTTACAAAAATGCTTTATTTTTTAGGAAATTTTTTGATCGTGTTGTACTGCTTGACGCTACTCCTTTAAGTAAGGAATTACTGTCAAAATATAACAAGTTAAACTTTTTAGATGAAACTTTTATGCCTACAAAAACTAACTTTTCAAAACAGTACGAGATATTTGATTATACAGGACCTTACCCTATGAGGTGTAATAAATATAAAAATCAAGATGAGTTTAGAGAACGGATTGCACTAAGAGCTCTTGGTCGAACAAGGAAGGGTATGGGTGCTACAATAAAGAACTGCTCTGCTAACTTGGTAGTAAGTAAGCTTTCAATGGAACAGCGGGCTTTATTAGAGAGAACTTCAATGCCTTATATGGTCTATGACTGTCCTTGGTATATTGATTCAAGTGTAGAGATGAATACTTTAACAACCCCTAAATTGGCATCACTTGTTGAGTTGCTAGATGGTGAGTTAAAAGATGAAAGCTCAATAATCATCTATTCAAGGTATAAAGAGTCTCAGAGAGGGATTAAAGCTGTTCTCGATGAACTTGGTTTCTCCGCAAAAATAATGAATGGAGATACTGAAATTGAAGAGAAGAACCAGCTGATTGACGGTTTCAAAAAAGGAGTTTTCAGAGTATTGATTACCAATGTTCAGAAGGGTTTGGACTTTGGTGATTGTAATATATGTATCTTTTATAGTTATGACCCCAATCCAAGCAAGATGGTTCAGTTTGAGGGTAGAATTACTCGAAGTTTTAATATTGAAAATAAGCATGTTTATATATTGGTTTCAAAGGGTGATGAGTTGAGGACATTGAGAACGGCTGTAGCTGATAGAGCTAAGGCTATGGATGACTTCGACGGTAGTGACTTCTCTTGTGTAATGACCTTATTGTTAGACAAGGAAAATTTGAAGGAAGATACAAGTATAAAAATAGATGGTTAAGTAGGTGGTAAGATGGTTGAAAGAAAAAGAAGGGTAGGACAAATAATTACAACCTTAATGCTAATAGTAATTATTGTAGGGGTATGTAATTTAAATTTAGTATTTGCAAAGGATACTGGGGATTATAAAACTTTCAGCCAGAATGACCCTAGGTGGCAGTATAAACAAGCTGGAACAGCGCAGAGAGGTTTATATATTGGTGCAGGAGGTTGTTGGATTACTTCACATGCAGCACTGATGGCTTACGACAACCCAAAGTTGCGAGATGTAAATAAATTTAACCCACATATACTTGGTACTTCAGGGGCAACAACTGAGAGTGGGGCTTGGATAAACAGTGATAAAGCTTTGAAAAAATTTACCCCTGAATTCACACTGATTGAGTATGCGAATGTAAGTGGTGATGCAGCAGTTAAGAAAATTAGAGAAGCATTAAAAAATGATTTCTATGTTTGTATGTATGGAAGTCCAACTAATTCAACTGCAGGAATTCATATGGTTGCAGTATTGGGTACTGATGGAGATGGAATAAAGTACTTAGAGGTTGGTGATGGAAGCATTCAAGGTGCGGATAGTTTTAAGAAAATTTGGGGTAATGGTAAAAGAATATCTCTTGTAATTATTTATAAAGGAAAAAATAAGTCAAGTGTGATGCTTAAAGGTGGTGGAGAGTCGGCTAATTCTAAGGACAATAGAAAAGCGTCAACTTTAATAAATGAAGAGTCCTTGGCAGGAATGCCAAAACATCAAGAGATTGCAGATGGGGCTGTTACTTTCGACTTACCAGACTCTGAAGGATTATCTACAGCGCAGAAACATAATGTAGATGCGATAAAGGAAAATATGCAAGCAGATTCTTGGAATTGGAAGAAGGCAGGAGGTACTTTTGTAAGTATGCTAGGATTCCTTTGTATGGGGTATGGTTTCTTGTTATTATTTGCACTATTGTTTGATAAGTCAGCAGACTTCTTGGGTATTTCAGTTTTGAGTGTAATTAGTCTTGGAAGGCTAAAGATTGTTGACGAGGCTGATGGTGGGGTAAATGCTGGTAGAAAAGGGTTTTTAACTCAGAAACAGGTTATCTTTCGCATAGTAAGTCTTATAGTGATAGGTATGCTACTTGTTGGGGGAACTGTATTGTTTTGGTTGCAAGATGTGTATCTATGGGTTAATAACGGTATAAATGGAGTAGGTAGATGAGCGAGATAAAAAGTCATTTTGATGATTGTCCTTACGGATGTAATGATAAGGGTATGCTATTAGATGAAAGCACAAGAACATTTGTCAAGTGTCCTCATTGTTGGGAGAAACGAAAAGAATTGATGAGGGGTTCGGTTGATGATACGGGTGTAGAAAATTTAGACTTAGCTGAATTGAGGAAGAAATTTGGTTCGGAGGGGTTGTATTTGAGTGGGGAGTTTTCCTATGATGCTATTGTAGTGGAAGGTGAACGATTACTCTTAGATGCTGAATCACTAGAGTATCAGGAAGCCGAGATAAAAGAGTTGCTAAACTGTTTAAAAAGGAGTGAGTTGCCAAGATGCTCCTATTGTTTTGGGATAGAATCCAGAGGTAGGGTTGATAGGTTAGCTTTTCCTATTTTAGCAGATGCATATAAAAACGGATTGAGTGTATGCCGATTTATATCTGCCAATGAGTATGGTAGAATAGTAAATACGCTCGAAGATGAGATTGATGAGTTCTACGCTAACGATTTGGTGGTTATGCTTTTAAACGAGGGTATAACAAAATCAGTGATTTCTTCAGTAAAAGGGTTGATGCAAATAAGAGGTTTGGCTGGAAAGCCAACTGTATTTGTTACAACGATGGAGAGGTCGAGGGTTGAAAGTATATTGGATTATGGCGAGGAAACTTATTTACTCTCAAAACCTGTATTCTTGAAAAAGAAGGGTACGGTGATTCAACAAAACTCAGAAAGTGACTCAGAAAAAATAACTTTAAGAGACCTAATGAGTTGCTAGGTAGATGAAAGGCTGGAAGAAAAGGTAGGTGTGACTGAAGATGTGAGTTATTTTAAATTATTAGTGGTAAGAATTAGAGGATTAAGAAAAAGAAAGGAAAGTAACATGGTTAATAAAACTATTACGAAAAAACACCGTTTGTTTGCAATGTTTATGGCATTTTTGATGGTTTTTGGGCTTGGGAATTTTGTTAAACCTATGACATCTAATGCAGATACGGTTAATGTTGTGGAAACAACTATGAGCACACATAAGTGGAAAATGGAAGGCGGAGTATATCAGGGCACACTAATGGTTAATTGGGATGTACCATCTTGGTTTGTTTGTAGTGATGGGCTTAAATCCCTATGTATAAACCCTTATGTAACATTTCAAAATGGGGCAAAGACACGCTCAAACATTGTTCCTGCAATTGGACAAGAGAGAACAACTTTCATAGCCAATGGTCTTGATTATATTAGAGGACAATATGGCGAAGGAGAAGATGGTGCAGCACTCTCACAAATGTGGGTTTGGCATAACCTATCAGGTGTGAATCCAGAAGGTATATCTTGGACTGTAAATGTAAGAAGAACCTCGAACTGGATTTGGGCAGATATAGATACAATGCTCAATGGTGCTACTGCATATGCAAATGCTCATGCACAGGACAGAAAAGGTAATGGGTATATGTATCAAGGTGCAGGTCAGAGCACAGCAGCATTTTGGACAGAGGCAGCTGTTGGTCATGCACACCTTACAAAGTCAACTGCCAAAACATTTGGTACAGACCTTATAAAGTGTTGTCCTAATGGGTATTCTCTTGAAGGAGCAGTATATGGGGTTTACTCAGACAGTGGTCTAACAAATAAAGTTGGCGAGTTCACAACTGGTGCTGATGGCTCTGCAAATACTTTGGAACTTGCTCCAGGACAGTATTTCGTGAAAGAGCTTACACCTGCTAAAGGGTACAGGTTAGACACTGAGGCATACACAGTAACAGTAACTGCTGGTCAGACAGCTGAGGTAGCGGTAAGTGATAAGGTTATCTTTGACCCTGTAAAGTTAAAGCTAACTAAAAAAGCTGAGAAGGGTGCAGATAAGAATTTATCTGTAGCAGGTGCAGTTTATACACTAAAGTATTATGCACCAGAAGCAGATGGGTCTTACCCTACAGAACCAACTAAGAGCTGGGATTTTAGGTCAGACGAAGATGGTCATGTTCTAGCAACCGACGATTACTATGTAGATGGTTCAGGTGATTCTAATTTCTTTAATAGAGTTGGAATACTATTTGTTCCTATCGGTAAACTAACTATTGAGGAGAAAACAGCTCCAAAAGGTTTTGCTCGAACAGAGGGTGTTCTTGTAGAGAAAATATTTGATGGTGTTGATAATACAGTTACTGAAAAAGAAGTAGAGCTTACTGCAACAGATACAGAAAAAGAACAGAAGATAAAGATTCATGTTCAGAAAATTGACTCAGAAACAGGAAAGCCAGTTCCACAGGGTGTTGGTTCTTTCGAAGGTGCAGTATTTGGTGTAGCTAAATATGATAAGCTTACAGGAGAAGATACTGAAGTTTTTGAGATAACTACAGATAAAGATGGTAAGGCTGAAACTGGTGAATTAAAGCCAGGTCTTTACAAAGTGTATGAAAAGAAAGCTCCTAAGGGGTACATTCTAAATACAGAAAAACAGGATATTCGTGCAAGAATTACTGAAATTAATAAGGCTGTATTTGACTACACTGTAGAAGTTAAGGAAGATGCAACTACAACTGAAATTTACAAGATTGATAAGTCAACAAAGAAGAACATTGCTGGATCAACCATTCAGGTTCTAGATAAGGACAATAAGGTTATCGATGAGTTTATTTCAACTGATGAGAAGCACGTACTTAAAGGTCTTACAGTTGGTGAGACTTACAAGTTAAAAGAAATTGCAGCTCCAAAGGGGTATGTTGTAAACAATAAAGAAGTTGAGTTTACTGTAAAGGATACAAAAGAACCTCAGAAGGTTGAAATGGAAAATGATTTTACAAAAACTGAAATTTCAAAGAAAGATATGTCCTCAGGAGAAGCTGTAAAGGGTGCTAAGCTACAGCTGTTAGACGAAAATGGTGCAGTTGTTGATAAGTGGATTTCTGATGGAAAAGCACATCTAACTGAAAAACTAGAAGTAGGCAAGAAGTACAGAATTCACGAAGTTGAAGCACCTAAGGGTTACTTCATTCAGGAAAAGGATGTTGAGTTCACTGTTGAGAATACTACAAAGGTGCAGGCTCAGCAGATTGAAAATATGCCAGTTCCTGAAGTACATACAACTGCTACATTCGAAAATGGCTTGAAAGACCATCAGCCAAAGGGTATGGTTAAAGTATTTGACAATGTACACTATAAGAAGCTTGTACCTGGACTAAAGTATGAGATGCTAGCTAAGTTGGTAGACAAGGCTAATCCAGAAACTGTTGTTGCTGAAAAAACTGTAGAGTTTACACCTGAAAAGGCTGACGGCACTTACAAGGTTGAGTTCGAAGTTGATGCAAGCAAGTTAGCTGGAAAGAGAACTGTTGCATTTGAAACTGTTAGATATGAAGGTAAAGACCTTGTAATTCATGCAGACATTAACGATGAAGACCAAACAGTTAGCTTCCCAGAAATTAAAACAACTGCTACCAACATGAAGGGTGGTAAGGTTGTATATGGTGGCAAGGATTCTCAGTTCAAGGATGTTGTAGAATACAAGGGTCTAACACCTGGAAAAGAAAAGAGATTCGAAGGAAAAATTATCGATAAGGAAACAAAGAAACCAGTTCTCGATAAAGATGGAAAAGAAATCACTGCATACGCTCTTCACACTCCTAAGGAGTCTAATGGTAAGGCTGAAGTAGTATTCCACTTCGATGGTTCTGTTGTAGCAGGAAAAGATATTGTAGTGTTTGAAAAAGTACTCGATGGTAAGGTAGAGGTTGCAGTCCATGAAGACCCAACTGATAAAGGTCAGACGGTTTCAGTACCTAAGATTGGTACTCAGATGACTTCTAACGGTAAGAAGGTTGTTAATGCTAGCAAGAATACTCCATTCGAAGATAAAATCAAGCATGAGAATGTTCCTGCAGGCGAGTACACTGTAAAAGGTAAAATCGTTTACGGAAATATCTTTGGTGTAGAGGTTGTTAAGGAAGTTGAAAAGAAGGTAACCATTACTGAAAAGAATGGTACTGTAACAGTAGACTTTAACCTTGATACAACTAACCTAAAGGGTAAGCAGTTAGTTGCTTTCGAAGAATGGTATGATGCTAATGGTGTCCTAGTTGCTGAACATAAGGACATACACGATAAGGGTCAGACTGTTGAAATTAAGAAGGATATCCCGAACACAGGAGATGTTTCAAGCATCTTTGGGTATGGTTCACTTCTAGTTGTTGCTGGAGCTTTGGTTCTAGTAATAAAGAGAAGAAAGTCTAACGAGCTATAATTGAATAGTTGGTAAAATGGGTGGTAGTTTCGGCTACCACCTTTTTGTTCCTATATAATATAATAGAAGCTTTTCGTTCGTTTTCGTGTTTTGCGTTTTATTTCGGTGTAAATTTGGTAAGAATTTAAGTATTTTTAGAAAGTAGTTGAAAGAGGATTAGAGATTAGGTAAACTAGTGTTAAATCAAGGTTGAGGTCACAGTCGATTTCAACAAAGTGGGTAGATTTTCTAATAAAGATGTGTAAATATTGAAAGAAAAAATAAAAATTTTTAGCAGTGTCTTGCGAAGTATTAGAAAATGTGCTATAATTTAAGTAAATTCAAGCAATCGGCTTGTAAAAATTTAACATTTAATGAAAAGAGGTAAACGAAATGAAGATGAAGGAAATGGTTAAGAACCTAATTGCAAAGGTAAAAGAGAATAAGATTAAGAGTGGTATAATTACTGGTCTTTTAGTAATGACCTTAGTAGGGGGTACGGCAACAGCAATGCTAATGTCAGATAATACAGCTAAAGCTGATAATAACAAGACAACAACGGTTGCTAAGACAGTTAAGAAGGATGACGTTAAGAAGTCAAACTCTAAGAAGGTAGAAAAGGAAATTAAAGAAAATAAGGAAAGCAAGCCTGAAGAAGTAAAGGAAGCTGAAAAGAAGTTGGAAGAAGCTAAGAAATCAGGTAATGTAGAGGCTATCAAGGAAGCTGAGAAGCTTGTGGAGACTAAGAAGTCAACAGTTAAGGCAACGGCAAGTTCAAATTCAACAAGTAAGCAGTCTACATCTACAAGTAAGCAGTCTACATCTACAAGTAAGCAGACAGTGTCTAACAGCTCAAATAACAGTTCGAAGAGTTCAACAGAGGTATCTAAGCCAGCAGCCCCTCAGAAGAAAAAGGTTTGGGTAGAAACTAAGCCAGCTTGGGATGAGCAGGTACCAGATTACAATCTTCCAATTTACAAAGAAGTTGAAGTTTATAGATTTTACAATGGTGCAGGTCAACTTATCTACACTATAGTAGACAACAGTGAAGATGTTAAAGCTAAGTACAAGGAGCTAGCTAATGTTAACGGTTTATCCCTCGTAGCAGGGTACGAAAAAGTCCCTACAGGTGAATACCAGACTAAGACAATCCACCACGAAGCAGAGGGTGAATATGTGTGGCAGTAAGGGTACGAATCCCTTACTGACTGCCATTTGTACAAGATATTACTTAAAATCACAAAAGTAAAGAGGTAAATTATAATATTTATCCAAAGGGTGTCATTATGAGAAAAAAGAGGTATGTTATCGTATTAGCAATTATTCTTATCTTCGCACTTATACCTGTAGGTGTATTTGCAGATGAAAATAAAGTTTTGGATGTTCAGCTAACAAAGTTAGAGTTACAGAACGATAAGGGAGAGGTAATCACAGAAACATCTATTGGTAGTTCGTTCAAGTTATTTGCTAACTACACTATCAATGATACTATCCATACTGGAGATTACTTTGATATGGCTGTTCCTGAACAGATTGATTTATCATCAGCGTTTACAGATTATAACTTTACTCTGAATGATAGCGAAGGTGAGGCAATCGCACACGCTGTTGTCAAGCCTAGCGAAGCAGGTGGCGGAATTATTCACATCGTATTCAACGAAAAAATGAATGGTAAAGCTAACTTACAAGGAAACTTATTCTTCTATGCTAAAGGCAATGAAAAAGCTGTTAAGCTGGGAGAGGCTACACCAATTAGAGTTGTACTAAACAACAATAATAAAAATAGCTATAATGTATCTCCACCAGTTAAGTTTACTCCTAACAAGCCTGTATCCGATACAGAAATAGTTGGCAAATGGGCTAACCCATCAAAGAGTAAGGATAGAGCTGATTGGAGAATTAGAATTAACAAGAGTGGTCAGAATCTTAATAATGTTGTTATAACTGATAAGATTAAATCAGGCAATGGTGGATACTTACCTGAGTTTGAGCTACAGAAAGTTACTTTTGCTCCTGACGGAAACATCACTAACTACGGTGAAAAGATTGATGTATCAAACAAAGTTAAGTATAACGAAGATAAGACATCTTTTACATTAGAGCTTGGTGCGATTGGAACACAGGGTTACTTACTATCTTATGCGACAACTGTAAACGATGAGGACCCTATACAGAATAACTCAGCAGAACTGAGAGCAGACGCTATTGCTCCAGGTAAGACCGCAGGGGTATGGGTTTATAAAGCAGCTGGTGGTGGCTTAGATACAGAGATTAACGGCAAGCTAAGAATTAGAAAAGTTGACTCTGAAACAGGAAAAGGACTTGCTGGGGCTAGATTTAAGATAACTAAGGGTGATAAGAGCTTTGAGCTTACATCTAATGACAAGGGAATTGCATTATCAGACAGTCTAGAACTTGGTGAGTATAATGTTACAGAGATAACTGCTCCTGAGGGATATAAGTCTACTGATGAAGTATACACAGTTGATGTAACAAGCAATGGTGGGGTACTTACTATCAAGAATACTAAAGAAAAGAAAGAGGAACCTAAGAAACCTGAGGAGCCTAAGAAACCTGAACAGCCTGAAACTCCAAATAAACCTGAGGAACCTAGTAAGCCAGAACCTAAGAAACCTGATGTTCCAAATATAGAGCAACCCAAGAAACCTGAGGAACCTAAGAATACTGAAACTCCAAAGGTTGAAGAACCTAAGAAGGATACTCCTGAGATTAAGAAACAGGAGCCACCAAAACCAGTAGAACACAGCACTCATGTTTTAACTAATACAGATAAAAACAGAACACAGAAAGAACAGACACAAACAGTAAAAAAGGATGTACCTAATACAGGTGATAATAACGATATTGTTTTTTACAGTATGTTGCTAATGTTCACAACTGCTATGATTGTACGATTCAAAAAGAAGAATAACTAGTAAGGTATTTTTAGATAGCTAAGGTTATAAAATCTTAAAAGTCTTAGCTATCTAAGATTTTTAAAAAAGCAGTAAAAAGAATTTTATTAAACTGAAATTTACATAGAAAAGGAGAGAAAGAAATGAAGTTTAAGAAAATGTTTAAGGCGGTAGGAGCAAGTTTGCTAATAGCTTGCTTGGTACCAGCAGCAGCTTTTGCAGGAGAAGATGTTACTGAGAACGCTGTTGAGAAAGAGGTAGGTCAGGAGCTTAATATTCTCGACTCAGTGACAAAACCAGATGGTGCTTTCACAAGGCTCGATGAGGCTGAGCAGGACTTTAAACCTGAAAATGCTCCAATAACAAAAGATGTAGAGAATGTGGTTTTCTACAGTGGAGATGGAACAGCTATATACTCTATCCCAGACAACAGGGAAGATGTTAAAGCTAAGTACAAGGAGCTGGCTGATGTTAATGGTTTGTCTTTAGTAGGGGGAGATGTAGACCTAATAAACGGCTATGACGCTCCAACTGACACAGCAGCTAAGTTCCCAGTTTACACACCTAATGGTGATGGTACTTTCGACAAGACTTGGCATATAGTTCCTATCAAGGTAACTTATACACCACAAATTGAAACAATCACAGCAACTTACAAGACAACAGAACCTATAGACTACCTATCTGCAGTGAAGAATATGCCTAATGGTGCTACACTAGGAATCACAGAACCTGCCGATGTTAACAAGCCAGGTAAACAGACTGCAAAGGGTAAGATAATCTTCAAGAATGGTCTCAAGTCAATAGACGTTGAGATCCCAGTTTCAGTGGTAATTAAGTGGGCACCTATTGAAGAGTTCCCATCAATTACGACAGCAACTGTAAATGTAATGAAGGATGCTGAAGCAGACTACTCAAAGGCAGTAACTAACCTACCAGAGGGTGCAAGAGTTGAGGTTTATGAAAAAGCTGATACTTCAACTGTTGGTCTTAAGGATGCTAAAGTAAAGGTTATTCTAGCTAA
>ERZ773057.931-NODE-931-length-11880-cov-3.035349_pt1 | contig 11880 bp, 10 predicted proteins | sample MGYA00580629_ERZ773057 | MGnify/ENA primary metagenome ERZ773057 (study PRJEB29015, sample SAMEA2738143) | human oral metagenome | biome: human oral; feature: human-associated habitat; material: saliva | place: China | collected 2163 ...
AATGGTGGAAATGACAAAAATACATTTTCATTAAACATTGTGGCAGAACCAAGTTCAATTGACCCGCAAATTACTACTGATATTCCTGGAGGAACAGTCGATGAACTTATTTTAGAAGGATTACTTCGAAAAGATAAAAATGGAAAATCAGTTGCAGGACTTGCAAAATCGTGGGAAAAATCAAAAGATGGATTAAAATGGACATTTCACTTAAGAGATGGAATAAAATGGTCAAACGGAGATCCAGTAACCGCAAAAGACTTTAAAGCAGGATGGCTTCGTGCGCTAAATCCAGCAACAGCGGCAAGTAACGCAAATATGTTATTTGTAATAAAAAATGGAGAAAAATATAACGCTAAAAAAGCGAGTGCCGAAGAAGTTGGAATTAAAGCGGTTGATGACAAAACTTTGGAAGTTACATTGGAAGCACCAGTTTCATATTTTGACGATTTGGTAACATTTAAAGCATATATGCCTCTAAATGAAAAATATTATAATCAAGTTAAAGACAAATATTTTTCAGAAGCTAAATATACAATAGCTGTAGGTCCTTACACTTTGGACGACTGGACACATAATTCAGAATTGAGATTGAAAAAGAATCCTAATTACTGGGATGCGGCAAAAGTTAAGACAGAAAATGTAGTTTTAAAAATGATTGACAGCAATTCGTCTGTAAATGCTTTTAAAAATGATGAAGTTGATGTTACACCAGTTACATTTGAACAAGCAAAAGAATTTAATGGAAAACCTGAATTAGTGACAGCTAAAGATGGAGGAATTTATTATTTATTGTTTAATGTAAACGATCCAGCTTACAAAAATGCGAAAATTAGAAAAGCTATTTCAATGGCAATCAATAAAAATGATTTATTGACTAAAGCACTTTCAAATTCTGAAAAAGCGACTAAGACTTTCACACCGCAAGGAATTGGACTTAATGGACTAAAAGGTGATTTTGCCAAAGAAGTTCCGACAGATCAGCCAAAATATGATGTGACAGAAGCTAAAAAATTGTTAGCTGAAGGAATGAAAGAAGCAGGGATTTCTAAATTGCCAAATATAAAAATATTATTTAATGACAGTGGAAGTAGAAAAGCCATTGTGGAATATATTCAAGATAATTTAAAAACTAATTTAGGTGTTCAAGTTGATGCAGAAATGGTTACTGGAAAAGAGCGTGTAAACCGTACAAAAGAAAATAACTTTAACATTGCTCTAATGAACTGGACTGGAGATTTCTTGGATCCAATCACATATTTAGATTTATTTGAAAGTACAAATGCAAATAACCGTGGAAAATTCGTAAATTCAAGATATGACCAGCTTGTAAAAACTGTAAAATCAACAGATGATCCGCAAACAAGAGTACCAGCAATGATTGAAATGGAAAAAATAATTTCGCAAGAAGCTCCAGTTGTAATTTTATTCCAAAAACAAAAACAATATTTAGTTAATCCGAGAGTTACTAATTTAGGATTTGTTTCAATTGGTGGAGAATTCTTTATAAGAGATGTTGTTTTAAAATAAATATCAAAAAAAAAAACTAAAAAATTTAAAATAAAAAAAGTCGGGAAAATTTCTCGGCTTTTTTAAATAAAATCTTAAATAAAATTTATAAGTTTATCAATATCAGAATAAATGTTTTTGTAATTCACAAAAGGTCTTTTTAGCACCAAAACAACTGTTCCAAATTCTTTACAGGCATCAATTTTTTCTTTTTCTCCGCCAGTTTTTCCACTTTCTTTTGTAATTAAAAAATTAATTTTAAAACTTTTAAGCATAGCTAAATTCAAATTTTTATCAACAGGCCCTTGAATTGCAATTATATTTTTAGGCAAATATCCAAGATTTTCCGCCTTTTGAATGGAAGCAGTTGTTGGAAGTATCCGCACAAAAAGATTATTTTTTTTACTCATAGCTTTTATTTCTTCTAGATTATTCGATCCAAGTGTACTTAAAATATTTTTATTTTCATATTTTAAAACAAAGTCATTTATTTCTTGTAAAGTTTCAAATTTAAAGACATTTTCATCTCCATAATCAAGCATTTCCCGCTCAAATCTCACATATTTAGTCCCAAGTTTTTTTGTAACTTTCAAAATGGAACGGCTCACATTTGCAGCATACGGATGACTTGCATCAATGACAAGATTTATATTTTTTTGGGTAATGACTTTTTCCATTTGCTCTTCATCCAATTTCTTACAAATTATTTGAATATTTTTTTTGCTATCTAAAGTATATTTTTTCAAAAGTTCTCCGCCGTAGGAAGTGGCAGTGCTAACAAGAATATTCTTTTTATTTTTCACATTGACAAGTTTTTCCAAAATATCTCTTCCATCTTTTGTTCCGCCAATTATCCAAATCATATTTCTCTCTTTCCAAAATTTTTTATTTATTTTATTATAATTTTTAAATAATTCTATTGAAAAAATTTACCATTTTCAAAATAAAATATTCGATATTCTCCATTTCCAATAAGTTTTCTCTCATCTAAATCGTCTGCTTCCCTGTTTTCAATGTAGTTAAAGAAAAGCTCTAAAACAGTTCCGTGTGTGACAACCAAAATATTTCCACTTTCGTGAGCTTTCACAATTTTGTCAAGTCCTTGTAAAAATCTAGTTAGTCCATCTTTCAACTCTTCTCCACCAACATTTGTCGCACAGTAATTTTTAACATCGTAAAAATAATTATGAGCTTCCTGCGGAGAAAAATCAAAAATCTCACTAAAAGTCATCCCTTGCCATTTCCCAAAATAAATTTCATTAAGTTCAGGAATTTTTTGAAGTTCTGGTTTCTCATTTTTATTATCTTCCAAAATGATTTTTGCAGTTTCAACTGTTCTTCCCATTTGACTAGCATAAACAGCATCAAATTTAACATCTTCCAATTCTTTCGCAGTTTTCTTAACTTTTTCAATCCCTTCTTCTGTAAGTGGCGAATTCATCTGTCCTTGAAATTTTTCCAGAACATTCCATTCAGTTTGTCCATGTCTTACAATGTATAATTTTAATTTATTTTCTTTAATTTCTTTCATTTTTTATTTTTTTTCCTTTCTCTTTTTCTTTCGTTTCTTTAATTTCTTTAAGTTATTTCTTTTCTTTCTTTTATATATATTTTTTTAAAATTTATTTCTTTTTTTTTAAAATTTTAATTTTTAAATTTTAAATTCTTATATTTTATTTTTTTAATTAAGTCAATTGAGTTAAGTTAATCAAACATCTGGATAAGTTTTCACATCTTCAGTTATTCTACAAGCCGCTTCAATAATGGGAAACATTAAAACAGCTCCAGTTCCTTCACCAAGTTTCATATTCATCAAAAGCGGCGCCTCTAAATTAAGTTCACTCATAATATATTTCATCCCTGGTTCACAGCTTAAGTGCGAACTAATCATATAGTCACGAGCGTTTGGACATAATTTATACGCAATTAATGCCGCAACAGCTGAGATAAAGCCATCTATAACAACAGGAACGCCATTTTTAGCACATCCCAGAAAAGTTCCAGTCATTCCTGCAATATCTAGTCCGCCAACTTTGGAAAGTATGTCAATCGGATCGTTTTTATCAATTTCTTTAGTAAAAATCGCTCTTTTTATAACTTCTTTTTTATGCTCCAAAGTCTTTTTATCAATTCCGCTTCCCAATCCAACAATATCGTCCAGCGGCAAATCTGAAAAAACTTTTAAAATAGCGCTACTCGTCGAAGTATTTCCAATTCCCATTTCTCCAGTCGCAAAAAGATTATAACCTTTTTTCACAAATTCGTCCACCATTTTTATTCCAATTTCAATGGCAGATACAGCGGTTTCATAACTCATGGCAGCTTCGTCTGCAATATTATTCGTCCCAAATGGCATAAGTTTTTTGTCAATAATTCCTTTAAAATCAAATTTTTTTGAATTGCTTGAACTTTCATCAATTCCCAAATCGACAACTTTTACATCGGCACCAAAACTTTTTGCCAGAGAATTTATCGAAGAAGTGCCATTTAACATCGCTTCTACAACATATTGAGTTATAACTCTTTTGGATTTGCTTACTTTTTCACGCTCTACACCATTGTCAGCCGCCATAACGAGCACCATCTTTTTTTTAGGACGATAATTTTGCCGCATTCCTTCCAGTCTTACCGCCAAATCTTCAATAATTCCAAGTCCTTTCGGAGTTTTTAGCAAAGAATCAAGTTTTTTTTCTTTTTCTTCCATCCGCTGTCTATTCGCCATTTCAATTTGAGTCAAAGTTTTTTTCAAAATCTCCATTTTTCTCCTAAATTTTTACTTTTACAAACTATTTTTTATTTTCTCAAATGCTTTTTCCAACGCAAAATAAAACTTTTTATAATCTTCGTCGGAATGAACATAGGAAATAAAATGAGCTTCATATTTTGACGGCGGCACAATAATCCCATTTTCTAACATTGTGTCAAAATAAATGGCAAACATTTCATCACTTGTGTCAATCGCATCTTCCAGATTTTCTATTTTATCCTTTGCAAAAAAGATTGTAAATAAGCTATTAACATAGTTCACAGTCGCAGGAATTTCATATTTTTGAATTAAGTTTTCTATTTTAGAAACCAGTTCTTTCGTTCTTTTCTCCAAAGTCTTGTAAATTTCAGGATTTTCTTTCAAAATGGAAATCGTTTTAATTCCAGCGGCGACAGAAACTGGATTTCCAGAAAGAGTTCCAGCGTGATAAACATTTCCAACTGGTGAAATCAAATCCATAATTTCTTTTTTTCCACCGAACGCACCAACTGGATATCCGCCACCAATGATTTTCCCAAGAGTGACCAAATCTGGCTGTATTCCAAACATTTCACAAGCGCCGCCAAGCGAAATTCTAAATCCAGTGATAACTTCGTCAAAAATTAGAACAATATTTTTTTTACGAGTAATTTCTCGCAAAAATTCCAAGAATTCTTTTGAAGTCTCAATAACTCCCATATTTGCTGGAATAGGTTCAACAATGACACAAGCGATGTCATTTTCATCTTCAATAATTTTTTTCGTTTTTTCAAAATCTCCAAATGGAGCAGTTATTGTGTCTTTGGTTACGGCTTCAGTAATTCCGTTGCTGTCCTGATGCTCAAAAGTAAGAAGTCCAGACCCCGCTTTTACAAGCAGTGAATCCGAATGCCCGTGATAACATCCTTCAAATTTCAAAATTTTATTCTTTTTCGTAAATGCACGAGAAAGTCTCACAGCCGCCATCGTAGCTTCAGTCCCAGAAGTTGTAAGCCTAATTTTTTCAATCGCAGGAAAACATTCTTTTACGAGCTCTGCCAATACAACTTCTTTTTTTGTTGGAAGTCCAAAAGATGTCCCTTTTTCCATCTCAGCTCTCACAACTTCAAGAACTTCAGGGTAATTATGTCCAAGTATCATAGGTCCCCAAGATCCAATCAGATCAATATATTCATTCCCATCTTCGTCAAAAAGTTTGCTTCCTTTTGCACTTTCAATGAAAATAGGATAGTCTTTTTTTACGGATTGAAAAGCTCTAACTGGACTATTTACACCACCTGGAATAGATTTTTTTGCTTCTTCAAAAATTTCTTTTGATTTATCAATCGAGCTCATCAAATCTGCAATGCTTCTTTAGATTTATTTGTATTCATCATTTAATCGCTCCTTTTTCAATTAAGTTGGCAAATTCCAAAATATCGTCCACAACAATAGAATCTAAGCCATTTTCTTTAAGTTTTGGAATGTTTTTAACTCCGTATCCAGTTTTCACAAGAACAGTTTTCATTCCAAGCTTTTGTGCAGGAATCAAATCTGTCACTCTGTCGCCAATCATAAAAGAGTTTTTTTCATCTATTTCAAATTCTTTTATTGCCAACTCAAAATTTTTCGTATTTGGTTTCCGACATTCACAATTTTTTTTGTATTTCCCGATCCCATCAGGATGATGCGGACAAAAATATGACTTTTCAATTTTAATCCCCTTTTTTTGCAAATCTTCTTCAATAAATTTTTGCAGTTTAAAATAATCTTCTTCGCTGTAAAATCCTTTAGCAATCCCAGCTTGATTAGTAATAACAGCAAATTTATAACCCAAATTTTTTAATTTTAGAAGACCCGAAATGACATTTTTTTCATATTCAAAATCTTCAATTTTATGAAGATAATTTTTTTCCACATTAATCACGCCATCTCTGTCGAGCAAAATAAATTTATTTTTCATATTTTTTTACCTCCTTTCTCTTTTCTTCTTTCTTTTTTAAATTTTTAAATTTTTAAATTTTTTTATTTTTTTCTTTCTAAAAAAAACAACTATTCTTACACAAATTATATAGAATTTGCTTCCAAAAATCAATAAATTCTTTTTACATTTCAGTTGAATTATGCTCTAATTTATGCTATACTTTTTATTGAGAAACTAAGAAGTTTTTAAGGGAAAAAAGATATGAAAATAAAAAAAATCGTTATAATTCGAACGATATATATTATTGTTCTCTATTTAATTTACAATATACTGTTAAATAAATATGATTATACTACAAAGTATTTAACAAATTTTATCTTTTTAATTTTCATATTTATAAAATTTATTTTTGGACAATTAGATTTTTATGCCGAAAGATTTAGATTAAAAAATATTTTTGTAAATTTTTCAATTGATGCAATTTTTGCATTTGTGTTTTTTATCTTTTTAAGAAAATTAGAGATATTTTATGTTTTTGGTGCAGTTTTTATCTTTCAGTCAATATTTCGAAAAATAATATCTTCAATTTACATGAAAAAGAAAAATGTCTTAATTTTTGGCTCAAATCACATTGAAAACAACATTCAGCAAGATATCATCAATAGTTTGGACTATAACTACATCGGTTATATTTCCAACAACAAAAGCCGTGCAACAAAATATTTAATTGGAAATTACGACGAGATGGAAAAAATAATAAAAGAAAATAAAGTTGATCTTCTTGTAATTGTAAAAGATATGCAAAGTCCCAGTTTTAAAAAATATTTAAAGCGACTTTTTGAACTAAAAGTAAATGGACTAAAAGTTTTGAGCTATGAGATTTTTAACGAAGAAATTCAAAAAAAAATAGATGCAAGTAAAATTGACGAAGAGTGGTTACTGCAATCCAACGGTTTTGATATTCTAAATGACGGAATGCAAAAGAATATGAAGCGTGGAGCAGATTTAGTCATAGCCACAACGCTAATGATTTTACTTTCACCAGTAGCACTAATTGCAGCAATTTTAATAAAATTGGAGTCAAAAGGTCCAATTATTTTCAAACAGGTAAGAATCGGAGAAAATATGGTTCCATTTAAAGTTTACAAATTTAGAAGCATGAAAATACACGACCCCCAAAAATACTCAAAATATGCACAAGATAACGACAACAGAGTGACAAAAATCGGAAATTTTATGAGAAAGACAAGAATTGATGAGTTGCCACAGCTTTTTTGCATTTTAAAAGGAACAATGAGTTTTGTGGGTCCAAGACCAGAATGGGATATTTTAGCCAAAGAGTACGAAAAACAAATACCATATTACAACTTAAGACACATGATAAAACCTGGACTAACAGGCTGGGCACAAGTGATGTATCCCTACGGCGAAAATATTGAGGACACAAAAAGAAAATTAGAATATGATTTATACTATTTAAAACATCAGGATTTAATTTTGGATGTTTTAATAATATTAAAAACAGTTAAAGTAATACTTTTTGGAAAAGGGAAATAAAAGAAAATAATAGTTAAATAAAATTGGAGGATTTTATGAAAGGAATTATTTTAGCAGGAGGAAGTGGAACGAGGCTTTATCCTTTAACAAAGGCAATTTCAAAGCAAATTATGCCAATATACGATAAACCTATGATTTACTATCCATTGTCAGTATTGATGTTGGCAAATATAAGAGAAATTTTGATTATTTCTACTCCTAGAGATCTGCCAGTGTTTGAAGAATTATTGGGAGATGGGAGTCAGTTGGGCTTGAAGTTAGAATATAAAGTACAGAAACATCCAAATGGCTTGGCTGAAGCATTCATAATAGGTGAAGAGTTTATAGGAAATGACAATGTTTGCTTAATTTTAGGAGATAACATCTTTTACGGCAGTGGTCTTTCAGGATTACTGGAAGAAGCAGCAAAGTTAGAAGAAGGAGCAGTAGTATTTGGTTATCCCGTAAAAGATCCAAGAGCCTACGGAGTTGTAGAATTTGACAAAAATGGAAAAGCAATTTCATTGGAAGAAAAGCCGGAAAAACCAAAATCAAATTATGCAATACCAGGATTGTACTTCTATGATAATACAGTACTAAAAAAAGTAAAATCAATAAAACCTTCAGCAAGAGGAGAATTAGAAATTACATCTGTAAATGAAAAATATTTAGAAGAAGGCAAATTAAGCGTAAAAAAATTTGGAAGAGGCGTAGCTTGGCTTGATACTGGTACTCACGAAGCCTTATTGGAAGCAGCAAATTTTGTGCAAACTGTACAAAAAAGACAAGGATTTTACATCGCTTGTATTGAGGAGATTGCCTATCAAAAAGGGTGGATAGGTGAAGAAGAAGTGAGAGAATTGGCGAAGGTTATGATGAAAACTGAGTATGGGAAATATTTAATTGATTTGAAAAAATAAAGAAAGTGAGAAATTAATGGAGATATTCAAATATAGAAATCTTATAAAAGAATTAGTTATTAGAGATATAAAAGTGAAATATAAAAAATCTATTTTGGGGATATTATGGAGTATTTTAAATCCACTTTTAATGATGATGGTTATGACAGTTGTATTTTCAACTATATTTAAATCCTCTATACCAAATTTTCCTATGTATTTAATAATAGGACAAACGCTTTTTACTTTTTTTAGTGAAACTACAAATATGGCATTAATGTCAATAATTTATAGTGCAGGGTTAATAAAAAAAGTATATATTCCAAAATATATATTTCCATTCTCGAAAAGTTTATTTGCTCTGAGTAATCTTTTCTTTTCGCTAATAGCTGTATTTATAGTTGCTATTTTTACAAAAATTGAGTTTAGTTTTTATATATTACTTTTTCCACTTCCAATTTTTTTGTTATTTTTATTTTCATTTGGAATAGGATTAATAGTAGCTACATATTCTGTATTTTTTAGGGATATTGCTCATTTATATCAAATATTATTATTAATATGGACATATGTAACTCCTATATTTTATCCTATAACAATATTACCAGGAAATCTTGTAAAAACAATTTTATATAATCCACTATTTTGTTATATAACATTTGCAAGAGATTTAATTTTAGAAAGGAAAATAAGTGATATTAAATTGGTTTCATTATGTTTTTTGTATTCTTTAGTAAGTATGATATTAGGAATGTATATATTTAAAAAAAATGAAAAACAATTTATCTTTTATATATAACTGAAAGGGAAATAAATAATGATATTAAATAAAAAAAAAGTAAAAAGATTGGTTATATTTCTTTTTTATGATAAAGAAGGTATAGTTGACAATTATATTCCAACTTTTTTTGAAGGATTAAAAGAATTCTACGATAAACTTTGCTTTGTAGCAAATGGGAAATTACAAGAAGAGGGAAGAAAAAAAGTAGAAAAATATGTAACAGATTTTATAGTTAGAGAAAATAAAGGATTTGATGTATGGGGCTACAAAGAAGGTTTAGAATTTTATGGTTGGGAAGAATTAGAGAATTATGATGAAATAATTTTGATGAATTATACAATTTTTGGACCAATATATCCATTTTCTGAAATGTTTGAGAAAATGAATAAAAAAGATTTGGATTTTTGGGGAATAACAAAACATCATGAAGTAGATTTCGATGTTTTTGAAACATGCAAATATGGATATATACCAGAACATATACAATCAAGTTTTTTAGTTATTAGAAATTCTTTGTTAAAGACAAAAGATTATCAAGATATGTGGGAAAATATGCCAATGATAAATTCTTATGCTGAATCAGTAGGATTATATGAAGCTATTTTTACAAAAGAATTTAATGAAAAAGGCTACAAATCTGATGTTTATATTGATACAACTGATTTAGAAGGATATACAAGATATCCTTTAATGATGATGTCAGATGAATTGATAATAAATAGAAGGTGTCCAATAATAAAGTTAAAATCTTTTTCACAAAATTATATGGATATATTAACAGATACATTTGGTTATTGTACTTTAGATTCATATAATTTTATAGAAAAGAAAACGGATTATAATACAGATTTAATATGGGAAAATATATTAAGAACTTCAAATATGGCTTCTATAAAAAGATTAATGCATTTAAATTATATACTACCAACCGAATATAAAAAGAATAAAATAGATATTAGTGATGATAAGATATTATTAATTTTTAATATATATTTTGAGGATTTAATAGATGAAGCTATAAGATATATGAAATCAATGCCTCTGAATTCTGATATATTAATAACAATTTCGAAAAAAGAATTAAAAGAGATATTGAAAGAAAAAATAAAAGAGTTACCATATAAAAATATAGAAGTAAAAGTGATAGAAAATAGGGGAAAAGAGGTATCATCGCTTTTAGTGGGGGCTAAAGATAGAGTAATGAATTATGATTATGTTTGTTTTATGCATGATAAAAAAGATCATGAACAAATAGAACTTCTACAATCTTTTTCTTTTAGACACAGATGCTATGAAGGTAATTTATCAAGTAAAGAATATGTCATGAATATATTAGAGGTATTTAAAAAGAACAAAAGATTAGGAATATTAATGCCACCACCACCAAATCATGGAAATTATTTTCACATGATAGGAAATGAATGGGAAAATAATTTAAAGGAAACAGAAACATTAGCAAAAAAATTAGGATTAAAAGTTCCTATATATTGGAGAGAAGAGCCAATAAGTCCATTAGGAACAATGTTTTGGTTTAGACCAAAAGCAATGAAAAAATTGTTTGATTATGATTGGGAATATGAAGATTTTCCAAAAGAACCAAATGAAAATGATGGTACAATATTACATGCTGTAGAAAGAATATATGGATATGTAGTTCAAGATGCAGGGTATTATGGAGCTTGGGTAATGACAGAAAAATTAGCTAGAGTTGAGTTAACAAATTTATATTTTGCTTCAAGTGAAATAAATAAAGCATTGTTTAGAAAAAGATATAGTACAAGTCTTTATGGAATAGTGGAGATAATTTCAAATTCAAAAGGAAGTTTAACATATAAATTTAGATTAGCATTAAAAAAAATTCTTCCTAAATTTATATGGAATAAATTAAAAAAAATCTATTTATTTTTGAAAGGATAAGAAAATGCTACAAAAAAATATCAATAAATATATATATCTGACATTTTTATTTTCAATTGTTGTTTCTCTTTTTTTTGCTACAGTGTACTATGAATCAATTTATAAGATAAAAAAAATTAATATAAAAAATATCAAAGTTTTAGATTTAAAATCAGAAAATAAAAAATTTCCTTATTATATTGATAAAGTTGAAAAACATAATAAAAAAATATTTATAGAAGGGTGGATATTAAAAAAAGGAGAAGATAATATTTATATTAACAGAGTACTTGTCTTAAAAGATAGTCAAGGAAATTATTATAAATTATTTACTAAATCAACTATAAGGAGAGAAATAAGTGCATGGTTTAAAAATGAACATAATTATGATAGAACAGGTATTATTTCTACAATAAAAATAAATAAAAATATAAAATATCCATTGGATATTTATTTTCTGATACAAGATAATAATGAAAAAATATTAATAAATACAAATTATAGAATAAAAAACGCTGATTTGTTTTGGTGTGTGCGCAAACAATCGTACCTTTGCATCGTCAAAAGAGATAAAATAGATTGTCTAGGTTAGTAAAAATAGATTTAGGTT
>ERZ773057.933-NODE-933-length-11858-cov-28.689147_pt1 | contig 11858 bp, 10 predicted proteins | sample MGYA00580629_ERZ773057 | MGnify/ENA primary metagenome ERZ773057 (study PRJEB29015, sample SAMEA2738143) | human oral metagenome | biome: human oral; feature: human-associated habitat; material: saliva | place: China | collected 2163 ...
TCCGCAGGCACACACACCCGCTTAACGAAGTGTCAACAACACAAGCCTAACCCCACACGGTTACACCAATATGCGGGACGCTACTGCCAATCACGACACATATGCATCCAGGCCGCTATGGCAGACCCTGACAAGGCGTGGGCGAAGAACGCATGGTCTCCGCCCACGTGTCACAAACGGGGAGACGGGTCCACAAGAACACTCTGAAGATCTGTATGAGTAAAATCGTCGCCGATGAACAACAAAGGAAGGCCAGCAGCTTTCGCAGCTCCGTAGACTAAGCAGTCACCAAAATTCAGTCTTGCGGGCGAGCCGCTTCCCCTGCCATATCTGCGCAGCCCCTCACGGGCGCATCTCAGTTCGTCGACACCACATTCGACAATAGTTAGCCCCAAGATGCCGAGGATCGAATCAATTTCTGAGGCTCGTGCCTGCCCCATCACAATAGATAGCTCAAGTACTGTGGGCGCAGCGATAAGTCTCTGGGGATGTTCATCCAAAGCCTTCATAACGTCGGCAGCTCTCGACTCAGACCTGATCAGCGCAACCAATGCCGAAGTGTCGACAATCATCGAGGTTGCCCCTCACTGTCATAGATATCGTCGTCTGTCAGCCAGGGGTCATCAACACCTTGACACCTTCTCTGCACATCAGCAAAGGCCTGCCAGTCGATAGCGTGATTAGCTCGTTCCTTTTCCATCTCAACGGTCAGCGCGTCGAGAACAGCACTTGTCGCGGTCGTCCCACGTAGGCGTGCCAGCTCTGTCGCCAGCGCATGCACGCGTTCATCCTTGATGTTGAGTGTTGCCATATCGCTAGAATACGCACCAATGCAGCCGTCGTCTACCCCAAGGTAGAACCCTTGGGAAAGTTGAGCTAGTCTGCCAGGCGCTGGGAGACGACCGTCGTGACGCCGTCACGCATCGTGATGCCATACAAGGCGTCCGCTATCTCCATGGTGCGCTTCTGGTGCGTGATCACGATCAGCTGCGAGGTCTCCTGAAGCTCCTTGAAGATAGCCAGCAGGCGCGACAGGTTCACGTCATCCAGGGCTGCCTCGACCTCGTCCATGACGTAAAACGGTGAGGGTCGCGCCTTAAAGATCGCGACCAGGAAAGCGATCGCGGCCAGGGAACGCTCGCCACCCGACAGGAGCGAGAGACGCTTGACTTTCTTGCCCGCCGGCCGTGCCTCGATCTCGATGCCGGTGGCAAGCATGTCCTCCGGGTCTGTGAGCACCAGGTCGCCCGCTCCGCCGGGGAAGAGCACGCCGAACACGTGCTCGAATTGCTCGCGTGTCTCGGCGAACGCGGATGCGAAGGCATCCTCCACCAGCCGGTCCACGTCTGTCACGATTCTCAGCAGGTCCGCCTTTGAAGCTTTGAGGTCCTGGACCTGATCCACCAGGAACTTGTGCCGCGAAGCCAGCGCCTCGTGCTCCTCGAGCGCCAGGGGGTTCACGCGCCCCAGCTTCTCCAGGTCCTTCTGGGCCCTGGCGAGCACCCTCTCCTGCTCGGCGCGCACGAAGGCGGCCGACTCGGCTTGCGCCGCCTTCTCGACGTCGTCGGGATCGAGCGGCAGCATCGGCACAGGGATCTCCGGCCCGTACTCGGCGATGAGCTGCTCGGGTTCGAGGGACAGCTCCTCCAGGGCGCGCCGCTGCAGGTCCTCGACGCGCAGGCGCGTCTGCTCGGCCGCTATCTGCCCCTGGTGGGCCGAGGCCGTAACCTCCGACAACTCAGCATTCAGCCGGTCGAGGCCGCGCCGGGCGTCAGAAACCTCCTGGGAGACCTGGGAGCGCCGCTCGCTCAGCCGGTCGCGCTCGGCGGCGGCCTGCGACAGGGCGCGCTCGGCGGCCTCCAGGGCTGTTCTCGCGGCGGACTCCACGTCCGAGGCCGTGGCCAGCTCTGTCTGTCGTGCAGCTTCGCGCCGGGCGTAGCGGGCACGCGCCTCGCGCTCGGCAGCGGCTGCTTGGCGCAGGGAACGGGCGCGGGAGGCGGCGCGCCGCGATTGTTCTTCGAGGACTCGCAGGCTCAGACGCGCCTCGTTTTCGCCCTCGCGGGCCTCACGAGCAGCCCGAGAGGCGGCGTCCGCGCGGGTCTGGGCGTCTTCGAGGGATTCGGGCGGACCGACAGTGTCCGCGCCGTCGAGGCGGGCGCGCGCGGCCACGTCCTGCTCACGAGCCCAGGTCACCTGTTCGTCGGCGCGGCGGGCGACATCGTGGGCGCGCTCGGCCTCGGCGCGGGCAGCCTGTGCCGCCGACTGGGCACGGGCCAGTTCCTGAGCCTCCTTGGCGCGCTGCGCGTCCTCCTCGCGCAGCTCCTTCAGGGCGTCGTTTGCATCGCGGATGCAGCGATCCAGGTGGGCGCTCGCCTCGCTGAGCTGCTCGGAGACCTCGGCCATGCGGGCCTGGGCGGCCTCAGCTTGCGCGCAAGCTTCCTCGTAGTCCGCACGTACGGAGAGCACGGAGGAAGCCTGGCGGCCGCCCTCTACCGACCAGGAGCGCAGCACGTCCCCACCTGACGTGACGACTGCGCGCACACCGGACACATCCAGCACGGCAACGGCAGCATCAAGCGAGCAGGCGACGACCCCATCCAGCAGGGACGCGAGGGGCGCAGCGGCCCCCTCGCAGGTGACGACGTCGGACAGCCACGTCGCGCCCTCGGGCAGGTCAATGCGCGGGCCGCCAGGCCTATCCGTAGGCTCGTCGGAAGAACCAGCAGAAACAGAAGACAACGTATCCGACGCAACAACAATCCGCAGTGATCGTCCGGCCGCGCGGGCCGCTTCAAGCTCGCCGAGGCCTCGGGCTAGGGAGTCGACGACGACGGCGTCGGCGAAGGGGGCGAGCGCGGCCGCGACGGCATCCTCGAAACCGGGGGTGACGTGCAGGAGGGGCGCGACCTGGCCGAGCACACCGGGGCGTCCCATCAGCTCGGCGGTGCCATCCTCGGGAGCGAGCAGCTGCTCGAGGGCGTCGCGGCGGGCCTCCCATCGGGCGCGATCGGCGCGGGCCTCGCGCTCGATGCCGAGCAGCTCGTCCACGCGGGCGCGCGCTGCGTCACGGCAGGCGGAGGCCTCCGCGTGTGCGCGGGCCGCTCCCCCACCGGCTTTATCCTCAGACGAAGACCCCTCAGCGACAGAAGCATCCACACCAACGGAGCCAACAGGTGATGCCGGCACGGCTTTCTCTGCTGCCTCGGCGCGCTCCTGAGCGGCGCGGCATGCGCCCCACGCGCGACCGGCCTCGGCGATAGCGGCCTCAAGGCGAGACGCGGCAGTGGAGGCGTCGCCCGTTAGGCGCGCGACTTTCTCACGGTGGTCGGCGATGACGCGATTAACGCGGGCGAGTTCACGGACCGCCGACTCGTCCGCGTCTTCCGCGGCCTCGCGGGCGCGCGTCGCTGCCGTGAGTGCACTGCGGGCCTCCTCGACCTGCCCGACCAGGGCAGTGTCTTCGGCAATGGCCACGCGGGCGCGCTCGTCGAGAACGTCGGGATCCTCGCCGCCCGGCGGCGGATCGGGAGTCGCACGCAGGGAGACCTCTTGCGTCGCGGCCATGAGCGTGCCGCGCAGACGCTCGGTGATCGTGGTCAGTGACTGCCAGTCGGAGAAAGCTTGATCGAGCGCCGGCGAGGACGCCCGCTCCGCCTTCTCCAGACGCGCGAACTCAGCACGCGCCGACGCGATCTGTTTCTGAAGAGACGCGCGCTGGTGCGCTGCCGACTCGTCCGAGGCCTCGAGCACGGCCAGCATGTTCAGCGCAGAGGCGAGGTCATCGGCGAGCAGGCGGGCCTTCGCGTCGCGCACGCGCGCCTGGATGAGGGCCGCGCTCCGGGCAACGCGCGCCTGGCGGGCCAGGGGCCCGAGCTGGCGGTGGATCTCGTTCGTCAGGTCCAAGACGCGCACGAGGTTCGCGTCCATGTCCGACAGCTTCTTGAGTGCCCGCTCCTTACGGCGCCGATGCTTCAGGACGCCCGCGGCCTCTTCGATGAAACCGCGGCGCTCCTCGGGGGTGGAGGACAGGATCGCGTCGAGTTGTCCCTGGCCGACGATGACGTGCATCTGGCGCCCCATGCCCGTGTCCGAAAGTAACTCCTGCACGTCCAGGAGCCGCACGGGCGAGCCGTTAATGGAATACTCGGAGCCGCCCCCGCGGAACAGGGTGCGGCTGATCCGAACCTCCGAATACTCGATGTCGAGCAGCCCGTCAGTGTTGTCGATCGTCAGGTCCACCTGGGCGCGCCCGAGTGGAGCGCGCCCAGATGTCCCCGCGAAGATAACGTCCGCCATGTTCGAGCCGCGCAAAGCGCGCGCCCCCTGCTCGCCCATCACCCAGGCGAGCGCGTCGACGACGTTTGATTTTCCCGACCCGTTGGGGCCGACGACGCACGTGATGCCCGGCTCAAGGGCGAGCGTTGTCGCGCTGGCGAATGACTTAAAGCCCCGCAGCGTCAGGTTCTTCAGGTGCACCCTTGCAGGTTACCGGCGTCTCAGTAAATCTCCGGGAACCACAGGGAGATTTCACGCTTTGCGTTATCTACAGAGTCCGAGCCGTGAACGAGGTTCTCAATGTGGGGGCTGTCCCAGGCGCGACCCAAGTCACCGCGGATCGTGCCGGCTGGGGCAGTCGTCGGGTCGGTCGAACCCATGAGGACACGCATACCCTCGACGACACGCTGGCCTTCGATCACCATGGCGACGACGGGGCCGGAACTCATGAACTCCAGGAGGCTCTCGAAGAAGGGCTTATCCTTGTGGTCCACGTAGTGTTCGGCCAGCAGGTCGCGGGAGGCGACCATGAGCTTCAGGCCTTTGATGGTGTAGCCCTTGGCCTCGATGCGGCGCAGGATTTCACCGGTGAGGCCGCGAGCGTAACCATCGGGCTTGACGACGATGAGGGTGTGCTCGAGGGTGGGATCGAGAAGATGCTGAGGTTCCAGCAGAACACTCTTCGCGCTCACGTTGTCTCCTTTGATTGTCACAGTTGCGCGTTCGCGCTTTCAAGCATATCCGTCAACGCCGCGACCGCCGCTGTGGCGTCCGCCCCATTTGCCTCGATATGGACGGTATCTCCCTGGGTAACTCCGAGGGACATGAGGTCAAGGACCGAACCTCCGTCCGCTCCGTTGACGGTGATCTCCGCGTCGAACGATGCGGCAAGGCGCACGAAAGCAGCCGCCGGACGCGCGTGCAGTCCGACGGGGTCAGCAACGACAGCGTTTCCTTGCGCCCACATCGCCGAGGCCTGGACTGCCTCCGTTGCCCCGTTGATCAGCGGGACGGGGGCACCGGGTGCCTCCTCGGATGGGACGACCTCGGGGCGGGGGGCCAGGGATGCGGCCACGGCGGCGACCTGGCTCAGGGTATCGCCTAGTTGGGCGCGCACGGATGAGGCGACAGCTGCTTCGACGAGCGCGGTATCCACGAAGCGGACGCGGTCAGGGTCGTCGCTCATGTCGATGACGGACTCGACCGTCATCGTCGCCGAACCGAGGTCGGTCAGGATAATGACGCCGCTCCCCTCCCCTCCGACGGCACCGAGCGCAGCTTCGAGAGCTGATTCGACGCGATCATAGGAGGTTCCGATGCGACCGTCGTCGGTGCCGCCGGCGGCCTCGAAGCGCACGTCGGGCGCCATCTGGGCGGCCAGCTCACAGACACCGGTGGCCAACGCAGTGCTGTGGGAGACGATGACGAAGGCGACGCGCGCGCTCATGCCGCGCCACCCTCGGCTGCGGCACGCGCGGCGGCGCGCAAGATGAGCGAGGTGGAGACGGCTCCTGGGTCGAGGTGCCCGATGGAGCGCTCCCCCAGGTAGGAGGCGCGTCCCTTCGTGGCGCGCATCGGCTCGGTGGCGGCTGCTCCGGCCTCGGCAGCCGCAGCTGCGGCCTCCAGCACGACAAGCGCGTCGCCGCCCGCCTGAGCAGTCTCGCGCGCGGCGTCAAGAGCAGGACTCCAGGCATCGACCATGGTCTTTTCACCCGTGGTTGCCTTGCCGCGCGCTTGGATACCGTCCAGCGCTCCCTCGATGAGCGCAGCAACACCCTCACCGTCCAGGTTGGCGCATCCCGCGGCCTTCGATGCGCGCAGGAACGCCGTTCCGTACAGGGGTCCCGCGGCACCGCCGACCGTGGACATGAGGGTCTTAGCGACCGTCTTCAGAATATCTGCGACGCTGTCCGGCTGGCCTTCGTGCAGGGCCGCAACGGCGGCGCGAAAACCGCGGTCCATGTTTTCACCGTGGTCGCCATCGCCGATCGCTCGGTCCAGGTCCACCAGGTAGTCGCGGTGCTCGGCGACAGTGGCCGCCGACGTCTCGATCCACCGCAGTGCCCACGCTGCATCAACGCTCATCGTCTCTCTCCTTGTTCCGCTCGGTCGTTTACTTCCAGGCCACTGTGTCCACGGGCGCGTCAAAGAGGGCGAGGAGTTCGTCGTCGGCGCGCATAAGGGTGACGGACACACCGGGCATCTCCAGGCTGGTGACGTAGTTTCCGACCATCTGGCGGGCGATGCCAATACCGTCCTTTGTTAGGAGGGCCGCGAGGGCACGGAAACAGATGTAGAGCTCAGAGATGGGAGTGCCACCCATGCCGTTAACGAGGGCAACGACGCGCTCGCCTTCGCTCAGACCGAGGTCGTCGCGCACGCGCTCGTAGAGTTCAGCGATGAGGGTATCGGCGCTTTCCATAGAGCCGCGGCGGTAGCCGGGTTCACCGTGGATGCCGATACCCAACTCGATCTCGTCCTCGCCCAGGTCGAAGGAAGGCTTGCCCGCATGGGGCACGGTGCAGGGGCCGAGCGCAAGGCCCATGGAGCGGGTCTGGTCGTTGACTTTCGTCGCAATGCGGGTGACTTCTTCCAGGGAGTCGCCGCGTTCGGCGGCAGCGCCCGCGATCTTCTCCACGAAGATGGTTCCTGCGACGCCGCGGCGGCCCGCAGTGTACAGGGAGTCTTCGACGGCGACGTCGTCATTGACGACGACCGTGGAGACCTGGATGTCCTCCATGTCGGCAAGCTCGGCTGCGGTCTCGAAGTTGAGGACGTCGCCAGTGTAGTTCTTGACGATATGGAGGACGCCCGCGCCGTGGTCGGCGGCCTTCGTGGCCTCCAGGATCGGATCGGGGGTGGGTGACGTGAAGACTGCGCCGGGCACGGCTGCGTCCAGCATGCCTTCTCCGACGAAGCCTGCATGCAAGGGTTCATGTCCGGATCCGCCACCGGAGACCAAGCCGACCTTGCCGTCAGCTTTCGGAACGGCGCGGGTGACGAAATCGGGCGAGTAGTGAACGTCGACGAGGTCGGGGTGTGCCAGGGCGAATCCCTCCAGGGTTTCGCGGACGACGGCGTGGACATCATTGACGAGCTTCTTCATGGTGCCTCCTTGCAAAGCGCTCATCTTTTCTTGTAGACCTCATCATCGTGCCACGTTTCACACTAAAACCCAACTGAGGCGGTCGCCGAATGGCGGCCGCCTCAGCTCACGGGCGTGTCATCGTGGGGAGTGCCCTGCCAAGGCCAGCATTTCTCCGGCCAGCATGACTGAGCCAAACACAAGGATTCCGCTGCGATCCGCGGGCTGCGCCCCGGCCTCGGCGATCTCCGCTGCACGATCGACCGCATCGGCGAGCGAGTCGCGCACATCTACCCGGTCCGGTCCGAAGACCTCTTCGGCGACCTCCGCTAGGCGCGCAACGTCGGCCGCGCGCTCACCCGGCATCTGCGTGAGGACAAGGTGATCGAGGAAGGGTTCGACCTCAGACAGGACACCCTCAATGTCCTTGTCCCCCATGGCCGCGTACACACCCACGATGCGCGCGAAAGAGAAGGAGGACTCCACGGCCTCGCGCAGAGTGGCCGCGCCCGCGGGGTTGTGCGCCGCATCGACAATGATCGTGGGCGAATGACGTACGACCTGCATGCGTCCCGGGCTGGAGGCGTTCATGAGGCCCTGCTCGACGATGCGCCCGTCGAGGCCGCGCCCGCCCATGAAAGCCTCGACGGCGACGAGGGCGGCCGCCGCGTTGTGCGCCTGATACTGCCCGAACAGGGGGACGAAGACGTCTTCGTAGATCGCGGATGGCGTACGGATGGTGACCATCTGGCCGCCCACCCCCATCTGGCGGCCCACGACCTCGAAGTCGCGGCCCTCGACGCGCGCGATAGCGTCGACGGAGCGCGCCCGCTCGAGGAGGATGTCGAGGACGGCCTCTTCCTGCTTCATGATGACGACGATCTGGCCGGGCTTGATGATGCCGGCTTTTTCGCGCGCGATTTCCTCGATCGTGGAGCCGAGCCACTTGGTGTGGTCCAGGGCGATCGGTGTGATGACGGAGACCCCAGCATCGATGACGTTCGTTGCGTCCCAGCGCCCGCCCATGCCGACCTCGACGACGGCGGCGTCGACCGGGTAGTCCGCGAAGGCAGCGTACGCCATGATCGTGAAGACCTCGAAGAAGGATAGGCGCGGGCCGCCTTCCTCCTGGCTGCGCTCATCGACCATGCCGACGTAGGGTGCGATGTCCTCCCAGGCGCGCACAAAGCCCTCACGCGTGATCGGATGTCCTTCGAGCGAGATGCGTTCGCGCACGTCGAGCAGATGCGGGCTGGTGAAACGGCCCGTCTTCATGCCGAAAGCACTCAGCAGAGAGTCGATCATGCGCGACGTGGACGTCTTACCGTTCGTGCCCGTGATGTGGATCGACGGGTAGGAGTTCTGCGGGTCACCCAGGATGTCGAGCGCGAGCTTCACGCGGTCAAGGGTCGGGTCGATGTCGTGCTCGGGGGCGCGCGCGACGATGGACTGGTAGATCTCCTGCACGCGTGCGTCGAGTGTGACCTCGTCCTGGGCCTTGGATAGCGCGGCCTCGTGGGAGGCGCGCTCGTCGCGCGCCTCGGCGGCGTCGTCAGCGAAGTCCTCGTCCACCTCGCCCTCGATTTCGGCGAGGACGGAGGGGTCGGGACCTAACAGCAAGGAGTGTTCGACGAGGGCACGCAGGGCGGCCTCGCGTTCGCTCTCCTCGGCCTGCAGGTCGAGGCTCTCCCCCGCCTCGGCGTCCTCGATCTGGTCAGCCGCCTCCAGGTATGGGATCAGGTCAGCGGGGATACCGCCTTTTTTGTCCCCGTGGGTGTGGTCTTGCCCGAAGAACGATTCACCTGCCATGTTTCCTCCACTGCTCGCATTGTCGTCGCTATTTTACCGGCCCATGCAGCGCGACCGGCCTGTTTCGCCAATCACGACGCGTCCTCGCGACACGCAGGTGAGAATTCATCGACGAGGCCGGGGCGGAGCGTACCCATCATCCGTCCACGTGCGATGGCTTCCTTACCAAAGAGATTCCTTCGACACCACGTAACGGATAGGATCATTCCATCAAGATGGTCCCCCAAGGAGGCGGCACATGGGTACGTGGTTTAGTCGGGCATCCGAGATTGAGGAGCTGCGCGCCGAGAACCTGAGGCTGAGGCAACAGGTCGCGACCCTCGAGGCCCGCCTGCGCGCCGCGTACGCCGACGCGGGCGTCACGGCCCTGGCCGGGTCCTCGCCCACTCCCGAGGTGGCGGTTTCCACCGCGCCTTCTTCTGCCGCCGCAGTGCCTTCCCCAGCCACGGCCTCGGACCTGGATCTGAGTCCCGTCGAACTCCAGATGATCGCGGAGCGCAAGCTGGTGAACGCGGTCAAGTCCTACAGGGACCGCACCGGCGTCGACCTTAAGACAGCGAAGGCGGCAATCGACGCAGCCAGGTAATCCTCGGCCACGAGATGGCCGTTTCCCGGTTGGCGTTCACGCATGCGGATAGGCTGTGCGTCCGCGGATAGGTTGTGCTCTCGCGGATAGTTTATCGGGATGCGGATAGGTTATTAACGTATCCGCATTCTCGTAACCTACCCACATAATCGTCACCGAGCCTCCCGGAGGACACTGGAGGACTCCTAACGACAAAATATTCACGAGGCGACCTCCACATTCTCAGACTGCTTCACCGGTAAGCCCAACACGCCGCCAACACGACAATTACGCATTAACCATTCGGGTTAGAGTGTCATCATCCACACAGGCGAGCCGACCCATCAAACATCAATCGCACCGGAGAAACCCATGAAACAAGCAATCATTTCTGCAGCGTGCATCATTGCACTCACCACCCTCGGAGCATGCTCAAGCACTACCGAGAGCTCGGCTTCGAACACACCACACCAGCAGGCCAGCACTGCCGCACCTACTACCGAACCTCCGGCCACGCCAGCAAACCTGACGGGCACCTGGCAAGAAAAGAACCCGAACGAAGACAGCTACCAGATCGCTAAAGTCACCGCCGACACCATCGAGATCTACTGGCACACCCCCGACAGTGACGCTCTGTACTGGGCGGGCAGCTACGTTGCCCCAACAGATTCTAAGACCCCATACACGTGGGATTCCGTCAACGATACAGAAAAAACCGGATCGGCAATTCTTGCATCCTCTGACGAGACCAAGACCTTCACCTACACCGACGACACGATCTCCTACAGCGTGACCGCACTGGGAGTCACCAAGAAGGTCACCATGGAGCGGGCCGACATCGATGTTCCATAACGAAAATCCCATCTGATCGACACACAATGTTGGGGCCGGGAGGTTATCCTCCCGGCCCCCGCGTATACGGGCGGGTGGGCTGCACCAATGCGCAGTCCACCCGCCTCAACAACAGCACTCAGTGCTTGGCGACGCTCACGGCGAGCTTGTCGCCAGCCTCGACCGTCAGAGACAGCGCGAGGGTTTCGGCGGCGATCATGTCGCGCCAGGCCTCCACGTCAGCCACGTGATCGGTGGGAACCGTCAGCGATAGGTCGATGCGGTCCGCGATGTGCAGGCCCGCGTTCTTACGCTCGTCCTGAACGGCGCGCACGACGTCGCGGGCGTACCCCTCGGCCTCGAGCTCGGGGGTCAGCTCCGTATCGAGCACGACGAAGGTGCCCGACGCCAGCACGTCCGCGACCTGGCCCTCTGCGGCGTCCACGGAGGTGGACACGGAGAACATGTCGCCCGTGAGCACCAGCGGCGCCCCATCCAGCTCGACGGAAGCGAAACGGCACGCGCCGTCCACGAGCTCCCACTCGCCCGCCTTCTGCGCCTTGAACAGCTGGCTCGTCAGCTTACGAACCGCCGGCTCGAAGGCGCGCGGGTTCAGCGCCAGCTCGGTGCGAACGCTCAGGCCCGAAGTTTCGGGAGAAGCGAACACCACAGACTTCACGTTGACCTCTGAAGCAATCAGATCCGCGAAGGGCTCCAGCGCCGCAAAATGCTCGGACACAACCTGCAAAGATGCCAGAGGCTGGCGCACGCGCAGCTGGTGATTCTTGCGCAGCGCGTGAGCCGACGACACGATCGAACGAACCTCGTCCATGGCGGCGACCAGCTCGGGGGCATCCACAGCCTCGTCGATAACCGGGAAGTCCGTCAGGTGCACGGATTCCCCGCCCGTCAGACCGCGCCAAATCTCCTCACTCAGCAGCGGCAGCAGGGGCGCCGCCAACTCCATGAGCGTCACGAGAGCCGTGTACAGCGTGTCGAACGCGGCACCGTCCTCGTCCCAGAAGCGCTGACGCTGGGTACGCACGTACCAGTTCGTCAGGACGTCCAGGTAGTCGCGAATCGCATCGCAAGCACCAGCAACGTCATAGCCGTCCAGCGCGCCACGCACGTCCTCGGCGAGGGTGCGGGTGTGGGCCAGCAGGTAGCGATCCATCTGCGCCAGCGCGGCCACGGCCTCGGGCGACGACAGATCGAGGCGCTTGGCCTCGTAGCCCTCACCCTTGTTGCAGGCGCCCGCGTACAGCGTGAAGAAGTAGTACGTGTTCCAGATGG
>ERZ773057.941-NODE-941-length-11828-cov-3.040601_pt1 | contig 11828 bp, 9 predicted proteins | sample MGYA00580629_ERZ773057 | MGnify/ENA primary metagenome ERZ773057 (study PRJEB29015, sample SAMEA2738143) | human oral metagenome | biome: human oral; feature: human-associated habitat; material: saliva | place: China | collected 2163 ...
AGATCAAAGGTGAAACAGACTTTCTCGTTGTTTATCTCCATGTTGATACTCAGGAAGCCATGGGAGCCAATATGCTCAACACCATGCTGGAAGCCTTGAAACCAGTCTTAGAAGAACTCAGTCAGGGACAGAGTCTCATGGGAATCCTGTCCAACTACGCGACCGATTCTCTGGTGACAGCAAGCTGTCGTATCGCCTTTCGCTACTTGAGCCGCCAAAAGGATCAAGGACGAGAAATTGCGGAGAAGATAGCCTTGGCTAGCCAGTTTGCGCAGGCTGATCCTTATCGAGCTGCTACCCACAATAAAGGGATTTTTAATGGTATCGATGCCATTTTAATCGCCACGGGTAATGACTGGCGTGCCATCGAAGCTGGGGCCCATGCCTTTGCCAGTCGAGATGGACATTACCAAGGTCTTAGTCAATGGACGCTGGACCTTGAAAGAGAAGAATTAGTCGGTGAGATGACCCTACCTATGCCTGTAGCGACCAAGGGTGGCTCTATCGGTCTCAACCCTCGTGTAGCCCTCAGTCATGAGCTACTGGGAAATCCTTCTGCCAAAGAATTAGCCCAGATTATCGTGTCTATCGGTCTTGCCCAAAACTTTGCGGCCCTCAAAGCCTTGGTGAGTACGGGCATCCAGCAAGGCCACATGAAATTGCAGGCCAAATCCTTAGCTCTTCTAGCTGGTGCTAGTGAGACAGAGGTTGCTCCCCTAGTCGAGCGCCTCATCGCTGATAAAACTTTCAACTTAGAAACAGCCCGGCAATTTTTAAAAGTCTGGCGGTCTTAACCAGTTGAAACCGAGGTATTAGTCTCAAAAAATGAAACATAAGGAAAACAAGTTTATTGTCAATTGAAAAGTCTCACATATAACAATGAACAAGAGAGGATTACATTATTCTCTCTTTTTTTGATATTTGAATCACAGAGAATGTACCCATTATGATTATTGCTTTCCTTGTTATTATGCCTCATAACTAATATAGTCGTTTTTCAACAATATAATCCTTTATAGTTAATTCATGGGAAAATCATTCATTTCTTGCTTTAGGGTATGAAAGTGGAGTAGTTCTATGGTTAATGGTTTTATAGTAATAAAAATCGTTCTAGTAATGTTCTAAAATTCCTCTAAAAAGAATTTTCCCATTCTTATGTTTACACTACTTTAGAAAGTAGCATATGTTTGTAACCCCTTCCATGTTTGTTGTTGTATTTTAAAACTTTTAGGTATAAAATGGAAGTATATAAAATGAGATGAAGAGGGAATGAATCATGTCTAAGAAAAAGTCCGATACACTTTGGGCTAAGAAAAAGGAAGAAAATGGTAGATTTTTTTGGTTACCCTTGTCTCAACATCTAGAAGATACAAAAAATATAATTGGACTTCTCTGGGAGCATTGGTTAAGCGAGGGGCAAAAAAAACTGATTGATGATTCTCTGGATTCAGCAACATATGATGGAGGTTTAGGGAAACGACTTGCACAATTTTTAGCTGCTGTTCATGATATCGGGAAAGCAACTCCAGCCTTTCAAACTCAAAGAGGATTTGCAAATTCAGATGATTTGGATATTCAACTATTAGAAAAATTGGAGCAGTCAGGATTTACTAAAATTAGTTCACTTCAACTATCATCACCGAAAGAGAGTCATCATAGCCTTGCGGGTCAATATTTGCTATCTAGTTATGGTGTTCAAGAGGATATTTCGACTATTATTGGTGGACACCATGGACGACCGATTGATACGATTGAGGATGTAAAAAATCAAGGGAGCTATCTTTCAAACTATTTTCAAAATGAAAGTAAGGAGAGTGCTATCCATAAGAACTGGGATTTGGTTCAAAAAGAAATCTTCAACTGTGCTTTAGATGAGTTTGGGTTTGACTCTGTGAAAGAGCTTCCTAAAATTAAACAGCCAGCCCAAGTTATCTTATCAGGATTGCTGATTATGGCTGACTGGATTGCTAGTAATGAGAACTACTTTCCTTTATTAAGTGTCAATGAAAAAGAGGAGGTAGATAAGTCAAGACGCCTTCAAGATGGGTTTGAAAGGTGGAAAAAAACTAGTTTGTGGCAACCTAAATATATCTCAAAACCAGATAGTCTCTATAAGGAAAGATTTGGATTTGAACCTAATAATGTTCAATCAATCTTATCTCATGTTATTACTCAAATATCTAAACCTGGGATTGTAGTTCTAGAAGCACCAATGGGGTTAGGGAAGACAGAAGCTTCATTGATTACAGCGGAGCAGTTAGCTACTAAGACGGGAAGAAGCGGTCTTTTTTTTGGTTTACCAACTCAGGCGACATCGAATGGGATTTTTAATCGTATTGAAAAATGGGTTGAAAGTTTAAAAGATGATTCTGAAGACATACTATCTATTCAGTTGGTACACGGGAAAGCAGCTCTAAACGAAGATTTTTTAAAACTTAAAGCTAATACATTTAATTTTGACGATGTAGAAAATGGTAGTGTTATCATTAATGAATGGTTTTCTGGGAGAAAGACTTCAGCTTTAGATGATTTTGTAGTGGGGACTGTTGATCAGTTCTTAATGTTAGCATTGAAACAAAAACATTTAGCTTTACGTCATCTAGGTTTTAGTAAAAAGGTTGTTATTATTGATGAAGTTCACGCCTATGATGCTTATATGAGTCAATATTTGATGGCGGCGATAAAATGGATGGGAGCCTATGGTGTTCCAGTAGTCATTTTGTCAGCGACATTACCTTCTCAACAAAGAGAAAATATCCTTAAAAGCTATATGTCTGGGATGGGGCTCAAATGGCGAGATATTGAAAATACGGACCAATTAAAGACAGACGCTTATCCTTTAATCACTTATAATGATGGCTCAGAGATTCATCAAGTTACAACATTCAATAAGCAAAACATAAAAGACATTCACATCATTCGTTTACAAGAAGAGCAGTTATTGGGAACGGTTAAAGATGGCCTTGAGGGCGGTGGAGTAGTTGGAATCATTGTCAATACAGTGAGAAGATCCCAAGAGTTGGCAAGAAACTTTTCGGAAATTTTTGGAGATGATATGATAGAATTGCTTCATTCCAGTTTTATTGCGACCGAAAGAATCCAAAAAGAGAAAGAATTATTACAACAAATCGGAAAAAATGTAGAACGTCCACATAAGAAAGTTATCATTGGGACTCAGGTGATTGAGCAATCCTTGGATATTGACTTCGATGTGATGATAAGTGATCTGGCACCTATGGACTTGCTAATACAACGTATTGGACGACTTCATCGACACCAAATAGAACGTCCTCAAAAGCATGAAATAGCTAGGTTTTACGTTTTAGGAACTTCCCAAGAGTTGGATTTTGAAGAAGGAAGTAGTTTTGTTTATGGTGATTATCTATTAGCCAGAACTCAGCACTTTTTACCAGATATCATGAGATTACCAGATGATATTTCACCATTAGTCCAGAAAGTTTATAGTCCAGATTTTACAATTGAGTTTTCAAGTCAGGAATTTCAGCAAAAATATTTAGATGCTAAGACGGAGCATGATGTCACGATTAAAAATAAGGAAACAAAGGCAAGAACATACCGTATCAATGATCCTGTCTTAAAAATATCGAGATATAGAAACAATAGTCTGATTGGCTGGTTGAAGAACCTGCATCCAAACGATAGTGAAGAAAAATCTAATGCTCAGGTTCGTGATGTTGAAGATACAATTGAAGTGATTGCTTTAAAGAAAATGTCTGATGGCTATAGCTTATTTATTGAAAATCAAGATATATCTCAGAATATTGATAATCCTTCGGTCGCTAAAAAAGTAGCACAAAATACTTTACGACTTCCAATTAGTTTATCCAAGGGCTATAATATCGATCAAACTATTGAAGAGCTTGAAAGGTATAACAACAGCTATTTAAGTCAATGGCGAAATTCATCGTGGTTAAAAGGAGCTCTCGGGATTATTTTTGATGAAAACAATGAGTTTATTCTAAATGGGTTTAAACTCTTATATGATAAAAAATATGGAATTACAACGGAGAGGTTGAATAAGAATGAGTCGATTTAATTTGCTAGATGAACCCTGGATTTCTGTCGTTTATGATGAAAAAGGAACAACAAAAGAAGTTTCCTTGCAGGAATTGTTTATAAATGCTCATCAGTACAAAGATTTAGCAGGAGATACAAAAACGCAAGATTTTGCTGTGCTACGAGTTTTGCTGGCTGTGTTACATACTGTTTTTTCACGCTTTGATGCAGATGGTAATGTCTATGAGTATCTGGCAGTAGATGAGCGGTTTAAACAAATTGAGCCTGTGGAAGAATCTGATATTGCTGACTATCAGGATGATTTATATGATACATGGATAGATCTTTGGGAAAGTGGTAAGTTCCCAGACATTGTTAATCATTACCTAGAAAAATGGCGGGATCGCTTTTACTTATTTGATGAGGAATATCCATTTTTTCAAGTTAGAAAAGAGGATATTGCAGCAGATAGAATCAGTAAAGCAAAAGCAAGCAGTATTTCTGGGAAAAATATCAATAGAACGATTTCAGAGAGTGGGAATAAGTTAGCCTTATTTTCCCCAAAGAATAGTAAAAATAAAGAACAACTGACTCCTTCCGAACTTACACGATGGCTTTTAACTTTTCAAGGGTACTCAGGATTATCCGATAAAGTTATTTTTGGAAAAGAAAAATATAAAGTGTCAAAAGGCTGGTTGTTTGATATCGGTGCAGTTTTTATACAGGGAACTTCTTTATTTGAAACGCTGTTACTAAATTGTATCTTGCCATTCTATGACTATGGTAATTTAGAAAGTATTCAATGTCCCTGTTGGGAATTTGCTAGTTCTGATAATATTAATCGCTATTTGTTTGGTAGTGAATGTACAGATTTAGCCAATCTGTATACGATTTGGAGCAGAGGGATTTATATTGATCCAGAATATGATTTAAATAAGCCTTTCTCTTTTGAGATTGTAAAATTACCCGATATCAATCATCAGGACAATTTTTTAGAGCCAATGACAACATGGAAGTATAATACTACAGGAGAAAATAAAGATAGCTATACTCCTAAGAAACACCTCTTGAATCAATCGTTGTGGCGGTCTTTTGGTTTGCTAGCAGTAGAAGATAGAACAGGGCACTTTAGAAAACCGGGAATTATTGATTGGCTAGGAGATATAGGTGACACAATAGGAAATAGATTATTTAATATTATTTCCATTAGTATGCAGGACGATGGAAATGCTACTTCATGGCTTCCAACTGATGAAGTTATTGACTCTATACTTATCAATGATTTAGTTTTGGCTGATTTTAATGAGAGTGGTTGGGTACCACGTATTAATGAGGTGGTGGAAGAAACAAAAACTGTCATTTCTAAAGTATATAAACGCTATATAGAGGATCTAAAAGAAATTAGGAATATCTCCAACAACAATTATACTAATCAGATGGTTGAAATGCTCTATTTCAAAATCGATCACCCTTTTCGTGAATGGTTATCCAGTATCCTACCAGATGATGAAAAGGATCCTAAAATCAAAGAATGGAGAGACTTACTGAAAAAAATGATTAAAGCTGAAGCAAAGAGCATCTTAGGTCAAGGAGGAACGAGGGACTACCTCGGTATTGAAAAAGATGGTCGAATAAAAAATATTGCAACTGCATATAATTCATTTGATTATTTGCTTCATCAACAATTAAAATAGGAGGTGTGTGTTGGAACAATCTAAACAGACAGTTGGATCTGTCACGAAAAGAATTATTAGACAATTGAGTTATGAGTTGGAGTCACCATCGAGTAAAGCTGCACTGGCAAAAATTAGAAAAACGTTGGGTAAACCCTTGAGCGATGCAACAGATATCTGGCCGATTTTATTTGAGCATTTACCAGAGGAGTTTGTCAATTCATACCAGCAGCCTAGCTATGAGGAGTTAGCAATTTATACAGCTATCCAATTTTACGCCTTACATCAACAAGGAACTTCAACTGGTGTGATGTTAGATGAGCCCGATACTTATCAAAATATCGGTTCTGCTCTTAGTCAACTTCGAAAAGGAGATGACACGACAGCCATCGACAGAAGGTTCAATGTTATGATTACATCATCAACTTTTGAAGAGTTGATCTACCATTTACGCCACATGATGATGTTACTCAAAACAAAGTCTCATGCTACAAAGGTTGATTACGCTAAGTTAGCTGAGGACTTGTATTGGTTTTTAAAAAATATACAAGAAAATCTTCGCCTAAATTGGGCAAGATCATATTATAAACAAATCAAAGGAGAAAAACACAATGACAACTAATCAACGCTTATTTTTAGATATTCATGCTATACAAACTTTGCCACCTTCCAATATGAATAGAGATGATACAGGTAGCCCAAAGACCGCTCAGTACGGGGGTGTAAAAAGATCGCGCGTGAGTTCTCAAGCTTGGAAGAGAGCTATAAGAGACTATTTTAATACTTATGGAGAACAGTCTAATGTCGGTGTCCGAACAAAAGACATTGTAAGATATGTTGCAGGTAAAATTGTAGAACTAGATAATTCTATCAGTTTTGAAGATGCACTAACCAAAGCAGATACAGTCTTGATAGCTACTGGAATTAAGAAAAAAGGTGAAGTCAAGGCGCTTTACTTTATGGGGGATAGACAAGCTGAGAAATTAGCTCAAGCGGTCTATGAAAATCTGACTGATAAAAAAGAACTTCAAAAACTAGCTAACTCAAATCCAGCCATTGATGTTGCTATGTTCGGTCGAATGGTAGCTGAAGATCCAACTCTAAACGAGGATGCTTCCTCTCAAGTTGCCCATGCTATTTCAACACATGCTGTACAAACTGAATTTGATTTCTTTACTGCTATTGATGATTTAGCTCCAGAGGATAATGCAGGTGCAGGTATGCTGGGAACCATCGAATTTAACTCTTCTACGCTCTATCGTTATGCCAATGTTGCGATTCATGAATTATCAAAACAACTAGAGGATGAGAAATCCTTAAAGAACAGTTTGAATTTATTCATCGAAGCATTTGCAAATTCACTCCCAACAGGAAAAGTGAATACCTTTGCCAATCAAACTTTACCGCAGGCTCTAATCGTTTCTTTGCGTGATGATCGTCCTGTTAATCTTGTCAGTGCTTTTGAAGAACCGGTTAAATCAACAGATGGTTATGTGGCAAAATCTATTGAAAAACTGTCTAAAGAGTATACGAGAGTTGAAAAATTCGTGAATAAACCACTTTTGACTTTCTATGTGACTTTGGATGAGAATGAGAGTTTAAAACAAATAGGTGAGGAAAAATATTCAGTTTCAGAATTATTAAAAGATTTTTCGGGAACCTTAGGACAAGTCCTCAAAAAATAGGTGAATGGCATGAAGACTATTTTGTTGAAATTTGCTGGCCCTTTGCAATCTTGGGGGACAAGTTCACATTTCGAAACAAGACATACGGATTTTTATCCTTCTAAGAGTTCTGTTATTGGGTTGATTGCTTCAAGTCTAGGATATCGTCGAGACGATGATGAAAAAATTACTCGGTTAAACGAGCTGGATTTTGCAGTTCGAGTGGATCAACAAGGAAATTTACTCAGAGATTTTCATATTGCACAGAAGTATACAGAAAAAGGAAAGTTTGAACGAAATTATGTCACAAATCGTTATTATTTAGAAGATGCTGTTTTTGTAGTGGCTCTTTCTCATAATAATGAGCAGTTTTTGGAAATGATTTTACAAGCTTTGAGAAATCCCTATTTCCAACCATTTATGGGAAGAAGGGCTCTGCCGTTGACTGCAGATTTTATCTTAGGTGAGACTGAGATTGGAGCAGTTGAAAGTTTGAGAACTCTTGAGTGGCAAGCTTCACCATGGTTTATGAAGAGAAAGCTTATGGATGTCGTAACTTTAGAAATCTATTCTGATAGACATTTAACCGATAGAGGTATTTATCAACTGAGACAAGATGTTGTCAAGTCTTTTTCACAAAAGGGGAGAAGGTTTGGCTATAGGTATGAAACCAGAGAACTGGTTCAAGTTCGGAATTCGTTTCAAGATAAAAATACGGCACATGATGTTTTTAAGAGTATAGGAGATTGATGGTATGTATATCTCAAGAGTAGAAATTGATCGCACCAATCGCCGAAAGATTAGGCGTTTAACACATATAGGCGCTTACCATGCTTGGGTAGAAGAGAGTTTTCCAGAAGAAATGGAACAATCTATTCGAACAAGGAAATTATGGCGTATAGATCGTATCCAAGATAAAGATTACCTGATTATTGTTAGTGAAAATAAACCTGATTTACAACGATTAGAAAAATACGGGGTTTCTGGTAGTGCTCAAACTAAGGATTATCAACAATTTTTAGATAATATCTATACTGGTAGCCGAATGAAATTTCGAGTGGTGCTTAATCCAGTTATTTCCTTAGTATCACCAGATAATCTTAAAAGAGGTATTGTAAAACCTCATGTTACGAGTGAATATCAGATGAATTATCTAATAGACCGCTCTGACAAAAATGGATTTTCGCTGATAAAAGAAGATTTTTCAATCGTTGAACGTGGTTATGAGGTGTTTAAAAAAGCTGTTAAACCTATCAGATTGATAAAGGTTGTTTACGAAGGAATCCTAACAGTTAGTGATGCAGATCTTTTTAAGAAGCTTTTGACTGAAGGAATGGGAAAGAAAAAAGCATACGGTTTTGGTTTAATGACCGTTATTCCATTGGGAAACGAATCATGATAAAAAAAAGTGGAACGAAGAAAACATCTCTGCGAGAACTTCCTAAAATAAGCGATCGTGTCAGCTTTATTTACGTAGAACACGCAAAGATAAATCGTGTGGATAGCGCTATTACAGTGCTTGATAGCAACGGAACAGTTAGAATACCTGTTGCTATGATTGGTGTATTATTGCTAGGGCCGGGTACTGATATTAGCCATCGTGCTGTAGAGTTGATAGGAGATGCTGGAACCAGTATGGTTTGGGTTGGTGAGCGAGGTGTTCGTCAGTATGCTCATGGAAGATCCTTAGCACATTCAACAAAATTCTTAGAGAGACAGGCTAAGCTGGTTTCAAATCCTCGGTCGCGTTTAGCTGTTGCCCGTAAAATGTATCAAATGCGATTTCCTGGTGAAGATGTCACCACATTAACAATGCAGCAACTACGGGGTCGTGAAGGAGCTAGGGTGAGAAAAGCATATAGGATGCAATCTGAAAAATTCAAGGTTCCTTGGGATAAAAGGGACTACAGACCTGATGATTTTGAAGGAGGGACGGTAGTGAATCAGGCGCTATCCGCAGCTAATGTAGCACTTTACGGTTTGGTGTATAGTATAGTGGTAGCGCTAGGTGTTTCTCCAGGTCTTGGTTTTGTACATACCGGCCATGATTTATCCTTTATTTATGATATTGCAGACTTATATAAAGCTGAATTGACTATTCCCTTAGCTTTTGAAATTGCAGCTAACTATACTGAGGATGATGATATTGGTAAGGTTGCTCGATTGAAAACAAGAGATTCCTTCGTAGATGGCAAGTTAATGGCTCGGATAGTTGCTGATATTCAATATCTATTTGAAATAGATGATGAAGAGGAGTTAGTGATTGATACGCTTTCTTTATGGGATGATAAGGATAAACTTGTTAAACATGGAGTTAGTTATACGGAGAATTGATAATATGCCACTGACTGTTTTAACTTTAAAAAATGTTCCGCCGTCTTTAAAAGGGGATTTAACCAAGTGGATGCAAGAAATTGCCACAGGGGTTTACGTTGGAAATATCAATACTAGGGTTCGTGAAAAGTTATGGAATCGTATTAAGGCGAACGTTGGAAAAGGTGAGGCTACAATTAGTTATGCCTTTAGAAATGAAATTGGCTATCAATTTGATACCGTAAATGCTCAGCGGAGTGTACTAGACTATGATGGAATCCCATTAATTCTATTACCTAGCCAAACAGACAGCAATGGAAAAATATCCAGTTTTGGATACAGTGATGCTGCTAAGTTTAGACGGATCAAGCGTTTTGGCCGTCATTCGGAAGTTTCTTCAAAACCACAGAGTTCCTATATTGTGATTGATATTGAGACGGATGGTTTAGATGAGAATGAACATACCATTATAGAAATTGGGGCACTTAAGGTTACTCCATCCACTACAGAAGAGTTTAATGCTCTTATCAAATATGACGGAATCTTGCCTACGAAGATTTCTAAATTAACGGGAATTTCTCAGACTCTATTAGAACAAAATGGTCGAAATTTAAAAGAAGTACTTTCCGATTTTTTGCTTTTTATAGGTGAATCAGCTTTAGTTGGCTATGGTATCAATTTTGATGTTAAGTTTATTAACAATGAGCTTAACAAGTTAGGTTTACCTTTATTAACAAATAAAACTCATGATTTAAAGAAATTTGTCAAGAGTGAAAAACTATTTCTGGCTAACTATCAATTACAGACAGCTCTTAAGGAATATGGAATTGAAGAGGTAGTTCCTCATAGAGCTTTACCGGACGCTAAGTTAATCTATCAGTTATCAACAAAAGTGAATAAATTTTTGGATAGAATCAATCGGGATTAGCGATTTCAATGGGATCTTTTAGTGTTTTTCCCGCACTCGCGGGGGTGATCCCTGACATCGATTCTAACCAGCACAGAAGATGTAGTTTTTCCCGCACTCGCGGGGGTGATCCTAGAACATCTAGAAATTCCCCCTCATCTATGGTGTTTTTCCCGCACTCGCGGGGGTGATCCTGGATATACATATACAAAAAAGGTTAAAACTGAGTTTTTCCCGCACTCGCGGGGGTGATCCCAGACTTGTTGTCAGCCTTGATTTTGCTGTTTTGTTTTTCCCGCACTCGCGGGGGTGATCCCGGAGATAGCTTCACTTGGAACTACTCTTATATGTTTTTCCCGCACTCGCGGGGGTGATCCTAAATCAAGGGGTAAACGCAACAACCCCAAAAAGTTTTTCCCGCACTCGCGGGGGTGATCCCAGATTGAGCCTACTGAAACTATCATTACGATAGTTTTTCCCGCACTCGCGGGGGTGATCCCAGCTTTTTGATCTTGCGCATAGTTACCAGTAAGTTTTTCCCGCACTCGCGGGGGTGATCCTACTTTATCCAAGTAGAGAAAGACTTTAATAGCGTTTTTCCCGCACTCGCGGGGGTGATCCTAGCGCACTGTATGCTTAAAACTGGAGCTTTGGGTTTTTCCCGCACTCGCGGGGGTGATCCTGGACGGAGCTTTGGCAAAAAGCTATGAAGCTAGTTTTTCCCGCACTCGCGGGGGTGATCCTAACTAGGCTTTTCCGAAAGCGTCTCGAACCGCGTTTTTCCCGCACTCGCGGGGGTGATCCTCTACCTTGTTTCATTTTGTTACCTCTTTTTGAGTTTTTCCCGCACTCGCGGGGGTGATCCTATCCAACCATGCTTGTTCAACTATATTATTTTTGTTTTTCCCGCACTCGCGGGGGTGATCCTAGCCATAATGGCGTTGATATGACTTTGGTTTGGTTTTTCCCGCACTCGCGGGGGTGATCCTGATCCAAAATACACTCCTAAACCTTATGTAACGGTTTTTCCCGCACTCGCGGGGGTGATCCTATGACTATAAAGGCATTAAGATGACAATTAAGGTTTTTCCCGCACTCGCGGGGGTGATCCTACAATGGCAAAAGCTGCTGGACCAAAAGTTAAGTTTTTCCCGCACACGCGGGGGTGATCCTAGCCTTTGGATTGCTGGGTATGGTTTAAACGAGTTTTTCCCGCACACGCGGGGGTGATCCTGAGTTCCCGCTCTGTGAAAT
>ERZ773057.942-NODE-942-length-11823-cov-66.707257_pt1 | contig 11823 bp, 11 predicted proteins | sample MGYA00580629_ERZ773057 | MGnify/ENA primary metagenome ERZ773057 (study PRJEB29015, sample SAMEA2738143) | human oral metagenome | biome: human oral; feature: human-associated habitat; material: saliva | place: China | collected 2163 ...
TGTTGAGGTCGGTGATGGGGCGGCGGATCTCGGGGTCGATGACCTGGCCGAGAGCGTCCATGACGGATTCAAGCGTGACTGGCATGGACTCCACTCTACTGGCCGGGGCAGCCATCTTCTAGGGGACGTTAGTCGGCCTGAGAACGTCCTTCGGTGTCCTGGGTGGCGTCCGCGTGTGGGGCGGAGGCCTTGGCTGCATCCGCGGCGATCTCGGCTCGCAGGTCTTCGAGCATGTCGCGCAGCTCGGAGCGCACGAAGTCTCGCGTGGCGACGTCCTGGAGGGCCAGGCGCAGGCCTGCGATCTCGCGGGCGAGGTACTCGGTGTCGGCCAGGTTGCGTTCGGCGCGCAGGCGGTCCTGTTCGGCCACGACGCGGTCGCGCGCGTCCTGGCGGTTCTGCGCGAGCATAATGAGCGGGGCCGAGTACGAGGCCTGGGTCGAGAACGCGAGGTTCAGGAGGATGAAGGGGTAGGGGTCCCAGGCGGCCTTATCGCTGATGCCCGCGAGCATCAGGTTCGCGCCGATCCAGGCGATGACGAAGATCGTCATGTACAGGACGAACTTGGGCGAGCCCATGAAACGGGCGGTGGCCTCGGCGAAGCGGCCGAAGCCGTCGCCGCTGCCGCCGCCGGGGCGACGGAAGAACCAGCGGCGCTTTTCGAGCGGGTTGTCGAGACGATCAGCCATCGATGCTCCTTGCCATCATGCGGTCGGTGACGTCGTCGTCGAAATCACGCCAGTCCTCGGGCAGCAGTTCGTCGAGCACGTCGTCGACCGAGACGGCTCCGTGCAGGTGCCCGTCCTCGTCGACGACGGGCAGAACCGTCAGGTTGTAGGTTGCGAGCAGACGCGTCACGGTCGCGATGTGCACGTTGGGGTCCACGGACTCGATGTCGCGGTCCAGGATCGTGCCCAGAAGGGTCTGCGGGGGCTCACGCAGCGCGCGCTGGATGTGGACCATGCCCAGGTACTGGCCGGTGGGAGTCTCCTGGGGCGGGCGGGCGATGAAGGCGACGGTGGCGATCGATGCGGGGATGTCCTCACGGCGAACCGCCGCGAGCATCTGGGCGACGGTCGCGTTGGGGCCGAAGATGACCGGCTCCGTGGTCATCAGCGAGCCGGCGGTGGACTCCTCGTAGGTCATGAGCCGGCGCACGTCCTCGGCCTCTTCGGGCTCCATGAGGGCCAGCAGCGACTGGGCTTTCGCATCGGGCAGCTCGGCGACCAGGTCGGCGGCGTCGTCGGGCTGCATGACGTCGAGGACGTCGGCGGCTCGGGCGGCTTGGAGGGCGGAGACGATCGCGATACGGTCGTCGTTGCCCAGCTCCTCGAGCACGTCTGCCAGGCGCGCGTCGGTCAGCTGCTGGGCGACCGCGATCTTGCGGTCCTGGGGCAGGGAGTGGATGAAGTCCGCCAGGTCGGCGGGGCGCATGTCCTCGGTGTACTGCAGCAGCGCGGTCGCCGACTGATTCGAGTCGGTCTTGAGCAGGCCCGACACCTCGTTCACTTCCACCGTGAGGGTCTCGCCGCTGCGAGTGAAGCCGAGCGAGGATGTGCGCACGCGCTGGACGTGCAGGGTGGAGATGACCCAGTCCTTGGGACGGCGCTGGCGCATTGCCACGTCCAGGATGCGCGCCTGGCCCGAGCCGTCGTTCATGGTCACGACGCGGTCGAAGAGCTCGGAGAGCACGAGAGTTTCGATGGGGCGCTGCGTGAACGAACGGATGTTGAGCAGGCCCGTCGTAATGACCGAGCCGGCCTCGATGGAGGTCACGCGGGTGAGCGGCAGGAAGACGCGCTTGCGCGGGCCGACCTCGACGACGAAGCCGATGACGTTGGCTTCGGATTTCAGCCGAAAGATGACAACGACATCGTGAATCTTGCCGACCTGGTCACCCAAAGGGTCGAAAACACCGGTGCCAGCAAGCTTTCCGATGTATACGCGGCGACCTTTGGTGCCGACCTCAATAGATGCAATGCTCACTCAATCATTTTAGGCTGATCTCGTTCAATGCGTCGTTACGGCGAGCCGGTGCCGGTGGGACAATGAGTCTCACGCCACCGGGGCTTGAGGATTGGAGAGACTATGGCCATCGTGTTGGAACCGCAGATGCCGACGGGAACTGAGGTTGGTTCGTACCAGAGCTACGCGCAGGCGCGCGCCGCGGTTGATTTCCTGTCCGATCACGGCTTTGACGTCGCCTCCATCACGATTGTCGGCACCGATCTGCACATGGTGGAGCGCGTTAAAGGGCGTCTGACGATCGCCCGCGCCTCCATGTCGGGCGCTTCCAGCGGTGCTCTGTGGGGTGCGCTGGCAGGCATGTTCATGTCGGCTGGGCAGAATGCGGGCGGCACGGGAGCGTGGGTGGCGGGTGGCATTTTCATCGGTGCACTGGTCGGCATGGCGCTGTCCGCGCTGGCCTTCATTGTGCGCGGGCGCAGCCGGGATCTGGTGTCCACCCAGCAGGTCGTGGCGCTTCGTTACGCGATCCTGGCCTCCGCTGACATCGATCAGGCCTTCGCGCTCCTTCAGCGCACGCCTGGCAACCAAGCGCGCCCCAAGCGCGCCCCGGAGAAGGCTGAGCGCCCCCGCAAGGACTCCGTGGGCTTCTTCCCCGACGGCCGCCCGCGCTTTGGCGCGGCGACCAGGGAGGGTGAGGTCCCCGGCGGTGCCGGGCAGCCCGCCGGCTCTGGCGCGTCCGCCACGCACGAGGCCGTGGTGGCCTCGCCGGTCACGGCGCCCGAGCCGGCGGCGACGCCCGCGCCGGAGACAGCCCCCCATGGGAGCCAAGCGGCCCACAGCGAGCCGACGCCAGATGCGTACGAGGACGCCCCGGCCTCGTCCCCCGAGGGAGACCAGACCGAGGCGTCGGGAGAGCACCGCTAGGGCGCTCCACGCGAAGAGACGCGCAGCGGGCGCTTAACGCCCCTGGATGCGCGCGATCCACTCCTCAACGTCCGCGATCGTGCGCGGGATATCCTCGGAGATGCGCGTGACCGTGCCGTCGGCGTTCACCACGACGTCGTCTTCGATGCGCACGCCGATGCCCCGGTATTCCTCGGGGATCAGCAGGTCGTCGGCGCGGAAGTACAGGCCGGGCTCGATCGTGAAGACCATGCCCGGCTCGAGCAGTGCGCCCTGGTAGAGCTCGGCGCGGGCCTTCGCGCAGTCGTGCACGTCCAGGCCCAGGTGGTGGCTGGTGCCGTGCGGCATCCAGCGGCGGTGCTGCTGGCCGGTGGTGGCCAGGGATTCTTCCGGCGTGACGGGCAGGATGCCCCACTCGTGCAGGCGGGCGGCGATGACCTCCATGGCGGCGTCGTGCACGTCCTTGAAGCGGCAGCCCGGCTCGTTGGCGCGGGCCAGGGCGGCCTCGCAGGCGTCGAGGACGGCCTGGTAGACGCGCGCCTGGACCTCGGTGAAGCGGCCGTTGACGGGCAGCGTACGCGTGATGTCGGCCGTGTAGAGGGAGTCGACCTCGACGCCCGCGTCGACGAGCACCAGGTCGCCTTCGCGCACCACGCCATCGTTGTCGATCCAGTGCAGGGTGTTCGCGTGGTTGCCCGAGGCGGCGATGGTCTCGTATCCCTCGCCGTTGCCCTCCTCGCGGGCGACGGCCGCAAACGCGCCCTCGATGACGCGTTCGCCGCGACGGTGGCCCACGGCGCGGGGCAGGACGCGGATGATGTCCTCGAAGCCGGCCTTGGTGACTGCGACCGCGCGGATCATTTCGTCGAGCTCGAAGGCGTCCTTGATGAGGCGGATCTCGGAGAGGTGTTCCTCGAAACGCTCGTCGTCTTCGCGCGCTTCCTCGCTGGCCGGCAGCCCAGCCTGGGTGCGCACCTCGTTCACCATCGCCTCGACGTTCGCGTCCACGCCGCGCACGATGCGCAGCTGCACGGTCCCGGCGTCCTTCGCCAGCACGTCGCGCAGCGTGTCGATGTGGCGGGTCTCGAGGCCGGTCTGCGCGCTTAGCTCTTCGAGCGAGGGGCGCGCGCCCACCCAGAATTCGCCGTAGCGGGCGTCCGCGTAAAACTCCTTGGAGGAGCGCGAAGCGCGCGGCTTGAAGAACAGCAGCGCGGTGTGGGTGCCGTCCTCGTTCGGCTCCAGCACCAGGACGGTGTCCGGTTCCTTCTCTGCGCCCAGGCCCGACAGGTGCGCGAAGGCGGAGTGCGCGCGGAAGCGGTAGTCGCAGTCGTTGGAGCGGACCTTGTACGGGCCCGCGGGCACGACGAGGCGCTCACCCGGGAAGGGGGCGCCGGCCTTGAGGGTACGCGCGTTCAGGAAGTCGGCGACGCGCTCGCGCTCGGGCAGTTCCGAGGGACGCGGGCCCCAACCGGAGCCGATGAACTCGCGGAAGGCGGAGGACTGGGGCTGACGGGAGCGGCTCTCGCCTCGCTCGGCCATTGACTGGGTTTCTTCTTCGCTCATGGCCCCATTCTAGGGGCGCGAGCCCCTCTCGTGCGTTGCGCGCGGGTATGACAAACCCCGGCCTCGTCCCCAGGTGGCGCGGGTGCGTGGGGGACGAGGCCGGGGCGGGGGAGCGCTTATTCCTGCGGGGTGAGCTCGCCGGCGATGGACGTGTCCATCCAGCGCGCGAAGTCCGCGCCGCGCGCTCCCTGCGAGAGCAGGAAGACGGTCTTGGCGTAGAGGGCTTCGAGCGTCATGTCGTGGGCGCCGACCGCGCCGAGCTTAGCCAGGGCGTTTCCGGCCTCGTAGTGGCCGAGCATGACCTCGGCCTGGTAGCACTGGGAGGCGACGATGATCGGCACATCGGCGTTGGCGAGCTCGGCCAGGACATCCACCAGGCCCGGCTCAGAGGCGGGGATATTGCCCACGCCGAAGGTACGCAGGATGAGAGCGTCCGGGTGGGGCGTCGTCATCGCGCGCAGTCGGGCGGCGCTCATGCCGGGAACCACGTCGATGACGGCGACATCCTGGCGCGTGTACGGGTTGGGATCGGTCCAGCCGGTGCCCGGATGGGGAGCGCCGTACCAGCGCCACGGGGCGCCCGTGCGGGCCATCGGGGACACGGAGGGCGACTCAAAGCCTCGGAAAGCCCACGACGAGGTCTTGGTGGCCCGGTTGCCGGCCAGGAGCTTGTGCCCGAAGAACAGCATGACCCCGCGCGCGTGGCGTGACATCGCGGCGCGCAGCGCACCCGTGACGTTCGCCGACGCGTCCGAGCCGACGACGCCGAGCGGGTACTGGGAGCCGGTCAGGACGACCGGCTTGCCCATGCTCGCCAGCGCGTAGGACAGGGCCGCAGCCGAGTAGGCCATCGTGTCCGTGCCGTGCAGGACCAGGAAGGCGTCGGCCTCATCCGCGTGCGCGGTGATGTCGTCGATGATGGCCTGCCAGTCCTCGGGGGTTGCCTCCGAGGAGTCGATGAGCGGGTCCAGGGTGGACATCGTGATGTTCTGGGCCAGCTCGATGCCCTCGAGCTGGGAGCCGAACCATCCCTGCAGGTCAGCGCCGGGGCGCAGGCCCTCGGGGGAGTCGACCATGCCGATGGTTCCACCCGCATACGTGACGTGAAGACGCACTGTTCGTCCTTTCTCAGTCGCCCGCCACCAGAGTTTCCTCGCCCTGCAGCGAGGCGGCGGCCTCGTCCGTCAGGTTACCAACGCGACCGCGCACGTAGTACCAGCCGGCGACCATGAGGACGACGACCACGCCGAAGAGCGCGAGGGTCGCTTGGCCTTCGAACGTCATGACGTTCGAGCCGACGACGATCGCGAAGAAGAGCAGCGCCAGGTAGTTGGTGTAGGGGGCGCCGGGCATGCGGAACTGCGGACGCTGCGCCTCGCCATGCTTGACCTTGCGCAGGAACGCCAGGTGTGTGATGAGGATCATCGCCCAGGTGCCGGCGATGCCGATGCCCGCCAGGCTCATCACAATCTCGAAGGCGCTTTTTGGAACAAGGGCGTTGAGCAGGACGCCGAGCAGGCCCAGCGACGCGGTGATGATGATGCCGCCGTAGGGGACGTGGTTCTTGTTGAGGTGAGCGGCGTAGCGCGGTCCCTCGCCCACGAGCGCCATCGAGCGCAGCGTGCGGCCGGTCGCGTACAGGCCGGCGTTCAGCGAAGACAGGGCGGCGGTCAGGACGACGACCTGCATGATGTCGTCCGCGTGGGGCACGCCGATGCGAGAGAAGAAGGAAACGAAGGGGGAAACCTCCGCCGAGTAGGCGGTGTAGGGCAGCGCCAGGGCGAAGAGCACGACGGAGCCGACGTAGAAGAAGAAGATGCGGATAACCATCGAGTTGATGGCCTTGGGCAGGATTGTCGCGGCGTCCTTAGCCTCGCCCGCCGCGACGCCCACCATCTCGGTGCCGCCGAAGGCGAAGACGACACCCAGGGTCAGGGCGAAGACAACGGGTAGAGAGGCAGGGAACCAGCCGCCGGACTCGGCAATGTTGTGCACGCCCGCGGTGTACTCGCCGACGTGAGCCTGGGTGAGGATCGCCCATATGGTGACGCCCATGAAGATGAGGATCGTCGCGACCTTGATCAACGCGAACCAGAACTCCGCCTCGCCGAAGGCCTTCACGCTCATCATGTTGAGGACGAACACGAGGGCCAGCGCGATGAGGGCAAAGCCCCACTGAGGGATCACCTTGAACTTCTCCCAGTGGTGCATGTAGAGAGCCACCGCCGTGATGTCGGCCATGACGGTGACCGCCCAGTCCAGGAAGAAGAACCAGCCGGTGATGAACGCACCCTTCTCGCCCAGGAACTCGCGGGCGTAGGACACGAACGCGCCCGAGGAGGGACGGCGCACCGCCAGCTCGCCGAGGGCGCGGACCATCAGAAACGCGAAGACGCCGCACACCGCATAGGCGAAAGCCAGAGCGGGGCCACCCTGAGCTAGACGGCCGCCCGCACCCAGGAACAGGCCGGTGCCGATCGAACCGCCGATGGCGATCATCTGGATATGTCGGTTTTTCAGAGCCTTGTTATACCCGGCGTCTCCCGCATCGGTCGCGGTAGACACCTGGGTCTGATCCTTGTCAGACACGCGTGTACTCCAATCGGTGTTGAGGGAGGCCAAATGGCCGTGTACTGCCAGTTTCCTACAGTGATCGGCGTCTCGCCGGGGGTGGGCATATGCGCAAAGGCGGGTTGTGAGCCGCGAAAAGACGTGCGGAAAGGCGACGTCCCACCGCTCACAATCAAGGGTTTTCACGAGGCCTCGGCGCGCTCGCGGGGCTCGTCTCCTCCGCCCGGTGGTGTGATCGGATTAATGCGGTAATCTCAGATGGTGAAGCGAATTGATCCCCATACTCATAGTGCTTATTCGGATGGAACAGACACGCCCGCGCAGCTTCTGGCAATTGCTGCCCGCGCCGGGCTGGACACAATCGCCCTGACGGACCATGACACGACCGCCGGATGGGACGAGGCCGTGGCTGCCGTCGCCGACACCGGCGTGAGCCTCATCCGGGGTGCGGAAATGTCTTGCTCTGCTTCGGGCATCACCGTGCACCTGCTGGCCTACCTTTTCGACCCGGCCAGCCCCGGCCTCGTCGATAATTTCCGGCGAACCCGGGAGGACCGCGAGACGCGCGCCTTCCGCATGGTCGAGAACCTGAGCGCGGACTACCCGATCACGTGGGAGGATGTGCTCGCTTTCGCGCCCGAGGGTGGCCCCGTGGGACGTCCGCACATCGCCGACGCGCTCGTCGCCGCCGGTGCTTTCCCCGACCGCACCGCCGCATTCGTCAAGGCCCTGCATCCGTCGGGTCCCTACTACGTGCACCACTGGTCACCCGACCCGGTCGAAGCGGTGCGCTGCGTGCGTGAGGCCGGGGGAGTGCCCGTCTTGGCGCATCCGCGCGCCCGCAAGCGTCAGCGGCTGCTGCCCGAGGAAACCATCGCGCAGATGGCTCAGGCAGGTCTCTTCGGTATCGAGCGTAACCACCGCGACCACGCTCCTGAGGATCGCGCCGACGTTGACCGCATCGCCAGGGAATTGGGACTCGCGGAGTTTGGATCCTCCGACTACCACGGCACCGGCAAGCCCAACCGTATCGGCGAAAACACGACTGACCCCGACGTGATCGCAGAGCTCATCGCTCAGGGGCATATCGAGGTGGCAGCACCGTGAGCTTCTTCGATGTTGCCCTCTTTGCCACGGCCTTCACGACGCTGACGGTCATCATGGACCCGATCGGCACCGTGCCGATCTTCCTGGGACTGACCTCCCGCTACTCCCAGCACAAGCAGCGGCGGGCCGCGATCCAAGCGACCTCGGTGTCTTTCGGGGTCATCCTCACCTTCGCTATCCTGGGCGGCCAGATCCTGCGCCTCCTCCACATCTCGATGGAGGCTCTCCAGCTCTCCGGCGGCGTCCTGCTGTTCCTGGTCGCCATGGAGCTCCTCATGGGAACCGACTCCGGGGCGCCCGACACGGGCGATGAGAACGTCAACGTCGCGCTCGTGCCGCTGGGGACCCCGCTGCTGGCTGGCCCCGGCTCGATCGTCGCCGTGATGGTGGCCGTCGGCCAGGCTGGAGCGAACGTCGGCTCGTGGGTTGCCGTCGTGCTCGCCGTTATCCTCGCGCACGTCGTTATGTGGTTGACCATGCGTTTCTCGCTCATGCTCTCTCGGCTCCTGGGCCCGGGCGGCATCATGCTGTTGACCAAGATCTCAGGTTTGTTGCTCGCTGCCATCGCAACGCAGCTCATCATGGAGGGAATCTTCATGTTTATCGCGTCAGCGCAGGGATCTTGAGGTCATTCGGGCCGGTAAGATTACCCGGTATTTGAGCTTAATTTTTACTGCCTGTGCAGGCTGATGGAGTGTGATATAAGAAAAACCCTTCTCCATGGTCAGGAAGTGTTGTAGGGTAAGGGTCAAGGCCTTGACATGACGCCGCGCGCGTCGGTCAGGGTCATGCATTCATCCCTCATCACATCCGTTTCAGGAGAGATCATGAAGAAGACCACCGCCTCTGTGTTCGCCGCGACCGCGGCGTTTGGCATCATTGCCGCCTCTGCGGGTATTGCCTTTGCTGCAGAGTCTCCGATTGGTGACGGCGCGAAGGGTAACCCCTCCATCGGTGACGGCGCGAAGGGGAACCCCTCCATCGGTCAGCCCACCCCCGAGCCGTCCGCTCCCAGCGTTGGCCCCGAGAATCCGATGCCCACCCCCGAGCCCTCCGCTCCCAGCGTTGGCCCCGAGAATCCGATGCCCACCCCCGAGCCGTCCAACCCCACCCCCGAGAATCCCTCGGAAGAGCCGACCCCCGAGCCCATGACCCCCGGCACCCGCGTGCCCGGTGGCGAGACGCCCGCCCCCAACGAGGAGCCCTCCGCTCCTGAGCCGGCTGCCCCCGGCACGGGCACCAGCGTGACCACCCGCGGCGAGGTGACGAAGGGTAACAGCCCTGCCCCCGTGAGTGCGCGCACCGGCATTCGTAACACGAACGCCCCCGCCGACACCTCCGCTCCGATGCTGGCGAACACCGGCTCCTCCGCGACCATCGCCGCGGGCGCTGGCGCCATCGCCCTTGCCGGCGGTGTGACCCTCGTGATCGCTCGCAAGCGTCACTGAGGCGCGCGCCTGACAAACAATGCGGGCCCGCTCCAAGGGAGCGGGCCCGCATTTTGTCTGGTTTGCGCAGTTCGGACGGGATTCGTGAACAAATGTGCAGAGAGGATCCGCAGATTTGTAACGGAAACTAGGTGTTTCACCTTGAAATGATGTGCGCGTCACATGCACAATGGGGGTACCGAAAGTCACCATGAATTGAGCCCTCATGATGAACCGGTGATGGAAAGTGGCATCGCTCAATCGAGGGGTGCCACTTTCCTGTATATGCGTCCCTGCGGTGAGTGCCCCCGCAGGGACGCGCCCCTGCGGGGGTGGTGCGCTCAGCGCTGGCGACGACGCAGTGCGAGAGCGCCCAGGCCCGCCAGCCCGGCCGCGATGGCCGCTCCGGCCAGCATCGGCGTGTCAGCGCCCGTGCGAGCAAGGTTGGTGCTCGGAGTCGGAGTCGGAGTCGGGGTCGTGGACGGGGCGGGAGCAGGGGTGCTCGGCTCGGGCGTCGGCTCGGTCGACGGTGCCGGGGTGGTCGGCTCCTCGGTGGGAACCGTGCACTCGCTATCCGTGCCGGTCAGCCAGTTGTGCAGAACGATCGGGGCCAGGATCGGGGAGTCCTCAAGGGTTTCGCCCGTCAGCGTGCCGTTGATGTTGAAGGAGAAGCCGGAGTTGGCCGGCATGTGTGTGATCGTGACGGTGATGGTCTTACCGTCCTCGCTGACCTTGATCTCGCCCAGGCCCTCGACGGTATTCGTGAAGCCGTTGCCCGTGAGCGCGCCGGCGCCGGGGTTGGAGATCGTGTTGATCGTGGAGGCGTCGAACGTTAGGCCCTGGACGGCCTTGATCGTCAGCGTCGCGTTGGTGAGGTCCTTGTGGGTGGCGCCGTACAGGCGCAGGGTGCGCGAGTCGCCGACCTTCGGATCGGTGCCGGTGGCGACGAACCAGCCGTCAGCGTTGGCCTCGCCCCACTTGGGCTCCTCAGAACCCCAGGAGCCTGCGTACTTGGAGCGCTCGTTGATGTCGCGCGAGTAGGGGCTCCACACGGTGCGGTCGACGGTCGTGGCCTGGCACTGGGTGAGCTTGGGGGTCTCCGGGGTGGGCAGGTCGCCGCACACCTGGCCGTCGGCAGGATACTGAGCGCCGACCAGGTTGGCGCTCGCCGTCGAGGACTCGGCGCCGGTGGGGAAGGTGCCCGTGAACTGGAAGATCGTGCCGGTGTTGGCGTCGAGGCCCTTGTTCAGCGTGATGGTCCAGATGTTCTTCGCGGCATCCGTCTGGGTGGCGGTGAAGTCACCGTCGTTCCACGTGTACTCGGCCTCACGCGGGCCCCAGGACTGCATGTAAGCATTGAGGCCCGCGCGGGTCTGAAGCTTGCCGATGAAAGCCGTGTCGGTCATGTCGTCGGGCAGGTCGACGGTGATTGTCGTGTCGGCGGCCAGCTTGTTCTTCGTGGCCATGGGGAAACGCCAGTTCTGGGTGGAACCGGCGATCCAATGGTTGGCCTCGAACATGCCCGGGGCCTTGTAGGACTCGGTGTTGAAGTTGGTCGAGATCTTCGAGGTGTAGCCGTTGTTTGAGCCGGTGGCGACCTTGTTGACGGAGCCGTCGGCGTTACGAGTGATGTCGGCAGGGTTCACCAGCTCGGGGTGGTGAGCCAGGATGTCGGTGTCGAGGATAGCGGAGGCGGTCCAGTCGGCGCGGCACGCGGTCGACTTGTCGCCGTTAGCGGTGCTCGGGCCCGTGGGCTGGTTCTCGTCGGAGGGCGAGGCCATGGCGGGGCCTGCGATCAGGGCGGTGGCGAGCGTGGCGCTCAGGGCTGTCGCGATGGTCAACCTATGCGTCAGTTTCATCGTTGTCCTCGTGTTGGTGATGATTCATTCTCAATGAATACTGGCCGTCGGGGCTGTTGTCAGCCTGGTCAGCATTGGTTACATGTGAACCTTAGTCGATGAATGCTGACCGCGTCTCGCGTATGTGGACGGTCTGTGTGTGTGAAATCCTCCGGTCTTCATGCAGGATGAGTTCGCGTGACCTCTGTAAAAGCGCGCCAATCTGGGTCTTTAGTCATGGGGTCATTCCTGGGGGTGTAGTCGGTCACGTGGGTGGGCGTGGTGAATATCCCAGAGGCTGTTCAAAACAGGGAATTAGCTGCGCGGATCGGTAATCTCTAAGGCGAGGCCCGATCCCAACCCGGGGCTCGCCGCTTGGCGGGAGGGCATAGGTACAAAAAAGGAAGTCATATGACGCTGGATCTGACGCAGTCGCTGCCCTCGCACGT
>ERZ773057.945-NODE-945-length-11811-cov-3.323154_pt1 | contig 11811 bp, 8 predicted proteins | sample MGYA00580629_ERZ773057 | MGnify/ENA primary metagenome ERZ773057 (study PRJEB29015, sample SAMEA2738143) | human oral metagenome | biome: human oral; feature: human-associated habitat; material: saliva | place: China | collected 2163 ...
GCATATCGAATCCGCATTCCGCCGCATTTTTTCAGACGACCTCAACCTCATGCAATACCTGCCCGAAGACAAATGGCTTGCCTTGAAGCAGGCGGGTTTGCTATTGCCCTTCCTCGACAAAAAACACGGCGGCCGCAAGGGCAGCCAGTTTGAAATCCAAGAAGTCCTGCGGATTGCGGGGCATTACGGCGTGCCCGTTACCCTGCGTACCGGCATCGAAGGCGCACTGGTGTTGCAGCCTCTGCAAGAGTTCGGCGACGAAGCGCAAGTCGAGCAAGGTTTGGACATGGTTTTCAAAGGCGAGGGCGGTGGTTTGGGCATTACCGAACCCGAAACCTCCGGCGCGGCGATTGCCCGCGAAATGCAGTCCTACTACGAATACATCGACGAACAAACGATTTACGTCAACGCCGCGAAATATTGGCAGGGCAACTCGCAGAGCGATTTCCTCCTCGTTGCCGCCAAAGAGCGCAAAAACGGCAAACTCTCCAAAGTCATCAACCTGCTGCTCGTTCCCAAACAATACATCCGCTACGAAGCCCTCGCATCCGAAGGCCTGCGCGCCGTTCGTTACGCCGTCAACCGCATTGATGCCCAAATGCCCGCTGCCGCCGTCATGAAACTCTCGCAGAGCGATGCCGCCGGTTTGCGCGCGTTCCAAAACATCTTTATCCGCAGCCGCCTGCAACTGATCGGCATGACGCACGGCATCATGGAATACATCCTTGACAACCTGAACCGATACGTCCGCCACGACATCAAATTCGTCGATTATGAACGCCGCGAAATCCAACGCCGCCATCAGGTTTCCGAGATTCTTTACCGCTACGTCTGCCATTGCGTTTCGCCCGTTGCCCCCGTCGCCCATCAACTGATGGAGGCAAACATCATCAAAACCCTCGCCACGGAATACACATACGCCGCTGCGCAAATGTTGCAAAAACTCTTGGGCGCGAAGGGTTTTGAACGCGGACACACCGCCAGCAATATCGCTATCGACATCCGCCCCTTCACCATCTTCGAAGGTCCGAACGATATGCTTTATGCCGAAATTTACGACCAGTTCGTCCGCGCCACCGCCGAAGAAAAAGAAGCAGGCATTAAGTTGGACAAAAACCAAACCCTGCTCGACCGCCTGCAAACCGACGCCCGCTTTTCCGCCGTTGCCCGCAATTACACTTTACCCGAAGACATCCGCGGCTTCCTACAGGAACGCACCCTGACCGACGCCTGCGCCTTGCAAAAAGTCTTCATCGGCAAAATCATCGCCCGACTCTTCGCCTTCGTACAGGCGGAACACGAAGACACCGCAGCCTTCCTGTTGAACGACATCCGCAAAGACATATTGGACTGCCGATATTGCGGTTGATATTGGACAGGTTTATGCGTTGTCTGCTATTCAAGGCTTGAGGTTACTGAAAACTGATAAAAATAAGGTTTGCATATCCGTTTGTGGAGGCATGGAATGACACTCCCTGTCTGTTTGAAGTCAATCCACTATATTTAACATTGATCTAGCCTGCGGATCTCAATCTTTCATCACAGATCGGATTCAATAAGTCATAACCCGGTTACTGAAATTGACAACCATATGTTTCAATGAGCTTTACATAAAAAGTCGTCTGAGATTTATTTTTCAGACGACTTTTCATAATTTCTGCAGAAACCAAAAATTGTATTCTGTAGAAGGGAGGAGAGTAGGGGCTTTATTGTTTAATGAATAGCTTCTGCCAAAAGGTCAGTTGGTTTTATACAGGTAAACCGTTGCCAGTGGCGGTACTTTGACGGCGAGCGAGTTGGGTTTGCCGTGCGACCAGATTTCTTCGGTTTGCAGGGTTTGTCCGGCGGATACGCCGCTGCCGTTGTAGCCGGGGTCGTCTGAATTGAGGATTTCGCGGTATTCGCCGGCTTCGTTCACGCCGAAGCGGTAGCTGTCGTGGACGACGGGCGTGAAGTTGCTGATGACGATGACGCGGTTGCCTTCGCGGTCGCGGCGTTCGAAGACAAAAACGGAATTGTTGCCGTCGTCGGCGACCAGCCATTCGAAGCCTTCCGGCCATTGGTCGAGCTGGTAAAGCGGCGCGGTGTCTTTATAGACGCGGTTCAAATCGCGTACGAAGTTTTGTACGCCTTTGTGCCAGCCGCCTTCTTGGTCGAGCAGGAACCAATCCAATCCTTCGTTGTAGTTCCACTCTCTGCCTTGCGCGAACTCGTTGCCCATAAACAAAAGTTTTTTGCCGGGGAAGCCGTACATGAAGCCGTAGTAGGCGCGCAGGTTGGCAAATTGTTGCCAGCAGTCGCCGGGCATCCGTCCGAGCAGCGAGCGTTTGCCGTGGACAACTTCGTCGTGCGAAAGCGGCAGGACGAAGTTTTCGCTGTATTGGTACATCATCCCGAAGGTCATTTTGTTGTGGTGGTATTTGCGGTTGATGGGGTCTTCCATCATGTAACGCAAAGTATCGTTCATCCAGCCCATATTCCATTTGAAGCTGAAGTTCAAACCTTCTTGGCGGGTCACATTGGCAAACGAAGTAGATTCTTCGGCGATTTCAGTCGCTGCCGGAACTTCCTCTTTCAACATGGTGTTGGTATCGCGCAGAAAAGCGATGGCTTCAAGGTTTTCATGGCCGCCGTATTGGTTCGGAATCCACTCGCCGTCTTTGCGCGAATAGTTGCGGTAAATCATCGAAGCAACCGCATCAACGCGGATACCGTCAAAGCCGAAACGCTCTATCCAATACAGGGCATTGCCTTGCAGGAAGTTTTTGACTTCGTTTCTGCCGAAGTTGTAAATCAGGGTGTTCCAGTCTTGGTGGTAGCCTTCGCGCGGGTCGGCGTGTTCGTACAGCGCGGTGCCGTCAAACTTGGCAAGCCCGTGGTCGTCGGTCGGGAAGTGTCCGACCACCCAGTCGAGGATGACGCCGATGCCTTCGTCGTGGGCGGCTTTAATCAGGGCGCGCAATTCGTCGGGCGAACCGAAACGGCTGGTCGGCGCATACAATCCGGTCGCCTGATAGCCCCACGAGCCGTCAAACGGGTATTCGGAAACAGGCAGGAATTCGATATGGGTGAAGCCCATGTCTTTGACGTATGCGACCAATTCTTTGGCGAGCTGTTCGTAAGTCAGCCAGAAGTTGTTTTCCGGATTGCGTTTCCATGAACCCAAATGCACTTCATAAATGCTGATCGGCGCATCAATGGCGTTGGCACGGGCGCGGAAAGCCGGTTCTTCCACTTCGTCAGGCAAACCGCGCACGATAGATGCCGTAGTCGGGCGCAGTTCCGCACCGAAAGCATACGGGTCGGCTTTTTCGCGTACATCGCCGTTGGCATCGCGGATTTCAAATTTGTAGAGGGCATTGAGTTTGACTGCCGGAATAAAGATGTCCCAAATGCCGTTGTCGCGGTGGAAACGCATCACATGGCGACGGCCGTCCCAGTTGTTGAACTCGCCGATAACGGAAACGCGTTGCGCATTTGGCGCCCAGACGGCAAAACGTACGCCCTTCACGCCGTCCAACTCGGCAAAATGCGCACCTAAAGCCTCATAAGGACGCAGGTGCTTGCCTTCGGCCAACAGCCAGGAATCCATGTCTTGCAATGCAGAGCTGAAATGATAAGGGTCTTCTTCAATCACAGGCTCGGAATCTTCGGTATAACGGATACTCAAAGCGTAATCGGGCGCATCATCGGGCAAAACAGCCACAAAGAAACCGCGTTCATCAATTTTTTCAGACGGCACGATGAGTTCGCCACTGCGGCGGTTCACAATATCCACGCTTACTGCGCCGGGAATCAAAACGCGCACCACTTCATCACCCTCTGCAAGGCGGTGTCGTCCCAGATAAGCGAACAAGTCGCTGTGGGTGGCAAGAAACAGGCTTTCGACCGTATCGCGCTCGATTTGGTCAAGTTCATGATAAGCCTTGATTTGGCTGTTTGTTTTCATGCGTACCTCGTCAATAATGGCAATTTGGCCGCCCATAAGGCGGTGTTGTGGGAAATCTTCCAAAGAAACCGGCATTTTTTGCGCCCAGTTCGGATAGCCGTCCGTTACGCCAGGGACATTCAAATTGTCAATGACGCCCAGCAGGTTTTCCAGTTGTACGGCGTAAAGCTTGCTGCGGCTCAATGCGCCGTATTTGTGCAAAGCCGCCAGCAAGGTTTCATCGGCTTTGGCCGGCATTTGTACGTCCGCACCCAGACAGCCGGTATATTTCAATTTATCCAGCAAATCGGCTTTATCGTGTTCGCGTTCATCCAAGGCCGTCTGAAAAGCGGCTGCATCAGGTAAAGTACCGAGTTTGAACATCGTATCCAAATCTTTGCCTATCCAATAACCTGCCAAGGGTGCGACATCGTGGGTGCTGATGACCGTAATCGCCTGCTCGGGGTATTCTTCAGGTAATTGAAAACCGTTCCAGCCCTTGCTGAAATACATCACTTTGTAGGAAAACACTTGATAGCGGTTGAGCAGATAACGCGCTTGATCGGGTACTGTCCCCAAGTCCTCGCCGATAATGACGCAACGGTTGCGCTGGCTTTCCAATGCCAAAATGGCAAAAGTCACTTCGGCATCGTAATGCACATATGCGCCGAAATCTGCTGTTTTATCGTTTAAAACCCACCACAAACGACACAATGCCATCACATGGTCAATCCGCAACACGCCATACAGGCGCATGTTTTCGCGCAACAGATGGGCAAACTTTTCATAGCCCGTATGCTTCAACATCGACGGATTAAGCGGCGGCAAATTCCAATTCTGCCCGGTCGGCCCCAAAGGATCGGGCGGCGCACCGACCGATACGTCCATACAATAATCTTGGCGGTTTAACCAAGTATCCGCGCTGCCTCGCGCCACGCCGACCGCCAAATCGCCGTAAATACCGAGTTTGACACCGTATTCGGCAGCGGCTTGGTTGACTTCGCGCAATTGCTCCGCACAAAGCCATTGCAGCCACATATAAAAACGGATTTCACGCTCATGACTGCGCGCAAATTTTTCTACCGCTTCGCCATCGGGTTGATGAAATTCAGACGGCCACGACTGCCAGCCCACTTGTCCGGGACGGCTGTAATACTGGTCCAAAGCCTCAAACAAACCGAAGCCCTGCAAAGCCTTGCCTTTTTCTAATACAAAAGCTTCAAATGCAGCGCGCTCATTTTCCGCGGCTTCGCAAGTATCTTGTTCAAACGCGTTAAACGCCATGTGCAACGCATCACGCTTACACGTCCAAACCGCGGTATAAGTTACCGTTTCCGTAACACGCAAAGCGGCAATGCGCTGACGGATTTTCGGTTGTGCCAGCCAGTTTTTTAGTTGCTCGTTATAAGTAAACGCACCGACTTTCTCGATATCCAAGTAAATCGGATTAAGCCATTCGCGCGAAGAAGGGCTATACGGGCTGGCAAAGGCAGGCTTGCTGGTAAACAAGGCGTGCAAAGGGTTGATACCGACAAAATCCAGCTTTTTCTCTGCCGCATATTTCATCAAGTTCAGCAAATCGGTAAAGTCGCCTATGCCCCAGTTGCGCTCGGAACGCAGGCTGTACAAATGCATGGTCAAACCATTCATCCGTCCGCCATTGGCAAGCAGTTTGGGTTGGTAAACCGATTCAGGCGCAACAATCAGACGTACAAGGCAACATTTGTCGCCGGTCTCGGCCGATAAAGTGTAATAACCGCAAGCCAGTCGGGGCAGCTTAATCCAAAGCGTATCGTTGTCGCCCGGATATAAAGTCAAGCTCTGGCACTCATCCGCCTCATCAATCAATACGACCGCTTCCGCACCATGAAATTCAGACGGCATCTGTAAAGATTCTTCGCCGTTTTCATGCGCGACCATCGTATTCAGATAAAGGCCGTCTGAATCCGGTTTGCTTTTGTCCAAAACAGCAACGATCGATTCTAAAACTTCAGGTTTGGTCGCATGATATGTACCGTTGATGTCGTGGTAGCCTAAATCAATACCGGCCTCTACAGCCTGCCGCTCCAATGTTTCACTCATTGCACTCTGCCTGTTTTACCAATATCTGAATCTTAATACAGATTTTGTCGCACCGTTACATGTAATTCATTGTAGTCTCTAACAAAATCCATATTTCCCCGTTTGATTTGACCTGCGCCAAAATTTCCTATTTATCTGTCTTGTAAAAACTTAAAGACCGTCTGAAAAGGAAGGTTTCATTCCTTTTCAGACGGCCTTTATCATGCTTCAAGCCTGATTAGTGGTGGTGATGACCGTGCGGGCCATGTACGTGACCGTGGGCAATTTCTTCCTCAGTTGCATCGCGCACACCTTCAACAGTCGCTTTGAACAATACTTTCATACCGGCCAAAGGATGGTTGCCGTCCACTACGGCTTTACCGTCGGCAACATCGGTTACACGATAAATCAATACATCGCCGGTTTCCGGATCATCGGCTTCAAACATCATGCCGACTTCGACTTCAACAGGGAACACGCTGACATCTTCAATGCGCACCAGCTCAGGATCTTGCTCGCCGAAAGCATCATCGGGCGACAAAGCCACTTCAACGGTATCGCCTACATTTTTGCCGTGCAACGCTTCTTCCACCAAAGGGAAAATACCGTCATAACCGCCATGCAGGTAAGCAATCGGCTCTTCGGTTTTGTCCAACAGTTGGTTGTTGGCATCGTACATTTCATAATTCAGGGAAACTACGGAATTTTTAACAATAGACATCATGCCGTCCTTAATCAATATTTAAAAGTCACGCTACGGTTATTCTATCACAGCCGCAACCAAACAATCGGCTTGCTTTAATAAATACCCCGTGCAAATGCGACAAAAAGATAAAAGTCTATATAAAAAAGCAAAATCAAATGATTTCAATACGCAGAAGTTGCTTTTTCACAACACAAAGTGATTAAATTACAAAAAACTTCCCAAAAGCAAAAACATTCCAAACCCTTAAAACCAATAACAAATAAAAATATACAACCCATTGAATATAATATATTTTTAAAATCTTCATTAATAATGAATATTTTCAGATGATTTTTCGCGCGCCAATATGATTTACATTATTTTCACTATTTTCGTATTGATTTTAGCCAACAAACGGTTACGCAACGTTGCATTGACCTATCCCGTGGGGCATAATATTAAAAAATTCAGCAATGAATTTCTACTGTACAGGCCGTTTGACGGCTATTTTTAGTTTAAATCGATTTAAAAAAGGTTCTTAAAAATGAAAAAATCTCTGTTCGCTGCTGCTTTGTTGTCTTTAGCTTTGGCCGCTTGTGGCGGTGCTGATAAAGCTGCTGAAACTGCTGCTTCTGCCGCATCTGCTGCTTCCGAAGCCGCTGCTTCTGCTACTGAAGCTGCTGCATCTGCTACTGAAGCCGCTGCTTCTGCTGCTACCGAAGCTACTGAAGCTGCTGCTTCTGCTACTGAAGCTGCTGCTTCTGCTACTGAAGCCGCTGCTTCTGCCGCTTCTGAAGCTGCTAAATAATATTCTTTTGAATATAAGAAAAGCAGGATACCATTGCGTATCCTGCTTTTTTACATTTCTCACACTCCCCTTCCCGACTTTTCCGCCTGACTGCCATGCACCTTCACGACCGTTTTGCAGCGTTTCTTTCCGCCTCTGAAATCATCGAAGCCACTCCGGCCTTGTTAAACGACCAACGCCGCCGTTTTGTTTCTTCGCCGGATATTGTCTTACAGCCGAACTCTGTCGAGAGCGTGCAGAAAATCATGCGTTTCTGTTTTGAAAACCGCATCCGCGTCACCCCGCAAGGCGGCAATACCGGATTATGTGGCGCAACGGTAACCACCGAAGGCGTACTGCTCAACCTCTCCAAGCTCAACCGCATCCGCGATATCAACCTTGCCGACAACAGCATGACGGTTGAAGCTGGAGTAATTTTGCAAAATGCTCAAAAGGCGGCAGCCGAAGCCGGACGACTGTTTCCGCTCAGCCTTGCCAGCGAAGGCTCTTGCCAAATCGGCGGCAATATCGCCTGTAATGCCGGCGGTTTGAATGTCTTGCGTTACGGCAGCATGCGTGATTTGGTATTGGGTTTGGAAGTCGTTTTACCCAACGGCGAACTGGTTTCCCATCTTCAGCCCCTGCACAAAAACACGACCGGCTACGACTTGCGCCATCTTTTTATCGGCAGTGAAGGAACATTGGGCATCATTACCGCCGCCACACTCAAACTCTTTGCCCAGCCCAAAACCAAAGCGACAGCATGGGTAGGTTTAGACGATATTGAATCCGCCGTCTCGCTTTTAACTGCGGTGCAAGGTCATTTTGCCGAACGCTTGACCAGCTTCGAGCTGATCAGCCGCTTTGCCCTCGATTTATCCTCGGAATTCAGCCAACTCAAAAAGCCTGCCGACGCGGAATGGCATATTTTGATTGAACTTGCAGATTCCGTTCCCGATGCCGGGCTGGATGAAAAGCTTGCCGAATTTCTCTATCAAAACGGGTGGAAAAACAGTATCTTGGCGCAATCCGAGCAAGAGCGTTCCGACTTATGGACCTTACGTGAAAATATTTCCGCTTCCCAACGCAAACTCGGCACCAGCATCAAACACGACATCGCCGTTCCTATCGCCCAAGTGGCCGCCTTTATCCGCCAATGCGCCCCTGACCTGGAAACCCGTTTTCCCGGCATACAAATTGTCTGCTTCGGACATTTAGGCGACGGCAGCCTGCATTACAATACATTCCTGCCCAACGTATTGAGCAACGAAGCCTACCAATACGAAGACGCCGTCAATACCATCGTTTATGAAAACATCCTTGCCTGCCACGGTACGATTGCCGCCGAACACGGCGTAGGCATCATCAAAAAACATTGGCTGCCCCGTGTACGTACGCAGGCCGAACTCGTTCTGATGCATGCCATCAAAAATCAGCTTGACCCTTATAGCATTATGAATCCGGACAAACTCCTGCCTTCTTTGGATTAACCAATACAAAAAGGCCGTCTGAAAAATTTCAGACGGCCTTTTTATTTTATCCAAACTATTTCAATGCCGTTTTCCAATCCAATCCGCCCAACGACGGTACCTGTATCACTTCGTTGGTATCCAAATTGACCGCTGTCAGCTCTCCGCCCCACAACGCGCCGGTATCCAAAGCAATAACCTGATCGGTATTAACGTAACCCAATGACGACCAATGTCCGAACACAGTAATATAATCCAAATTCTGCCTATCGGGCGCTTTAAACCAAGGGCGCAGGTAAAGCGGCATTTTTTTCAAAGTGGATTTATATTCGTAATCCAATTCGCCTTTGTACGTCAGCGCACGCATACGAGTAAAGACGTTGATAATCATGCGTAGGCGCTCATAGCCTGTCAAATCGTCCGTCCACTCGGTCGGCTTGTTACCGTACATTTTGCCAAAAAATTTCCTGTACTTTTTACCTTGCAATTCATCCTCAGCTTCACGGGCAAGGCTTTCTGCCTTATCAACCGACCATTGCGGCAAAATACCGGCATGCACCATCACATGCCTGTCGCCGCGCACCAAAAGCGGTTGATGACGCAGCCAGTCAAGCATGGCATGACTATCGGGGTGGGTCAAAATCGGCTCAACAGTATCACTGCGCTTGAGCGTTCCTTCACCGCAACCGACTGCCAAAAGATGTAAATCATGATTGCCCAAAACCATTTGCACGCTGCTGTCATGCTCTTTGGCAAATTTCAGGGTTTCCAATGACTTCGGGCCGCGATTGACAATATCGCCGACCAGCCAAAGGGTGTCCGTACCATGATTAAAGCCGATTTTGGCAAGCAACAAAGTCAGCTCGTCAAAACAACCTTGAATGTCTCCGATTGCGTAATGTGCCATTATTATTGTTTTCCGTTGTTATTCTTTTCAGACGGCCTCAAGCCCAGCCCAGGTCGTCTGAAAACATCAATTATGCGTTTAAAACCAATACTGCCTCTGCTTCAACCTGAACGCCTTTAGGCAGGCTGGCCACGCCAACCGCCGCACGCGCCGGGAAAGGTTGTTCGATAAATTCAGCCATCACTTCATTGAACACGGCAAAGTTGGCCAAATCGGTCAAATAAGCATTGAGTTTGACGATATCGTTTAAAGAACCGCCGGCCGCTTCGGCTACGGCTTGCAGGGTTTTAAATACTTGCACTGCTTCGGCGCGGAAGTCGCCATTGCCGACCACAGTCATCGTGGCCGGATCCAAAGGAATCTGACCGCTCATATAAACCGTATCGCCTGCGCGGACTGCTTGGCTGTATGCGCCAATCGCGGCAGGGGCTTTGTCGGTATGAATAATGGTTTTAGACATGATATTCTCCTCAAATAGAAATGTCAGAATCAGGTGGAAGCTTCGAATTTTACTTTCAACAGAAATACGTTTCAATAAAAGCATTCAATTAATGCGTTTCTCCCATCTTGTTCTTCCCCAATTTTAAACCTACAATCCCACACATTATTCATTTCAAAGCCGAAATTATCATGTTTTTTGTCTTATCCCCAGCCAAAAACCTCAACGAAAAAGACCCCGCTCCCGTAAGCAGCTTTACCCTGCCCGACCTTCTGCCCGAAGCAGAAATCCTGATGCAGGAGTTGCGTCAGCTTGCCCCCCAACAAATCGCCGAGCTGATGCATGTTTCCGACAAAATCGCCCTGCTCAACGCCGAACGCAATGCCGTATGGCACACGCCGTTTACGCCTGAAAACGCCAAACAGGCCGTATTTATGTTCAACGGCGACGTTTACGAAGGCATCGCCGCAGACACCCTCAAACCCGAACAAATCCAATATCTGCAACAACACGTCCGCCTGCTCTCCGGCCTATACGGCATACTGCGCCCGCTCGACTTGATGCAGCCCTACCGCTTGGAAATGGGTACGGCCTTTGCCAACTCTCGCGGTAAGAACCTCTACGAATTTTGGGGCGATAAAATCACCGACCTGCTCAACCAAACGCTGAAGCAGGCCGACAGCGACGTTTTAATCAACCTCGCCTCACAAGAATATTTCAAATCCGTCAACACCAAAAAACTCAACGCACGCCTGATTACACCGATTTTTAAAGATGAGAAAAACGGCAAATACAAAATCATCAGCTTCTACGCCAAACGTGCGCGCGGTTTGATGGTGCGCTACGCGGCAGAACACGGCATTACCGAGCCTGAAATGCTCAAAAATTTCGACTACGAAGGCTATTCATTCAATGAAGCAGCTTCAAACGAAGCCGAATGGGTATTCATGCGTAAAGAACAATCTAAATAAAAACATAATCCTAGATATTTTTTCTAAAATACCTCTTGGCAAAGGCCGTAAGTTCCATTAATATTACGGCTTCAAGAATGGAAGCGTGGCAGAGCGGTTTAATGCAACGGTCTTGAAAACCGTCGAGGGTTGATAGCCCTCCGTGAGTTCGAATCTCACCGCTTCCGCCATTTCTTGAAAATAGAAAAACCAAATAAAAATGAAGTGAAGCACAGCTAACAGCATTTTTATTTGGTTTTACTTTATTCTAGGGAAATGCGGCAGAGAGGCTGAATGCAGCGGACTCGTAGTCCGCTGAGGGTTCAAATCCTGCTCGAAGCTTCCCTAATCCCACCATATTGCCAAATTACAATAACAAGCTACCGTAAAATGGTAGCTTTTTTGTTATCCGGCTTATTGGTTTTTATCGTATATTCACATAGAAAATATTCACCTGCCGTCATTTCTGATTAAAAACAACACACTATATATAGTCAATTAAAAACAAAATAGTACAATACTCAACTTTGAAGGTCTAACCATGGCATACTCTGCGGACTTAAGAAACAAAGCTTTAAACTATTA
>ERZ773057.947-NODE-947-length-11791-cov-27.312713_pt1 | contig 11791 bp, 9 predicted proteins | sample MGYA00580629_ERZ773057 | MGnify/ENA primary metagenome ERZ773057 (study PRJEB29015, sample SAMEA2738143) | human oral metagenome | biome: human oral; feature: human-associated habitat; material: saliva | place: China | collected 2163 ...
GAACCTCATCGTGACCATCGGATCCCTGAACAGCGACAAGGTGATCGAGAACGGCAACCACGATGGTTCCCGGATCACGGAGGCCGTGAAGACCTTCGTGACGAAGGTTCGCGACAAGCTGCCGCAGGTTCCGATCATCATGATCGGCGCGGAGCCGTCATCCGTGTCTCGACTCCTGTCCAGCCCCTCTCACATCAACGTCAAGGCCCACAAGGCAGGTGTTGAAGCGTCCGGAGGCATCTCCAACGGCGTCGCCTTCGTGGACTGGCTTGGTGTCGCTGACCGTCAGGCTGTGCCGTGGCGCGACGGTCGAATCTGCGCTACTGGCGACATTGTGGTCTACAACGGTGTCGCCTACCGAGTTACCCGGGCATGGTCCCCCGCCTCTGGCGAGACTCCGCTGACGGTCGGGGCGCCTACGGTCCAGGTGTCTGACGTACTGTCCGGTACCGGAAATGAGGGGACGAAGCGCGGTGACGGTACCCGAGACACCCTCCTCCAGGCGGACGAGACGCACCCGACCAAGATTGGCTCTGTTGCCTTTGGAGCGGCCGCCGCGAAGCACATCGCTGACGCCCTCTCGCAATTGTCCGGATGGATTGCGGCTCAGGGACCCGTCGTCCCGGCCGCCTCCGCGCTCCCCGCCCCGCCCCCGGCTCCGTCGGGCGATGGCCTGCCGGTCATGGCCTGGCTCCAGAGCGGGTGGGGTAAGACCGATCGCACGGCCTACACGCTGGACGAGGTCAAGGCTGTCGCAGCCCTCCGCCCGGACCGTGTGGCCCTGCCGATCGTCCGTACGGACGAGACCATTTCGCCCGACAACGTGGACGCTGCCGTGTCAATCAAGACCAGCTACATCGGTACCGACGGCCAGAAGTACAACTTCTCCGACGGTAGCCTTTTGGGCATCAAGTCCCGCGGGGTTGACGCGGCCTCCATGAAGGCGTCTCTCGACGCCCTCGAGGCTGCAGGAATCGTGGTCATGCCGAACCTGCGCGACGGTAAGGACGATCACTCCGCCCAGTGGACCCAGAACTCCTCTGAGAGGATCGCCAAGTACCTCCTCACCCGCACTGGCAAGACCTACGAGGCCATCCTCGGCCGCGGAGAGAACACCCTGCGGACGAAACTCCTCACCGAGGCCCCCGGCCTCAAGACGGCGTCCGACAACACCGACGGCCCCGCCGACTGGCAGGTCACTGACGTCAAGAACTCCACGATCGGAATCCTGGGTCCGACCGCCGGGGCCTCCGGCTGGGGGGCGGCCGCCAAGGTCTTCACTGATGGCGTGTGGGCACTGGTGGCCAGCAAGGACGAGCAGGAGTCCGCGCGGTCGCTCGCCAAGGCCGCCGGTGCGAAGATCGTAGGCTGGGCCGTACCCACGGCTGAGGCTCTGGCCGCGGTCAAGGCCTGACTGGGGAACTGATGACTGAATCCATTCTCCCCGGTATCGGGGAGTGGTGGCGCAGCCGGGGGCAGCGGCAGGGCGATGCCGTGTCGCTGCCTCCCGAGGCCTCAACGACTCCCTACGACCTGTCTGCGGTGCCTACGGCATCTCGCCGGTTCACGATTGAGATCACCTACAGCGCTGATCGGGCTTCCAAGGTGGACCTGCGCGTGAACTGGTTCTCCCACGTTCAAAAGAAACTCGGCGGACCCTTCAACCTGTCCAGCCTGGCGCTAGACGCTGCTCAGGGGAAGACGGTCACGGCTGAGGTTGCGCTGCCGGCCAATCCGTCTCCGCGGTGGCTCCCGTCGCTCAGCGTCTCGGCCGACTCCGGCGAGGTGTCTATCTCCTCGCTGAAGGTCTACGAGACGCCCTCCCCCTCAGGGCCGTCCGTCACCGTGTGGGACGGCACCAGGGAGGTTCCAGCAACCATCGAATTCGTGAACTGAGGAGAGACGTGGCTGACGATAAAACGGAGCCCTGCAAGGGCTGTGCGGTGACCATCAACGTCACCGGCGGTGGCGTGAAGGTCAGCGGGGAGGCGCCCCCCGCCCCCGATCTGACGAAGTACGTCACCCGGGAGGTGGCGGACTCGATCTACGCGCCCCGTACGCAGGTCGCTGCGATGGGTGACTCAATCCGGGCTGCCCGCGCCGTTGCTGACGCCGCGCTCACGAGGGCGGCCGCCGACGAGACTTACGCGACCAAGTCGCAGGTGTCATCCATGGGTGACAGCATCCGCGCCACCCGGGCGGCCGCCGAGCAGACGAAGGCCGAGGGTGAGGCCACTCAGGCCATCGCCAAGCACGCCGAGGAACTGACTCAGACGCTGGCCCGCAATCTGGCCGTGTTCCCTCGGGTGCTGCGCCTGGACGCCGGTCATCCTGTTCCGGCCGGCACTCCGCTGGGGACGATCATCGTCCGCACGGAAGAGCCGATCTCAAACAGCGACAACCTGTTCCCGCCAATCAGTGAGTGGCCGAATATCAGCGCCGCTGAGACTGGGGACGGCGTGCGCCTGGACTTCCAGCACCCCGCCCTCGTGCCTGGTCTGGACCAGCTGAAGTCCTCAGAGGGTCGCTGGGAGATGGTCATGACCTACTCCTTCCCGGGCGGTAACTTCGGTGAGGAGGAGGCCCAGGTCAACCTCTGGACGGCCCGCCGCTATCAGGAGGAGGGCCACCAGCCGCAGGTCGATCAGGGCTCGAAGATCGACACCCTGACCGTCCGAAAGGGCGACCACCTCACTCTGAAGCTCGACATCGAGCCTAAAAAGGTGGACGACAGGCTCGGAGATGAGTGGGGTATCTGGATGGACGCCCCGGTCACGGCGCTATACGTCCACGACATCGTGATTCGCAGAGTCGCGTGAGACAGCGGAGGCCCCGCCTACATCGGTAGGCGGGGCCTCTCCTTCACCCGATCGGGTCGTTCAGTGCTCTCCAGATTCCGAGAGCCCCTTGGGGGGGCGCCACGCCGTTACCTAGCAGGCGCCTCTCCGCCGAGACTTTCAATCCTCTACCAGTCACCCAGCCCTCAGGCAGGCCCATCATCTTCTCCATGGATCGGGTAGCCTCGGAGGGCTCCGGGCACCCTAGAGCCTGATAGAGAGACTGACCGTGCCCGTTCCCGTTACCGTGCTTTCGGCGCTGAGCCTCTCGCCATTCCTCCCAGCCTTCGGGAGAACGGCTCCACCCCATATCGACGACGGTAGGCGTGGGAAGGAGATCGGATGGCCTCTCCTCCAAGGTCTCCGGCTTTACCGCCCCGCCCAGTAGGTCGAACCCGTCCCCGCGGGTGGCGATGAGGAAAACCCGCGCCCTGCGGTGACGTGCCCCGACCTCCCACGCCTCGGCCCTGCCCCACCGTACGGAGAATCCGTACTTACCTAGCTCGGCGTCAATCGCCTTCCGGTACTTGAGGGCCTGCGGGACGTTCTCTATGGCGAGGACTCGGGCTCCCGACAGGTGGCCGATCTCGGCGCACCGGAAAAACAGGCCACTCCGGCTCCCGCGCAGCCCTGCACCGTGCCCAGCCCTAGACAAGTCCTGGCACGGAAAGCCGAAGGTGATGACGTCGGCCTGGGCGAAGTCCAAGGCCGGGTCATGGACATCCTTGAACTGGGCGGCCTCGGGCCAGTGCGACCTCAGTACGGCCCGAGAGGGGCCGTAGTTGTCGCAGATAGCGGTCAGGCTAAGGTCCAGGTCAGGAAGAGCCCGCGCCAGGGCCAGTTCCAGGCCCCCGTAGCCGGAGCAAAGTGATAGAACTCTCATTATTCCTCGCTGGTGGTGGTGGTGGTCAGGAGTAGAGCTTCCAGGACGAGGCGTTCCCGCCCCGGGCCTCGAAGGTGAGGATGGCGGGCTTGGTGGAGTCGCCTGAGATGTTCGTCCACCAGTCGGAGCCGCGGTCAGCTGACGGGCATGAGATGATCCAGCGGGCATCCCCGGCCTGACTCACGGCGAAGTTGTGCCAGTGGCCGTGCACCAGGATTCTGGCGTCGTAGAGGCCGCTCCTGCGCCCGAACGCGAGGTCCCTGAACCATGAGGGCACCTTAGACTGCTGGCCCGCCAGGTGGCCGTGAGTGAAGCCGATGCGGGTGCCGTCTGCTGCGTCCACGGTGACGGCCTCCTCCCACTTCTCCGGGCGGAAGAACTTCACGTGCTCGAAGCCCTCGCGGTCGGTGACAATGTCCTCAATGTTCTTCGAGATCATGATGCCGAAGTCGTCATCGGGCGCGTTGGCGCGGCTGTTCTTGCCGGGGCCGACCCGCACGGCGCAGTGGTTGGACGGGACGGCCACGTAGTGCAGGGACTCGCAGAGCGGGGCGAGCAGCCGGACGGCCTCGGCGTAGAGGCGCTGCACGACGCGAATCTGATCGGTGAGGCTCAGGTCATTGGTCTGGGCCTGACTGGCGACGTTCCAGAAGCCCTCCGTGGAGTCTCCTACGTCGGCAAGGATGATACGCCGGTACTGGGCCGGCCCGTTGAGGTCATGGGCGATGTCGTGGATGGCTCGGCGCACCAGTCTGACGGTGTCCTCGGTGCCGCCCCCCTGAGCGACCTTCCCGCATTGCAGATCCGCAAGGCAGACCACCGGCGTGGCCTCCCGAGCCTGGGCCAAGGCGCTCGGGCGAGCGAGAGCGGGCTCCCGGAAGACCGGCTCCAGGTCCTCCCACGCCAGGCGCTTGGCCTCCTCCATCTCAATGGAGCCGGGGCGGTACTCGATCTTCTCGTAGGAACCGTCAGCGAGGCGGACAGTCTTACCCCGCTTCGTGATGGCACCCACGGGGAGATCGAAGAACGCGTCGCGACTGAGCTCGTCGCGGCTCTTCCGCTTCAGGGCTCGGCGGTGCCGGCGCACTGTCGCCTCGGAGGTGTTGAACTCCTCGGCCAGGTCGATGTTTGTCTTGCGCTCCCGTTCGGGGAGCGCGTCGTTGGCGATGATCGCCTCATCCAGCGGGCTCATAGGGCTCCAATCATGAGGATTGCTGGGAATGCTGGGGGCAGTTTATACCTGTCCCCAGCCTTTTCCACAAATCGGAAGCCATATTGAAACCTGAGTCCCGTAGATCACACATTCAAGCTTGTGAGGGTATTGCCCTCGCCTCACTACCGGCGTACAGTCGATGCAGGTCGAGATACGGCCACCCAGCCGATAGGAACCGCCATGAAGAACCAGTACGAGTACACGATCAACTCCACCGACGACATCCGCAGGGCCCTGAGTGAAGCCGAACGTGAGGGCTACGACCTCACCCACTACAACTCGGCCTTCTACCTTCGAGGGACCTCAGGCCAGCCGATCTCGGTAGACGACTCTCTGGCGAACCTCTACGTCGTGGCCTACGGGCCGGCGCCGGTATGGGTATCCGGGGAGGGTGAGACGACCGTCATCGCCGAGAAGAACGTCACCGTCTATGCTACGGAAGGCAGCTTGATAGACGCCTACGACTCGGCCATCGTCTACGCCTATGACCACTCCCAGGTAGACGTCAGCATGGACGCGGCCGTGTACGTAGCCTCCGATGACGCCGACGTGGAAGCCTTCGGAGACTCCAAGGTCTACCTTCCCGGCGAGGGCATAGCCGGGTCTCGGGCATGGGTTCGCCTGGAAGGCGATTCCGAAATCATTCGAGGCGCCGACGCGCCGAAGAGCCTTGGCAACTGATAGGAGAATCCAATGACATCCCTCTCTACCAACCACCTCGCCTTCCCAGGCAACTTCAACCCACTGACTGAGCGGCGCGTCACCGCTCAGGCATGGTCCAACGCCCTTCGCCCCTACCTGCGCTACGTGCACACCGTCGAGCAGGACGGCGCTGTCAAGGTAGTCGCTGAGAGCGGCAACGACCTCGTGCTGACTCTCACCGAGTCGGACGAGCTCCGCGACCACTGGCCGCTGTGGACCCTGGAGGTCTACTCGCGCCACAGCGGTGTCGAGTACGGCTACAAGGTCGGCAACCTCCAGGACGTGCTAGTCTCTCTCCTGCGCGAGGTCTGACTCTCGGTCACCCTCTAGGGAGTCGGCCCGCGCCGGCAAAGACGCCTCAGAAAACCCCCGGATTGACTACCCGGGGGTTTTCTGTTGCCTAGATCACCTTCTCATAAGTTGTGAGCACTTCCCCCGGCAACTCACAAAATGTAGGCTGTACCAATCACCCGGCGACGGCAGACGCCGTCCCAGATAGGAGCAGTCATGAGCATCATGGACCTGGAGAAGGTCGTGAGCCGAGCCAAGAAGGCCGCCCAAGGCTCACACACGCCCTGCGGCCCGATCACGTGGGTCTGGGGCAAGGAGGACCTGAAGGCCCTCGTGAAAGCCATCCACGCCTCACAGAAGGTCGTCATGGACCTGGAGACCACCGGCCTGGACGAGTACGCGGAGGCCGGCGGCGACACCAACGGCGGCTACCCCGCACGCATCGTCCTGGCCTCACTCACCCTCCCGAACGCCGAGCGCGCCGCAGCGGGCGCCTACAACTGGCGCACCTTCGACGGCGAGCAGCCGATGACTTACCTCGTGCCCCTCTCGCACCCGGCCTCGCCCCTGCTCGGCGCGTGGAGGAAGGTCATGGCGATCATCGGCCGCGAGATCAACCGCAGCGGGAAGCCCTTCGTCAACGCGAACGTGAAGTTCGACGCGCGCTGGGTCTTCGCCCAGGCCGGCGTGGACCTGTCCGACCGCATCGAGTGGGACACGACCGTCTCGTCCCAGCTGGTGGACACCGAGGCCCGCACCCGTCTCAAGATTCGCGCCGCTCGCGACTTCGGAATCGAGGAGTGGGACGACTTCGACCTCAGCACTCCCGGCGCCGCCGAGCGCGTGGACCTGATACAGCTCGGCGAGTACGCGGCGCGGGACACCTACTACACCTGGAAGATCGAGGAGGAGCACCGCGACCAGATGTTCCTCTCCGGGGACGAGGAGCCCTTCGACTCCGACGACATCCAGATGGCCCGCCTGGGAAAGGTCGCCACTTACGTCGCCATGCCTACTGTGAAGACTCTCACAAAGGTGGAACAGCGAGGTTTCCTGCTCGACGTCGACTGGGTCCACGCCAAGATCGCGGAGATGGACGCCCTGCGCCTGAAGGCGTGCGAGGACATCCTCGGCCTGTACGGTACCGCCCCCGCCCCCGCCCCGGCGAAGGACGGCGTGACCACCGCCGCGACGTCGAAGTGGTTCCAGGGCTTCGTCGCTCAGGCCATCGCGGCCGGCGACCTGCGCGTGACGGCACGCACGGACTCCGGCAACGCTCAGTGGAACAAGGCGGTCCTCATCGCCCAGAAGCGCCAAGGCAGCCCCGCTGCCGACGCGCTGCTCCGCCACCGCGACGCGACCAAGACTCTGGAGTTCCTGCGCTCGTGGCTGGAGCTGCGCGACCCTAACAACGTGATCCACGCCACCTACAACGTGGGATTCGTGAAGACCGGCCGGCTGAGTTCAAGTAATCCTAACGTCCAGCAAATAAGTTCTAGGCTCAAGCCGGCCTTCATCCCGCGCCCGGGGCACGTCCTGCTCGATCTCGACTACAGCCAGGTCGAGCTCCGCGTAGCCGCGTTCATCTCCCGCTCGCAGCCAATGATCGAGGCCTTCCAGAGAGGTGACGATCTTCACAGGCTCCTCGCCGCGAAGATCGCTGGCAAGGCGCCCGAGGACGTCACCCCCCTGGAGCGCAAGCGGGCCAAGGCCGGCAACTTCGGCCTGCTCTACGGCATGAGCCCGGGGGGCTTCCAGTCCTACGCCGCCACTGCCTATGACGTTTCTCTCACTTTGGCCGAGGCTCAGGCCGTCCACAGCGCGTTCTTCGAGATGTGGGACGGCATGCGGCAGTGGCACGAGCGCTCCAAGCGCCGGGCCTACGAGCGCGGCTACGTCACGTCCCCCATCGGCCGCACTCAGTGGCTGAGCGACCTCTACTCGAAGAGCTCGTTCAAGTCGTCCCACGCCGAGCGCAACGCACTGAACAGTCCTGTGCAGGGCTTCGGCTCGGACCTGATGCAGATGGCCGCGGCGTCGATCATGGGCACGCTCCCCGGCTACCCACTCCCCCGCGTCGAGGGCGCGCACGTCGTTGCCACCGTCCACGACGAGATCTGCATCGAGGTCCCGGAGGATCGCTGGCAGGAGATCCTCATCGAGTGCAAGCGCCGGATGGAGGACGTGAACGTCTTCCTGCGCCCGCTCGACTGCCAGATGGACGTCCCGATCGTGGCGGGCCCCTCGGCCGGCACCCGCTGGGGCGTGCACGACCTGCACGACGAGGACGACCCGCTTCCCGCCCCGTAATGTAAACCCCGCCACCTAAGTGAGACTTGCGTCTCACTTTCAGAAAACGGGAATACACCTGGAAACACTGGGAAAGGACCGTATTCCCAAATCCGCTGAGACCTGTATCACACCACAAATCACACCTAGGAGAAATCATGCGCAACGCACTTCGCAGCTACCCCGCCCGCAAGGCGACCTTCCAGGGCCGCCCCGCCGTCCAGATCAGGGACACGAAGAACGAGATCGAGTACTTCGTCGAGATCACCGAGAAGCCGGACTCCGGCGGCCGCTACCACGTCGTGAACCTCCTGTGCCGCCCTGACGAGGGCGTTCGGTTCCCCGACAGTGTCCCCCACCGGACCCTCTGCGAGATCGCCGCAAACGTGCTTGAGAGGGCCGAGAAGCCTGCACGAGGGGGCAACATGTACCGCGGTGCGCCCGTAGAGACCCTGCGCAAGATGATCGAGGAGGGCAAGACGCGCACCGACATCGCCCGCGAGCTCGGCCGCAGCATCTACACCGTGGACTCCTGGCTCAAGCGCGCCCGCCGGATCGACCCGACCTTCCCAGGCACGATGACGAAGACCGGCGCGCGCCGGCCGACTCGCAACAGGCCTCCCCGCAGGAAGGCTCCGACGGACGCCTGAGCCCCTCACGAGGGGCCCCTCCCGATCCGGGAGGGGCCCTTTTGCGTGCCCTGAATCACACATCGGAGGCCGTGACACATGCTGAGACAGTTGTCCGCATAGTGAGAAAGTGACGGCGGTCACGGCGTTTTAAGCACGGTTGGAAGGGTAAATAATGCTTATGTCAAAACGTGTATGCCAAGTTACAGGTTCCCCCTGACTCGGGCGTGTCGCGCTGCAACTTCCGCGTGTCGGGCCCCATTGCTCGGATTAATCCGTATGCCTGCATACTATTCCCAGATATGGGTGTGATGAATGTCTAATTTTAAAACCCCTATTCCGTGAACAACCTCACCGTTTTGCGCTTGCAACAGCTCCCAGAATTTGATACCCCGCGCGCCCGCGCGCGCCCACACACACTCGCGTCCTTCCCCGGACGTAGTCCGGGGGAAGGACGCTCGTGTTGTGTGGGTAGTGGAATATATGTGTATATATGAGCCAGGTCACATCCGTTGCCGATGCCGGTTCCGCACCCGTTGCCGGTTCCGACCCGACCCCTCGCTCCGCTTCGCTGCGCTTCGGGGTCGGGTCTTTGAACCCCGGTTCGAACCTGGGCCGTCGCAGGGCGCCGGGGAGCCTTCGCCCCTGCGGTGTCCGCGTGAAGGGCGCTGCGGCGCTGGGGCGCCGGTCGCCCACGCGTCCTCGCAGGTTCTTGGCTCCAGGCGGAGAGGCTTTCCTCGGGTCGCCGTGTTGAGGCTCGCTCCGCTGCGCTGCGCTCGGTCAACACGCCCGCCCCTCGGGCCTCTCTGCGACCGGAGGCTCCGGAGGCTCCGGAGGCGATCCGACCCCCACGAGCTGCACGACCTGCACTCGCACCCTCGTGCCGGGGAGAGGGCCGCACATACCGCTCAGAGGCCGTGTAAGCGATTCTGAGGGACTTTCACCCCGTCCCCGCACTCCCGGAGGGGTCCGGTCCAGAAAGGCGCTCAGACGGGCTTAGAACGGCTCTGAGGAATTCCGCGGACCGGGGCGGCAGCGCGTCACGCACCTTCGTTCCGGGAAGGGGCCGCGCCGCCCGCCGGCAATGTGACGACACTCACCCCAGAAATGCCCGCGTCGATTTGCATCGGGCCCTCGGGATGAGGTTCAATAGACCCATCACCGCCGAGGGAGCGAAACTCCCCGGACCGGCCGCCGCAACCCAGCGGCGGGCTCCCGGCCCGACCCGAGGAACTAACCCGAAGCGTTGAGATACCCAGTCAGCTGGGAGGCTTTGCGAGTACGCGGAGGCCTAGACGGACGGGACGGCAGCGGGAACTACGCCCGCGGTCCTAAGCCAAGTCGACCGCCGCTACGAGACTCGCACGGCCCGGACAACTGGATTCCGCCAACCATCATCGGCGCCCTCGGGAAAGGCCTTGTGTGTTCCCCGTAGCCCCCGGCTCGTAGTTAGGGGTGGGCCGCCAAACGAGTCTCCGATGTCGTCGATGATGCAGGCCCGCGGGTTGAAGGCCCCGAGGTTCTCCGCGAAGCTCACACAGGACAGTGCTGAGTGGACGAGGACCGGAGGACAACCGGAAACGCGATTCGAGGCGTCATCGACAGGTCCCGGAACGCGAGGAGAAGCGGCCGCAAGGCTCCTCGCTGAAACGCTTCCTCGGGAAGGTCCCCGTCAGACGAGCCCTTCGAGACTGTCGTCACCACCGGCAGCCGCGATACGGCGAGACTGGCCTGGGAAGTCCCCCGCGCGATGGGAACCGCCACTTCGGGACCGGTTCGGGCTGTGGTGGCCCGTCCGGCGACGTACGCGGGAAACTGAGACACTCGATCCGCCTGGACGTCTAGTCAACGTCTCATGAGCCTTCGTCATAAGGACTTACCCGCCGCGGGACGCGGCAACGCCGGCCGAAGTCACGGCCCGGGAACCGCTTGAGGTTCCACAATCCTTCTGGTAGTGTATGCGGGGCATACACCCGATCAAGGAGATGACATGCCCCGCCCCAGCAGGGACAAGCTCGTTCCGTACGAGGACGACCGCCCAGACCTCGACCAGCGGTTCGCACCGTTGGATGCCCCCACATCGATCGACTTCGGCCGGAAGCCGGGAGACCCTTCCAGCCCTCGTAAGTCGGTCAGCTTCACGATGAGGGAGGCTACCTGGGAGCGCGTCGTTCGCCGGGCAGAGCGTCAGGGCCTGCAGCCCAGGATCGTCCTGGCGCGCCTCATGGAGGCGTACGGGAACCGCGAGCTCGATCTCGCACCGCACCCCTCGGGGATCAAGGTGACGCCGCATCGGACCACCTTCACCAATCCAGACAACCCCTCGAACCGGTGACCGGCTGACTATCGGTCACCGGTTTCAGGGCATCTACCCACCCCACCCAGCACCCAGGACCCATGAGCACTACTGAGAAGCACAACGCGGCCGTTGTCGAGGCCGCCCTCGACGCGTACCGCAGGGGGCTGACTCCCCTGCCCATCCCCCGCCACTCCAAGAGCCCGGTGATGGCCGGCTGGACGAGGCTCCGCTGGCCGGACCCGACAACCGACACCGGCGAGGGCGAGGCCGCCGTCCGTGCCGCCTTCGAGGAGTACACGGCCGGCGGGTCAACGAACCTCGGCGTCCTCCTCGGCGAGGCGTCGGGAGACCTCATCGATGTCGATCTCGACCACCCGGCCGCGCAGCGCCTGAAGTCGTACCTGCTGCCCTACACGGCGGCGATCCACGGACGCGAGACGTCGCGCAAGTCGCACTACTGGTACCGCGCCAAGCCTGGCACACTGCCGGCGACGCGGCGCCTGCGCATCCCTGACGTCTCGGGCCGAGGCTCGGGCGTGTCGGTCGAGATTCGCGGCAACGGCGCCCAGACCATCGTGCCCCCCTCGATCCACCCCGCCACGGCCGAGACCTACGAGTGGGAGGGCGAGCCCTGGGGCGGTGACGAGG
>ERZ773057.952-NODE-952-length-11747-cov-3.293791_pt1 | contig 11747 bp, 12 predicted proteins | sample MGYA00580629_ERZ773057 | MGnify/ENA primary metagenome ERZ773057 (study PRJEB29015, sample SAMEA2738143) | human oral metagenome | biome: human oral; feature: human-associated habitat; material: saliva | place: China | collected 2163 ...
AGCCCAACATCGTCCAAGGTGGCAACACCCAAATCGTCGTCCCCCTCGACAACCGCTCCCTCGCCACCTCCGGCGACTACCGCATTTTCCACGTTGACCCGCAAGGCAGGCGGCTGTCCCACATCATCGACCCCAAAACCCGCCGCCCGCTGTCGCACCGTCTCGCCTCCATCAGCGTCGTCGCCGACAACGCCACCACCGCCGACGGCCTGTCCACCGGACTTTTCGTACTCGGCGAAACCGAAGCCCTCAAACTCGCCGAACAGCAAAACCTCGCCGTTTTCCTGATTATCCGCGACCAAAACGGCTACCGCACCGAAATGTCCGGCGCGTTTAAAAAACTACTCCATTAATACCCACGCACTCATATCCATCCCACAGGAACACCATCATGAAAACCCTACTTCTCACCTTCGGCCTCTTCCTCCTCGTCATCCTCGGCATGGCGGTCGGCTATATTTTCTCCAAACGCACCATCAAAGGCAGTTGCGGCGGCATCTCCTCGCTTGGCATGAAAAAAGTCTGCGACTGCGACACCCCGTGCGACACCCTGCAAAAGAAACTGGACGAACAGAAACAGCAGGAAAGCAAAGGCATCACCGTCGATCATTAAACCCAGCCCGAATCAGGTTCAGCCTTGCTTTGAACAGGGCAACACAAAAGGTCGTCTGAAAACCGCATATTGCAGTTTTCAGACGATCTTTGATTTGCAAGTGTGGCTGTTTTAAAAGGCAGATAACAATTTATCGAAGCTGCTCAAATTGCCGTTGTTCCCGCGCAGGCGGGAATCCAGCCTTTGGCTTTCTCAGAGGCACTTAAAGATTGCCGTAAGCCCGAACCTCCGGCTTTCCGTCGCAGCCCGTCTCCGCACAGGCAGAAATGACAGAACAGATACTTCCGACGTGGATTTACGATACCGAACTTGTAAAAAGGTCGTCTGAAAAACCATCGTTTAAGGTTTTCAGACGACCTTTTGATAAGAACTTCAGGCAGGATTATTCAATGATTTCGGTAAATACGACGGTTTTTCCGCCGCGGGTCAGCGTGGCGAAACCGTCCTCAAGCTGCCATATTGTGCTTGCGTTGCGGTATTCCGTGGTTTTGGTCATCGAATGGGTTTGCGTCAGTTTTTCGACCGTACTTCCCTGACGCAGTTCGACCGTCATCGGGCTGTTGCTGTTGACGTAGATGGCGGAGATGCGGCTGCCGTCGGCGGCTTGGTAGCGGATGGCGTTGTTTTGAGCCTCGGCGACGACGGCAAGAGGGGCATCGGGGCGGACGGCTTTATACGAACCGCAGGCGGTACACAGTCCGAGCAACAGCAGGAGGGCGTATCTCTTCATAGCGTCTCAATAATGGTGGTGGGGAATGTGGCCTTCGAGATGGTAACGCGTTCCGCAGTAGGGGCATTCGATGTCGCTGTCGGACTGAATCGGGAGGAAGACGCGCGGATGACCGTTCCAAGTTTCGTGGTTGGGACCGGAGCAGTGCAGCGGCAGGTCTTTGGGGTAGATAATGACGGTTTCGGTGTTTGCGTTCATGATTTTTCCTTGGTAAATCCAGCCTTATTGTACGATATATCGCCCACTTGTGCAGCGCAAAAGGTCGTCTGAAAATAGGTTTTGATTTGATAATGCTTTGGTTATAATGCAGTTTTTATAAATCAGCTTTAAATCTACTTTATTTCAGGCGGGCTTTAACATGACGACACTTTTCCGGAAGGATGATTTGAACCCTCAAGATGCGGCAGAATTTCTCTACACATTGAGCGCGGCGTATTTGGATTATACGGATGCGGCAGGCGTATCGGCAGGGGATTTTCCCGTGGTTCAGCGAAGACGGCTGGTTTTTTTGGCACACCATAGATCCGCGCGCCGTCATCGTTCCTGAAAATCTGCATATCGGGCGTTCGTTGGCGAAAACCTTGCGCAACAAACCCTATCGGGTAACGGTCAACCAATGCTTCGAAGCCGTCATTGCGCATTGCGCCGCCTTTCCGCGCCCCGGTCAGGACGGCACATGGATTGTTCCCGAATTCCAAGCCGCTTATACCGAGCTGCACCGCTTGGGGCACGCGCATTCGTTTGAATGTTTCTATCCCGATGAGGCAGGTCGTCTGAAACTAGCGGGCGGCTTTTACGGCGTACAAATCGGACGGGTGTTTTACGGAGAATCCATGTTCGCCCTTGAGCCGGATGCCTCCAAAATCGCCTTCGCGCGAGCCGTTCCGTTTCTTGCCGGATTGGGCATCGAGTTGATTGACTGTCAGCAAGATACCCTGCATATGCATCGTTTCGGTTCGGAACCGATACCGTTCGCCGAATTTCAGACGACCTTGCAACGCTTGAACGCTTTGCCTTTGAAGGAAGCTTTGTGCGCGAGGGTGGTAGGTGGAACGTTGGACTAGCGGCAGGATATAGAGTCGGCTTTGAATCAGAATCGAATAAAAAAGGTCGTCTGAAAATCTAATTTATGGGTTTTCAGACGACCTTTGGATTATTATGAGGTAAGGGCAATACTTTTTTGGTTCCGCAGTAGGATTTTCGTCAAAACAGTTTTTGCGAGTCCAGCAGCAGGGTAACGGGGCCGTCGTTGCACAGGCTGACCTGCATATGTGTTTGGAAGCGGCCGGTTTGTACGTTCAAACCATGTCCGCGCAATAGTTCTGCGGTATGCAGATAGAGCGTTTGCGCCTGTTCGGCAGGGGCGGCTGCCGAGAAAGACGGACGGCGGCCATTTCGTGCATCGGCATACAATGTGAATTGGGAAACCAGCAGGATTGAGCCGCCGACATCTTTGACGGACAGGTTCAATTTGCCGGCATCGTCTTCGAAAATACGCAGATTGGCGGCTTTATCGGCAATATAGCGCGCATCTGCTTCGGTATCGTCGTGGGTAACGCCGAGCAATATCATCAACCCGTTATCGATTTCTGCGTAGGTTTCCTTATGATTTCCGTCCAATACATCGACACGGGAACAACTCACTTTTTGGATGACGGCTCGCATAGCGGTTCTTTATATCTATTCAAAAGATTGGTTGACGGCGGATTCAGATACACAAGTGTTTCGACAGCAATGCAGGTAGAAAAGGTCGTCTGAAAAACATTATGGTTTCAGACGACCTTTAGGTGGATTGCATCAAGGCCGCAAAAAGAATCCGGCTTAATTTCCTTTACTTATCCGTTATAGGAAGCTTAAAGGTTATTTGGCAGGTTTGATGTCGGCTTTTTGCAAGAGCGCACGCATAGTGTCGTCAATGCGGGCAGTACTCAGGTCGCGGGCTATGTTGCCTTTGATTTCGTTAAAGGCAGGGACTTTGACATCGCGGCGGTCGTCAACGTAAAACACGGCGTAAGAATTACCGTCTTGCAGCGGTTCGGATGTCGCTTCGCCTTTTTTCAGGTCTTTGACAGCGGCGTAAAGCGGAGGCGCTGATTCTTGCAAATCTTTAAGCGGAACATAAGCTTTAGGGATGCCGCCGGCTTTTTTGGCCGCTTCGTCAATTGAGTATTGGTTCAATACCGAAACAAAGCTTTTTTTCGCATCCAGATCGGCAATGGCTTTTTGGGCATTGCTGCTGCTGTCGGTTACGATTTCGCCCAGTTGGACTTCCTGAGTACCTTTATAGAAGTTGCTGAAGTCGTTGTAAGCGGCTTTGACATCTTTTTCTTGAACAGGATATTGACGGACGATATGCGCCGCGAAAGCTTGGCCTAGCAAATCATTTTCAAAAACTGCCCATTCGGTTTTGAATGTGGCTTTTTTATCTGCGCCTTGCTTGGCGGCATCGGCACGCGCTTGCTCCAATGCAGCTTTGAATTCAGCGCTTTGATCCAGTTTTAATTTTTTGGCTTCTTGGGTAACAACAGTGCTGATAACTTGGCGTTCGGTCAGCATTTGACGCAATTCAGGCGTGTCTTGAATGTTCGGGTTGCTGGCGCGTACGGAAGCAACTTGGTCATCGATAACGCTGCTGTCGATGGCTTGACCGTTGACGGTAACCAAAGTTTGGGCAAACAGGGTGCCGGAAGTCAGGGCAAGCATCAAGGCTGAAGCAAAGTAGGTTTTTTTCATCGTATTTCTCTTTTAAATTAATGATTAGAAATCAAAGTTTGAGCAGTAATCTTAATGGAAGTATTCGTCCGGCGTGGCCGCTTTGATACTGAGTGCATGAATCAGGCCGTCTGAAAACAAGTCCTGCAAAAGCTGCTTAATCATACGTTGCCGCTGGAGGCGGCCAATGTTTTCAAATGCGTTGCTGACCACCACTATGGCGTAATGCCCGCCGCCTTTATTGCCGGCATGACCGGCGTGCAGATGGCTTTCATCTTCAAAATCGAAGAACTCAGGCTCAAGCGTTCGCAGGTGTTCCTCGATAATTTGACGCATATTGCTCATTTGAACACGGCTTTAAAGGGTTTAATCAATACTTCTGCGTATACGCCGGCATCGACGTAAGGGTCTTGTTCAGCCCATTCTTGTGCTGCGTCCAAAGATTCAAATTGAGCCACGATTAGGCTGCCGGAAACGCGTTCCGGATTGTCTGGTAGAGGATTGGGGCCGGCAGTCAGCAGACGGCCTTGCGCTTTTAATTCTTCCAAGCGTGCCAAATGAGCAGGGCGTGCCGCCATGCGTGCTTCGTGGACATCTTCGGCATCAGTGGCCAAAAGCATGAAATATTCCATTATTGATCCTCCTTAGACTGGAAACGCATCAGATACATACCCTGTGCGATGGAAAAAATGATTGTGAAACCCAATGTGCCGAACAGTTTGTAATTGACCCATTGGTCTGGAAAATACGTAAAGACAAAGAGGTTGGCCGCACCCATAAAAATCAGGAAGCCAATCCATGCATAAGTCAGGCGCGTCCATACAAAATCAGGAAGCTGCATTTCTTTACCCATCACGGCTTTTAGCCCGTTTTTACCGGCAAGATGACTAAACAGCATGACGATTGCGCCAATCCAAAACAGAACGGTCGGTTTCCACATGATGAAGCGGTTGTCTTTCAGTAAAATCGTTGCACCGCCAAAAAAGACGATCAAAATCAGGCTGATCCATTGCATGGTGTCCAGCTTGCGGTGTTTCCAAAAGGTCAGCGCAGCTTGGGCAATACCGACTATAACCGCAACAGTCGTTGCGGCAATCATGTCTTTGGTGATGATGTATGTGATGAAAAATAAGAATACGGCGAATAAGTCGCTCAAAACTTTCATATGTTAATGATGAAACTAATTGAGTAAATGCTAATCATACAGGCAGATGTGTTTTTTTGCACCTTTCCTTATGACTTTAATGCCACATATATCCATATGAAATATTTGTTTTGGGTTGGCGAAATTTGTAAAAAAGAAACACAAGCATGCAAAAGTAATAGATTTGCTAAGGAATTTTAGGCTGAATAGCCTCTATTGCTTGGCAGGAATGGGTTAAAAATATATCATGACGTAATATCTAGTAAATATATGGTTAAATGCGCGCACATTGGTCAGTACCATAATTTCCGAACAGGGGATCAGTTTTGAAAAAACATCACAATATTAAATTAATTACAGCTTCTATCGCTTTAATGACATCGCTCAGTGCCTCTGCAGGTTTGGGTGGCTTAAACGTTCAATCTCATTTGGGTGAGCCTTTTACAGGCAGTATCACTGTGACTGGCGAGGAAGCTCAGGCTCTGCTTAATGGCGGTAAGGCCACTATTTCAAATGGTAATTTGCGCGCAGCGGTACGCAAATCAGGCGATAAGGCAGTCGTTACCATCCGCTCTTCTAAAGCCATCAAAGATCCTGTTTTGGTTTTTCAAGTAGGTGTCGGCGCGCAATCGCGTGAGTACACCGCTATTATCGATCCGGCCGGATATGATTCTAAGGATGCTGCATCTGTTCGTACCCGTCCGGCCACTGAATCTCAATCCTCTGAGCCGACACGCAATGCCCAACAGTCTGCAACTAAAAACAATAAAGCAGCAGGTAATCAGGCAGCTCAAGCGCATAAGGATGTGCAGCGTAAGGCTGAGAAAAAACAAGTTCAGACGGCCCCTGCTAAAAACGACACGGCTGCACGTTCAGGCAGACAGCATTTGGTGCGTACGGGCGAAACCCTGATTGCCATTGCCTCCAGTATCCGTCCGCAAGGTATGACTTTGGATCAAACCATTCAGGCTTTGGTAAATGCCAATCCGGATGTGTTTATCGATAACAATGCCAACCGTATGTTGGCAGGTAAAGTGCTGAATATTCCAAACCGTAGCGAATTGCAACGCTTGGCTGCTTCTGCGCCTGTTAAAACCAATACAGCTACAGCGACAGAGAAAGACAATGAAACCGTCAATGTAACAGAAGCTAAAACAGAAAAACCTGTTGTTCAGCCTGAGGCTAAAACTGAAGCCCAGGTTAAAGATGCTGGCGTAAATACACAGCAACAGGAAGAAGTGAAACAAGTTTCAGCTGAACAAACAGAACAAGCAGCATCTGCAGCGGTTAATGAAAATGCCGCATCGACTGTTCCTGCATCTGATGGCCAAGAAGCTATGGCTTCTGATGCTCAAGCGAATGTGGTGGCTTCTGAGCCTGTTGCAACAACTGATTCTGTCGCGGAGCAAACAGAAGGCGAATCAGACGGTAATTTATGGAAATGGTTATTGGCAGGCGGTGCAGCCCTTATTGCTGCTTGGTTGTTGTTGAAAGCTGCCGGTAAACGTAAAGACGAGCCGGAAGCAGCGCCTGTAAGCCGTAAGGATGAAGAGAAGGCTGTACAGAAAAATGTTGCTGCTTCAGCTGCTGCGGTCGCTGCAACTAAAGTAACGCCGTCTGAAAAAACTCAAGACGGTCTGTTTATCGAAGATGATTTCGAAGATGATGTGGTTATCAATGAAGTAGAAGAGTCTTCCAATATTGATGGTGTCAAACTTGATTTGGGTAAGATTGACAATAGTCAGGCAGGTATTCTTTCAGGTGCAGTAACGCATGATGTAGAGACAGAGCAACGTCGCTATGCTGATTGGGACAATATCGAATCAACAGAAAGCGTGTACGAGCCTGAACCAGAAAATCCGTATCAGCCGGTATCTGTTGTTATGCCGGAACGTAAAGAAGAGCAGGCAAATGCATTTGCTGAGTTTGACTTGGTGACAGAGGAAAAAGTCTCCGAGTCAAGAAATGAAGAGCCACTCGAGTTTACGGTAGAAACCCCTGAAGCTTCAGACAGCCATGCGCTGCCATTTGATGTCAAGCAAGATCAAGACTTGCAAATTCAAGAAACCAAAGAAGAAGTAGAGAAAGAAGAAGCTGCTTCTGAGTTTGTGATTGAAGAAGGTGCATTGGAATGGGGAGCTGAAGATGTTTCAGTGGCTGCCGATAAAAGCAATAATGAAAGAGGCTTTGTTTCAGAATCAGTCGGCATGACTGCACCGCTTGAAGCCAAATATGATTTGGCTAAGATGTATATCGAAATCGGTGATCCTGAAGCAGCTCGTGAAACATTGCAAGGGCTGATTGAAGAAGCTGAAGGCGATATTTTATATAAAGCTCAAAAACTGATTAAAGAACTTGGAGCATAAGTGTCAGTCAAATGAAGATGCCGTTTCAGACGGCATCTTTTTTATGGTAAATTAAAAAGCAAGATTTTGGCTGAGTCTATTATTGGTTGGGTAAGATTTCAGCTTTATTATGATGGTTGAAGATGAAGGCCGTCTGAAATACAAAATGGAGGCGTGTGTTGATCACGCCTTTTTAATATTTGTTACTTGAGCGTAGGCAACAACATCAATTTATAAGAAGTATAAGAAATGACTGAACAAGCAAATACAACAGGGCATATCGTGCAGCGCTGGGCTTTGACCCTCTCTTATGACGGTAGCCGTTTTTATGGTTGGCAAAAACAGGCTGGAGATTTGCCGACTGTTCAGACGGCCTTAGAGCAGGCATTGTCTTTAATAGCGGGGGAGCAAATTAATACTATTGTTGCGGGAAGGACGGATACGGGTGTGCATGCAACTGCCCAGGTGGTGCATTTTGATACATCAGTAAGTCGTCCGGAGCAAGCATGGGTGCGGGGTGTCAATGCATATTTGCCTGATGGTGTTGCTGTGTTGGTTGCGCAAAAAGTTGCACCTCATTTCCATGCCCGATTTGATGCTTATGGCCGCCATTATCGTTATTTATTGGAATCCTCACCGGTTCGTTCTCCATTATTGGTTGGCAGGGTAGGGTGGACGCATTTGAAATTGGACTTAAATCTGATGAGGCAGGCTGCTGCCTTATTGGAGGGGGAGCATGACTTTTCCAGTTTTCGAGCAGCTGAATGTCAGGCAAAATCCCCTATAAAGACACTATATAGTGCAAGTATTAGTGGAACTTCTCGCTATCTGTGCCTTGATTTGCATGGGAACGCATTCTTACATCATATGGTACGCAATATTATGGGTGCATTGGTGTATGTGGGTAGTGGCAGAATCAGTGTAGATGAGTTTGAGTCGGTCTTTCATGCAAAAAGTAGATTGAAGGCTCCGCCAACTTTTATGTCAGATGGCCTGTATCTAACAGGTGTTGACTATCCTGATGAGTTTGGATTGATGCAACTATCGTTGCCCGAGTGGATGAGTGTTCTGGGTAATGATTTTCAGACGGCCTAATTGCGGATTGTTGGTATAAAAGCAACAAAATAGCGTGATTGATGTGTAAATTAATAAAGTGTTGTAAAAATGCAAATCTTGGTTTTGAGGAAATTTATCATTGATTTTAAATAATAAATTTCCATTGCTTGGGCTGTCTCTACCTTTGTTTGGTTTCTGTGGTAGTGGGGGAAAATTGAATAAAGTTTGTTTTTTTAGAGAGGAACAATTATAGTGACAGTCATGGAATCGCTGATTCCAGCGATAAAGTAAGCCTAAGCGGATTGTCCGGTCTGCTTAAGTTATTTCTTCACAATAGAAAAGGAATACAGCAATGAAAAAATCTCTGATTGCTCTGACTTTGGCAGCTCTGCCTGTTGCAGCTATGGCTGATGTGACTCTGTACGGTCAAGTTAAAGCCGGCGTTGAAATTTCTAAAGTAAAAGAAGGTAAGACTACTTCTAAAACTGCTACTGAGATTGCTGACTACGGTTCTCGCATCGGCTTCAAAGGCCACGAACACTTGGGTAGCAACCTGAATGCTATCTGGCAAGTTGAACAAAACACTTCTATCGCCGGTGGTGACTCTGGTTTTGCTAACCGTGAATCTTTCATTGGTTTGGAAGGCGGCTTCGGTAAAATTCGTGCCGGTAATCTGAACACTGCTCTGAAAGATAGCAGCGACAGCTTCGACCCTTGGGAATCTAGTGCCGCTAACGCAGATGCTCTGCAACTGGGTAAAATTAAACGTGTAGATACTCGTAAAGTATCTGCACGTTACGACACTCCTGTATTGGGTGGTTTCAGCGCAAGCGTACAATTCCAACCTCGCGACAATGCTAACCCTGGCGACAAATACGATCACGCTGTGAAAAGCCGTGCGTCTTACGATTTGGGTCTGAACTACGAAAACTCTGGCTTCTTTGGTCGCTATGCTGGTTCTTACGCTAAACATGCTGTCTTGGATGCTGGCTACTTGGATGCATTCAACCACAATACTACTTTGGCTGCTGGTACTTACAAAGATCACCAAGCTCACCGTCTGACTGCTGGTTACGATGCCAACAACCTGATGGTTGCTGTTGTAGGTCAATACGAAGGCTTCAAAGCTGACGTAGCTGGTGCTAAGAAAAACGAACGTACTGAAGTTGGTGCAACTGCTGCTTACCGCTTCGGTAACGTAACTCCTCGTGTTTCTTACGCTCACGGTTTCAAAGCTAAAGAAGAAGGCGTGAAACAAAAGAACAGCGCTTACAACCAAGTTATCGTTGGTGCTGACTACGACTTCTCTAAACGTACTTCTGCCCTGTTGTCTGCCGGTTGGTTGAAAGAAGGCAAAGGCGACTACAAATACGAGAAAACTGCTGGTACTGTTGGCCTGCGTCACAAATTCTAATCTGACTTAAGATTAGTCTGAAAAAGAGCCTGTTTTATACAGGCTCTTTTTGTTTTATAAGAAATGTATTTTGTCATTGCAGGGGTAGGTTAAAGTATTTTCGATATTCGTTTTCAGACGGTCTATGAAAATTTAAGTCAGGTTCTATTCTATTTAATATATGCTAAATGAAATTTCAGAAATTGTTTTGAGTATTATTATAAATAAGTTAATAATATAGGGATGATTCTTGGATTGAGTTGATTTTCCTATGTTTCATGCCTAATAATAAAAGGTTCATCTAATGTAGTTCTAAAGTATTATTAGTATGTAGAATCTGGTTTTAAGATTTGTAAACTTGATTTTAATCAAATTATTGCCGATAGATGATTCATATAATATAAGTGTTTAGAGTATCGATATATCGGGAATAGCCATGTCCTGTCTTGAAATGAAGTGCTTAAGTGGCATTTGGAAACGAATCCTTGTGCTTTTTGCTGTGTTTTCTATGATGATAGTAAGCCTGCCTGCTTACGCGGAGCGCTTGCCTGATTTCTTGGTAAAAGTTCAGCCGTCTGAAATTTTCCCAGGTGCTGACCGCTATGGCAAACCGGAAGGTAAGCCTTTGGTTGCTCGCGTGTACAAGGGCGAAGAGCAGCTTGGCTTGGTTTATATCACGACTGACGTGGTCAATACGCGCGGTTATTCGAGTAAACCGATCGATACGATGGTTGCATTGGCCAATGATGGCACTATTGCCGGAGCAAAATTGGTTGAGCACCATGAGCCGATTATGCTGATCGGTATCCCGCAATCCCGTGTCGATAAATTCATTGATAAATATATTGGCTTAAATTTTATTAAAAACCCACCTCAACCAGGTGTTGCACCGGGGGATATTATTAGTGGTGCGACTGTAACCCTGATGGTCATCAATGATAGTATTCAGCGCTCTGTTAAAGCAGTAATCCATCAATATCATTTGGGTACAGATAAAGCAGTTCAAGCCGGTACAGCAGCTGCTTCCGGTGAACAGTCTGCCGAACCTGCCGTTCAAACTCGTCCGCGTCGTGTTGCCAATCAAGACAAACAAGATATCCTGTCATGGAATGCGCTTTTGGAACAAAAAGCCGTCGGCCATCTGCATATTTCTATCGACGAAATCAATAAACTGTTTGAGAAAAGCGGTAAAGCAGGTGTGGCAGATCATGCAGAGCAGGGCGATGGTAATGATACATTTATTGATCTGTATGTTGCCTTGGTCAGCCAACCTTCCATCGGTAAAAGCCTTTTAGGTGAAGCCGGTTGGAACAACCTGCAAAAACGTTTGAAACCTGGCCAAGAAGCCGTGATGGTGGCCGGCGAGGGTCGCTATTCTTGGAAAGGTTCGGGTTATGTCCGTGGCGGTATCTTTGACCGTATTGAAATGATTCAAGGCGATACCAGCTTCCGCTTTACCGATGCGCAACATGAACGTGTAGTTGCTTTATCCGCCGAAGGTGCGCCTGCATTTAAAGAAGTTTCTTGGTTCACTATTCCCGAAGGTGTGGAATTTGATGGTGCTGAGCCATGGCGTTTACAATTGATGATCCAACGCGTATTGAGCGTAAATGATAAGGCATTTGTAACTGCCGATTTGGATTATGAATTGCCAAAAGGCTACTACGTTGACGATCCTAAAGCACCGCCGGTTGAAATTAGTGCACCGGTTGAGCCGGTGGCTGTGGCAGCCTCTGCTCCGGAAGAAAGTACAG
>ERZ773057.953-NODE-953-length-11740-cov-14.590244_pt1 | contig 11740 bp, 9 predicted proteins | sample MGYA00580629_ERZ773057 | MGnify/ENA primary metagenome ERZ773057 (study PRJEB29015, sample SAMEA2738143) | human oral metagenome | biome: human oral; feature: human-associated habitat; material: saliva | place: China | collected 2163 ...
ATATGAAGATTTCAATATTTCTTTATTTCTATACAGAATTATCCCTTGTCAAGACATAACTAAAGGGGGGCGAGTGAACCGTTACGATTCACTCACCCCCACTCAGCTATATGCTAGGCATTAGAGGCCTTTCGGCGTACAGACCACACACCGGCGGCTCCGGTGAGAATCAGCATAAAACCGCCGACTGCGATTCCGCCAGTCTCGGCACTGATACCGGTGTAAGCCAACTCGTCACGTGCGGGTTCCGTGGATTGAGCAGACGGCACCGAAGTGGGGGATTTCGCATCTGCAGCAGGCTGAGCTGATGATCCCTTCTTACTCTTGGGGGTCTTGGCGCCCGGTGCTTGCGGAGCGATGCCCACCTCGTCGCTACCGGTTACTGCGTGGTCTCCAGTATCTGAGGTTGCGCTCGAGTGTGCCTGGGCATCCTCGGGTGCGATGGGCACCTCGGTACTGACTACCTCTGAGTTATCGGGTGTCTCATTATCCGCAGTGTCCGCAGGTGCTTTCTGGCTCGGCTCGGGGGTAGGTGCGATGACGACTTCAACCTCGCCGGGGGTTTCAGTAGCCTCGGGTGCCGGAGTTGAAGGCTCGGGCTCCGGTTCGATAACAGGTGCGGTGTCGTCAGCCGGCTGGTGGTCGGCGGGGGTTTCATCGTGCTCGCTACGGGCCGGTTCAGGCTCAGGTGCAATGGGCACATCGGTGTTCCCCGGGGTTTCAGGTGCCGGGGTAGTAGGTTCAGGGGAGGGGTTGATGGGCACGTCGGTATTGCCCGGGGTTTCAGGTGCCTCATGGGTGGGTTCGGCGCTGGGGGCGATAACAACTTCCACTTCACCCGAAGCTGCTTCGCTCGGAGCGGGGGTCTCTTCACGAGGTTCGGAGTGGTCCGTTTCCGTAGCAGGTGCCTCTGCCTCGGCGGGCGCTTCCGCTTCGGGGGTTGTCCCTTCCTGCTGTGCAGTATCAGCTGGTGCTTCTGCAAAATCTTCCTGGGCAGGTTCTTCGGCGGGTGCTTCCGCTTCGGCAGGGGATGCGGTAACGAGCTCGGGTGTGGTGGCTGCGTTACCGGCACCGTTCTTGGTGATGAGGGCAACGGTCAGGGAGCGGGTCTGGTCGCGGTTGGGCTGGCCGTTATCACTGATGGTGATGGAGCCGCTCTGGGTGGGTGTTTCTGCTGCGGTCGCTGCGGTGCAGCTAATGGCACCTGCTGCGGCGGCGAGGGTGAGGGAGGTGATGAGAGCCTTGCGGTACACTTTTTACTCCTCTTGATTAAGGGTTAATGACGATGCTGTGTTGGTCGGGGCTGACGGTTACGCGGTGTCCGTCTGCGGTTGTGCCAAGAACTGGGGTATCGGTGGAGGTAATGTAGCCGCTGGGGGTTGCATCACCGGTGGTGCCGTCACCGAATTCGAGGCTGAATCCTCCCGCGGGCCGGCTTGTGACCTTGGTCGGCACAGCCGGTAGAGCATAGGACCCCTCGGTGCTGAGGTAATGGACTTGGTCTCCTGCGATGGCGATGGTACCGGTGCCGTCGATCTTTACGTTGTCGGCTGCTCCGGTGATGGCGATGGTGCGGCTGACGCTGTCAGATTCCGGGGCTTGGAGGGCGAGGATGTCTTGCCCGGTGGGGGCATGCCAGAGGGTGACGATCTCACCGTTGGCGGTGGCTCCTACCCAGCGGGTGAAAGTGGCCCCTTCGGTGGGTGTTGCCAGGGAGTGGGCTCCGGTTTCGGCACCGTTGGCGGTTGCGGTGATGATGGTGCCGTTACCGCGGGTAGACGCCCAGATTCCGTTGCCTTTAGAGGTGGCAATGAAGGCTGCTCCTTCAGCGGGGGAGCGGTACCGCTCGGTTCCGTTAACGCTAATCTTTTGGACGCTTCCGGGGGTGGGGTCATTGCGGGAGATGATGACAGATTCCCCAGCGCGGGTGATGATGGTTTGCGCTTTGGTGGTAATGGTGTTGATATTGGAGAATTTTCCGCCGGACCACATGAAGTAGCTACCGGGTGCGGTGTAGAGGAAACCGTCACCGGTGGGGTGGATAGTCAGCCCTGCAGCTTCAATCTTGTTTTTGGTGAGGTCTGTCTGGCTGACGAGGGTGCCTTTGGTGGCATCGACAACGTAGAGGGTCGACCCGTCAATGTAGGAGATACGCTGGCCATCGCCGCTGAGGGCGCCGGTGGTGTAGGTTCCATTGTCGAGGGTGATGGTGACTCCGGCTGGGGTGGTGGCCACTGAGGTGGTTGCGGGGTGGTTGAGGGCGTTGACGACTGCGAAGGCTCCGCCGCCGAGTCCAAGCGCTAGGAGGGCTGCGGCGGGGATGAGGATTACTTTACGTCGCCAGATGGACGGTTTTTCAACTTCCTCGGTCACAGTTTGGAGAGTAGGCTCGCCTTCTGGAGTGAGGGTGTAGTAGCTAGTCTTGGTACCTTCTTGGACATAGATTTTGACGTCGCGGCCGAGGGTTTGGGCGAGGCGGGCGCAGTGGTTCCACACCTGTCCTAGGGCCTCTTTAGTGGTTGCGTCCTGGAAGGTGCGGGGGGCGTGGTCTTGGATTTCAAGTTGGATGAGGCCGTCAGCTGAGACGGTCGCATCGATGCGGGGGTAGTCGAGAGCGTCCATATTCTAGTTCTTGTTCTTGGTCTTGCTGTTGACGAAGGTGTTGTAGGCCTGGGGCTCAAGGATGTGGGAGGCCTTCCACTTGTTGGGTCGCTCAGCGGTGCGGTGAAGGCGTACGTAGTAGGCAGGGCTAATTCCTCCATCAACCTTCACATGGACGGTGAGCCAGTAGGGGTTATCTCCTCCGGGAATCTTAAGGGTGGGGTCATCAACAAGTTCTGCACTGGTGACGTTCCCTTTTAGAAGGTCAACGCGCAAGTTTTGGTTGTACTGATTCTGGAGTTCGGCATCGATGAGGGGGAAGAGATCTGCGGACCACTCTTTGTAGGGTTTGCCACTGGTGTATGCGGTGACGATTGCTTTTGCAGCGTCGATTGCTCGAGCACGGTCCTCGTCGGTGATGGTGTTGAGAGTAGGGACGCTGGAGGGTTGCTGGCGGCCGCCGCCGGTTCCTGCTAGGGGTGAGGGGTCGAGGCTCACAGTCGGGGTTGCAGTGGTGGGGTTTACCTCGGTGACGGTGGGAGTCTGCGTTGCGGTGCTGGGTGCAGGTGCGGGCGCAGTGGTAGTGCTAGGGGTGGCGGGTGAGCCGGTGGGGGCGGTATTGTCGGTAGATGCGGAGCAGCCGGTAGCGAGCAGGGCGAGGGTTGCGGTAAGCGCGGTAAGTTTGCGGGTCATGGTGCTTCCTTTCTTAGTGGCTGGGGATGTAGAGGTATGCACTCGGGCGATCAACTGGTACGACTCGGGTGTAGTACTGGTGGTCATTGGGAGCGTAGTCTCCGTTGTAGCCTTCTTCGACGATTGTGCCGTCATCACGGATTTCTTTCACTATGGCAACGTGTCCATATCGGCTGGCTCCGCCTACGCCAGAGTTGTAGTAGACGACGGCGCCGATGACGGGTTTATCTCCGATTTCCCAGCCCTGGGCAATCCAGTACCCTCGCCACTCGGCGGCGTTGCCGGGGGAGTGGAAGGTGATGTTGTCGGCATTGCCACCGGTTTGTTGGACCACACGCCATGCTGCGAAGGCTACACATTCACCGGGGAACGCGTTAGTGGGATCGGTTACTTCAGGGCAATAAGTGTAGTCGTCGGAGCAGTGGGGGAGATGTTTCCAGGGGTAGTCGTCGCCTGATTTATCTGTATTTCCAGATTTCTGGTTTTCTGTATTTGAAGATTTCTGGTTTTTGTTATCCTTGCATTTTCCTTTACTGGATGCCTTTTTATCGTTCTTCCCTGCCGATGCTGAGGTGGAAGCACTGCCAGTGGATTCAGGAGTTGCGTTATTGGCAGCAGCATTGCTCAGTGAGGGTTGCTCGGCGCCCGTAGGGTAGTCGTCGATACCAAGGTCCTTGATGAGGGTCTGGTACTGAGGCCAGTAGTCACGGATAGCTGGGGCGTATTTGATATTTTCTGGGTCGTTGTACCCGCCAGTTTGGTAGATGACAGCACCAGGGCCGGCGTTGTACGCACGGAGAACGTTATTGACTTCATTTCCTTCGACGCCTGCGTTGCGGAGGGTGGTTTTGAGGTACGCCATGTATCGACCCATGGCCTTGATTGCGGCGCGGGGGTCGGTGGGCTCTTCCCCGTTTCCGAAGGAGGCCCAGGTGTCAGGGATAAATTGAGAAAGTCCGATGGCTCCGGCTTCAGAAACAGCGTTGGGGTTCCAGCCGGATTCTTGCTGAATAGTGGCTGCCAGAAGGGAGATGGGGAAGCCGCTGACACGGGAGGCTTCTTGGAGTTCTGGAAGGTAAGTCTTGATGGTGTCACCTCGGTCACCGATATTGGTGACGGGGGCGGGGTCTGGTGCAGAAACGGCGTTTTGGCCGGTTTTTGCTTTGCCGGTGGTGCAAGCATCCGCACTTGACCCACCGATAACGAGAACTAACGAGAGAATGAGTCCGAAGATGAAGATGATAGGTAGGGAGACCACTAGGGCACTTTTTTGCATGGCTTTTTGGCTCCTGGTGTGTGGAAGGGTATGTGTGGTTGGTGTGAGTGATGTTGTGTGCCCTGGGGCCGCCCCTGGGGGTGGCCTCGAATCTCATTTTAACAGGGGGTGTGGGGGTTTTACAGCTGGCTGGTCATATCTGTATATGCGTTATTTAAAACTTTATCCCCGCTCATTCGGGGAACATACCCGCACCATATCCAACAGCGCCGTCAGCGCAGGCTCATCCCCGCTCGCGCGGGGACCAGATTCGATATCGTAGCGGCAAACGCCGAGACCGGGGCTCATCCCCGCTCGCGCGGGGACCAGGCGTGACAATAGGGTGTTGTATCGAATGGCAATCTAAAGTCAGGTTAACCACCACCCCTAACACATTAAGGGCTATTTTTGCGCGCGGGAAATATTTTTATGTGATGTGCATCATGTGGATAACTTGGTTTTGGGGTGGGTCAATTACCCGTGATACTGGGATGAAAGGTGTACACAAGTGGCGAATGGGTCCGCTACTCATCACTAGCTACGGCACACGGTGTCGAGGCATGAGGCTCTATACGGTGGACTAGTGACAACGCGTGGCACGTACATCAGGTGCGTGTGCTATGGTAATCGCTGATACCGGTAATATTTTTTACTCCCAGCGCTGGGGGTTACACACACCTACAACCACGAGGAGGCGCGAGATGCTCGCTGCTGCAAATTCCTTTTTCCTGAACGCTGCTGTGCTGGCTGGCCCGGTTGATCCGGGTGCTGGCGAGGCACCTCCCGGCTCTGACGGCGTTACCACCATCGTTAAGTGGATTGCGTGGATCGTCTTCGCCTTGGCTGTTATCGGTGTGCTGGTGACTGCTGGTGCGATGATGATTAACAACCGCCGCGGTCAGGGCGGCGAGCACGCTGCCAGCCTCGGTTGGGTGTTCGGTGGCTGTATCCTGGCCTCCGCAGCCAGCGGTCTGGTCGGCATGTTCATGGGCTAAAAGCCCTGCACGGGGTGCGCTCACGCACCCCGTGACCCTTTTAATCTCAAGCGAGACCCGTCACTGGGTCTCCTATCCCCCCATTACCCACTATCACTCACTCAAGCTCTTCCCCACACTGGGTAGGGCTATCTGGTGTACCCCGAAATCCGGGGTGATGAGACATGGAGAGACATCATGGAGAAAAAGTCTGGCGTGACCATTCCCCGCTGGGGTATCGGCATTATCGCCGGTGTTGGCGTGCTGCTGGTCCTGTTGTTGATTGTGCTGATTCCGCGTGGCGGCTCGAGCTCGTCAGCATCGAGTGGCTCCAGTGCATCAGCGGGTTCCGGGCAGCAGTTGACTCATGCCACGTCATCTCTTGCGGCTGGCTCTTGTGGTGCTGGTGCCTCGGATGATGAGTCTGTGATGGATGCTGCCCCGAAGGGCACTAAGTGGGTAACCACCGATTCAGGTTGGACCGGTCCCTCATCTAAGACTGCTGGGCCTATGGTGGATTCCCCAATTCGTAGCTGCTTTGAGCACTCTGCTGAGGGTGCACTCTATGCGGCAACCTGGACTATGTTGCAACTTAATGATCCTGCTGTCTCTCAGCAGACCTACGAACGCTACGTAATTAATGGAACGGGATGGGGTACTCCGTCAGCTTCAGCTCCGCAGCAGGTGGCTGGATACCAGTTCCTCTCCTATACCCCTGAGCGTGCTGTAGTAAGGCTTGCTGTTGTTATTCCTGAGAGGGGCACCGGATGGATCAGCGCTGATGTGACTATGGTTTGGCAGGATGGCGACTGGCGTCTGCGTGTTCCGGATGGAAACGCGAAAAACCCTTTGGGTATTGGTCCTGTCTCTGACACTACCAAGTTCATTCGTTGGGGTACTGTCTAATGTGCTGGTTCTGGGAGACTAGCTGTCTGGCTAAGGAAGCCGCTCAAACGGTAGGCGATAGCCTCATGGATCAGCTAGCGCACAACGTCAGTGTTGCGATGGCATCTACGATTGAAACATTAGGAAGCTTTTGGGTTACTGTTCCGACTATTCCTCTCGGAGATACTCAGGGAAATCCTTCTGATCCTGTAGGATTCTTGCAGGGACACACCTGGTGGATTTGGTCCACACTCATGGTCTTTAGCGTGCTCTATGCTGCAGGACAGATGATATGGAGCCGAAAAGGCCAGCCACTCATGGAGCTTGTGGCGGCGCTGATACGGTCACTCCTTGCCTCCTCGGCAGGGCTTGGAGCTGTGGTTATTCTTCTACAGGTTGGCGACAGCTACTCCACATGGATTCTTGACAAATCTGTTGAAGGCGGATTTACTAAAGGCCTGCAAAATATCATGAGCTCTAAAAGCGCTTCAGATTTGCAGATTTTCATGATTGTCGCAGGCATCATTGCGATGCTGGTCTCTCTCGTCCAGATTTGCCTACTGATTGTCCGCTCGGCGCTATCCGTGCTGCTGGCAGGTACTCTACCGCTGGCCTACTCCGCGACCAATACCCAGTGGGGTAAGCAATGGTCCCAGAAACACGCCTCGTGGCTTATCGCTTTTGTGCTTTATAAGCCGGTGGCAGCAACAATTTATGCTGCGGCCTTCAAAGTTACCGGCTCAGCACTGACTGGCCAGCTGAAGGAGGGCGCGGCTGCATCGATTGTCGGCCTCATGAGTGGCCTCGTTCTCATGGTCGCTGCCCTCTTTGCTCTACCCGCCATGATGCGCCTCATTGTGCCCGCGGTTGGAGCTGCCTCAGCCGGCGGCGCAATGTTCGCTGGTGCAGCTGTTGGTAGTGCGGCATCTGGCGCGGTCAATATGGGATCGCGTATGGCCGCTAAGGGTGGTAGCTCAGGTGGCGGTGGCGCTGCTGGTGCAAGTGGTGCTGGTGGTGGTGCATCCGGTGCCGCAGCTGCTAAGGGCGCTGGTACGGCTGCCGCTGGTGCGGCCACTGGTGGAGCTGCTCTGGCTCTGATGGCTGTTGGAGCAGCCGCGAAGAAGGGTACTCAAGCTGTGCAGGCTGCTGTCCATGATGCTGCTGGTGAGCAGCCTCCGCAGGGTGGTTCAAGCTCTCATAGGCCTGCTCCCTCTCAGGGCGGTGGTGCTCGTGGTGGTGGATCCGGCGGCTCAGCAAAGCCGAATCCACAGCCTAAGCCCCCGCAGCCCGAGCAGAAGAAACCGGAAGGAGGATCGAGTGGCGCACGTTGATACTGAGTATGTTGAACCCACATACGGTAACTGGAGGCTCCCTCAACGTGCCGGTATTGGTAGACTCTCCGGCCTTGCCACTGCTCTGCTGTTTGTCACCATCATCATCACCATCTTCGTCATGCGTCTGGCCGGTATTATCCCCGGCCTCATCATTGGCGTTATCCTCGCGCTTTTTCTGGGATCCTTCGCTCTGAAGGACAAGCACGGGTACACGCTCATGGAGCGCCTCTCCGAAAGGCTTATTTTCATGTTCGCTCGCTTCCGGAAGCTCAATATCTTCCGCTCGGGTCCGCTCGGCGCTACCCCCACGAATGAGTTCCGCCTGCCCGGTGTGGCTTCCTCTGCGGTGACCTATGAGGGTACCGACAGCGTGGGGCGCCCCTTTGCGCTGATTCACATGCCTGCCGTTAGTATCTTCTCCGTCTCTCTGGCGGTTGAGCCTGACGGTGCAGCCATGGTCGACCAGGCCGATATTGACCAGTGGGTCGCCAACTGGGGCGGCTTTTTGGCCGAGCTGGGCCGTGAGGTCGGCCTGGTGGGTGCCTCGGTGACCGTGGAAACTTCCCCCGGTTCAGGTATCCGTCTGCGCCGTGAGATTGAGTCGTCCATGTCCAATACGGCATCCCCGATTGCGTCGCAGATGCTGGCGGAGGCTGCTCAGACCTACCCGTCGGGTGTCTCTGAGACACGTGCGTGGGTGACTTTGAGCTTCTCGGCGGCGGCTCGTTCCGGTATGCGTCGCCGTACCCCGGATGAGATGCTCCGTGACCTTTCCTCCAAGGTTGTCTTCTGGTGCTCGCATTTGGAAGCTACCGGTGCGGGTGTGGCCACCCCGATGGTAGCTGGTGATATTGGTCAGATTGTGCGTACCGCGTATGATCCAGCCGTATCTCGCTTGCTGGATGAGGCTGCCTATGTGGGTGAGAGTCCGGAGATTGACCTGTCCTCTGCTGGTCCGAGTACTGCGGTGGTTGAGTGGAGCCATTATCGGCATGATTCAGGCCTGTCTGTGTGCTGGACGATGAGTGAGGCTCCGCGAGGTGCCGTGTTCTCGAACGTGTTTGCGCGTCTTTTGGAGCCGCACGCGATGATTGGTCGTAAACGCGTGACGATGCTGTATCGTCCGGTGGATTCGGCGTTGACTGCGGCGATGGTTGAGCAGGATCAGAACACTGCCCGTACCCGTTTGACCTCGACTCGTAATGGCTCGGCTCGTCTGTCGGCTGAGCTGGAGGCGGCTAATGCGACGGCAGCTGATGAGGCGCGTGGTGCTGGTTTGACCTATGTGGGTCTGGTAGTGTGCGCGACGGTTGAGACTCCTGCAGAGATGGCTGATGCGGTAGCCGTGGTGGAGCAGGAGCTTGCTCCGTCGAGTCGTATCATGCTCCGCCGTGCGTGGGGTGCTCATGATGCGGTGTTTGCTGCGACGTTGCCATTGGGTGTGGTGTTGGGTCGCCATACGGTTCTGCCGGAGTCGGTGAAGTCGGCGTTGTAGCCCTTGTGATGTTGCGTAGACCTGGGGATTTGTGGATGCAGATTCCCAGGTCTCTGTAAATCAGCATTTCTGTATATATGCTTTTCTGTTTTTCTGTATGGAGGTTCTGATGAGTCGTCGTCGAGTCGTCACCTATAACGCCGCCGAGGCTGACCAGCCGGAAGCTCCGCGCCGAGCTGGCCTGTTCTCGTCCCTCAAGTCTCTCTTCGTCTCGTCTACTGAAGCTCACTCGGGTGCCTATGGCCGCTCCCGCGGGTACATGCTTCCCGGTGGCGGTGCCTCGCACCTGTTTGAGTCTCCTCGCGAGTGGCGTGGTTCGACCCGTCAGGTGTGCGGCATGTGGCCGTTTGCGGCTGGCTCGTCCACCCCGTTCTCTGGTGCCCCTATGGGTATCGACATTGATACGAATGCGCCGGTTGGTTGTGACCCGATTGCGTGGTTTGTGGACGGTATTATTAATAACCCGTCGGTGTTTATCTTGGGTCTTCCCGGCTACGGCAAGAGCACATTCGTCCGTCATATGCTGTTGGGTATGAACGGCCGAGGTATTGTTCCGTTGATTCCCGGTGACCTCAAGCCTGACTATGTGGACGAAATCACCGCGATGGGCGGCCAGGTCATTCAGCTGGCCCCCGGCCGTGGACACCTGAACATTCTGGACCCGGGCGAACTTAGTACCATCGCTGATTCTCTTCCCCCGAAGACTCGTGAGCGTCTGATGGTGGACGCTCACTCACGCAAGCTTCAGATGCTGTCCGCGCTGATTTCAATTCTGCGTAAGGGCCACATCACCCCGCATGAGGAGACGATTCTGGATGCTGCCCTGACGTATCTGGAGGAGCATCATGAGGGTGTGCCGGTGGTTCAGGATTTGCTGGATGTGATTGTGGCTCGCCCGCAGGCGCTGCAGGATGTGGCGCTGGATCGTGGTGATGAGGGCCGCTATAGGGATGCGACGGATGCGCTGGTGTCCTCGCTGATGTCTCTGAATGGTCAGGGTCGCTTTGGTGATATGTTCTCTAAGCCGACTACGGCACGTTTGGCGATGGACCGCCCGGCTGTGTTCGATATTAGCCAGATTTCTGATATTCACCGTGATGTGCAGGCTGCTGCTTTGCTGGCGTGCTGGTCTACGACGTTCGCGTCGGTGGAAATTGCGCATACGCTGGCTGATGAGGGTTTGGCGCCGCGCCGTAACTATTTCGTGGTCCTCGATGAGCTTTGGCGTGCGTTGCGTGCGGGTGCGGATATGGTGGACCGTATTGACTCGCTGACTCGTCTGAATCGTCGTGATGGTGTGGGGCAGGCGATGATTACGCACACGATGAGTGACCTGGACGCGTTGGCGACTGAGTCTGAGCGTGAGAAGGCTCGTGGTTTTGTTGAGCGCTCTGGTCTGGTGATTACTGGCGCCTTGCCGCAGTCTGAGATGGCGAAGCTACGTCGTGTGATGCCTCTGAGTCAGGCGGAGGCGGCGCGTCTGGTGTCTTGGGCTGATCCTGGTTCGTGGTCGCGTCTCGCTCAGAATCGTTCGGCGCATGGTGCGCCCCGTCAGGCACCTGGCGTTGGTAAGTTCATGGTGAAGGTGGGTGGACGCCCTGGTATTAGTGTGATGGTGCGTCTGACTCAGGTTGAAATTGATATGAACAACACCAATAAGCGTTGGGGTAACTCGGATGGTTCGGTGCATGTGGCTAGTGGTAATGAGGTGACGAACGCACTGGTGGGTATGCCTGCTGGTAACGCTGGCACATACGGAAATGTAGAAATACAGGAATCTGTATATGAGGATTTCAATATTTCTGCACAGTCTTCTGGCTTGTCAGAGACCTCTGCACAGCAGGAACCTGACCAGCCGCCGGTACGTTTCTCCTCCACGGATGCGGCACCGGCCCCCACCCCGCAGCACAATCAGACCCCTGCTGAGTCTGCACACCTGATTCCGAGCCCGGAAGGATACGGCTATTATGAGCACTCCGCATAAGCGCGGCTTCAACACCGAAGCGTTCGTCATCTGGGGCATCATCGCCCTCATCCTGGTCGCCGGCATGATCTTCTACTCCGGCTACGCGGTCGGTGCCGCTCTGACCGGCCAGAGCATCACCGTGTGGAACCCGGTCGCTGCCATGATCGGCGTGATTCGTGGAACCGCGCCCTGGTCGGTGGCTTCCACTGTGGTCTCTATCGTGGTGGCGGTTCTGCTGCTGGGCGGTGCGGTAGGCCTTTGGTGGCGCAAGCTGGCGAACAGCACCCCGTCAACGCGTGTGGATAAGGCCGGGTCAATGATGGGCTCTGGCGCCGACATTGCGTTCATGCGTGAGAAGGCGGCGTTGAATGACGCCCGCCGTCTGGGTGTAGATTCGCCGGGTCTTCCGATTGCGAAGACTCTGTCGGGTCAGATGCTGTATTCCGGTTGGGAGAACGTGTGCGTGGACATTTGGGGTCCGCGTACCGGTAAGACCACCTCGCGTGCTATCCCCGGTATCCTGGCTGCCCCCGGCGC
>ERZ773057.961-NODE-961-length-11665-cov-2.363738_pt1 | contig 11665 bp, 10 predicted proteins | sample MGYA00580629_ERZ773057 | MGnify/ENA primary metagenome ERZ773057 (study PRJEB29015, sample SAMEA2738143) | human oral metagenome | biome: human oral; feature: human-associated habitat; material: saliva | place: China | collected 2163 ...
AGTTTTGTTGCAATCGCAACATTTATCTTATCTATACTTTTCTTTTCAAGGCTCTCGATTTGCTAAGTTTACTCATTTTTAAAAGCTATCGCTTCTAGGCCGCCTTATCCTTTCTCAAGCCGTAGCTTTCCACGATACTCCGTAGACTAAAGCCGTCCTCCAATAACTGTAAAAATTTCTGAATACAAGAGTCATAAGCACGAAAAAGCTGTAAAGCCGCTTCTTCGTTTGAATACACCTTCCAGTAGCCTGTTAACTTGGCTTTTCGGTACGGATCTTCCATGTATGTGCGAATATCCTCAGGAGGATAGCCTAAAAAGATACCCACCTCATGGGGGAAAGTCGCTCCACAATCCTTGTACTTTCGAAAACGCTCTTTAAAGAGAAACAAATAGTTTCCTGTCTTATCCTCTTTATATCCCAAGTCCAAAGAAGAAAGAAATCTCCGCAAGTTCCTATTCTGTAAATGTCGAAAGAACACCGACTTTCTATACAAGAAGATGCTTTCCTTCTTTCCGGAATGAAGTGTTTCTATTCGGAAATCATTGTAGCGAGAAAATAAACTCTCCAGCATTTTCTTTTCTTCATAGCTCACCGTAAAGATTGCCGCAGGCTTTAGACCTGCAATCACCGGAGCATTAAGGCAGAGATGCTCGCGCACATAATCTTCGACAGAGCTTTTTTTTCTACAAAAAAATCCGTTCCATTCCATACTTTCCCTTTCTTAGTTAGTTTATAATAACTAACTATAATGCTGATTATATTAGTAATAGCTAACTTTGTCCAGTGCTTTTTATTTCTTTATCAACTGATAAAATCTTTACTCTATACTCTCCAATAGCGTTTTCATAAGCTGATAATCATAAAAAGAGGCTGTAAAAAATCAAAAAACCATTTTGATTTTTTACAGCCCCTTTAGATCTTCTCTTTTATTCCGGAAGTTCTATCCAAAAATCAAGCGCATGTCCTATCAGTTCCTGCGGTTTCACCTTAAATTCCTTGGCAAGCTCCTTTAAACGGTCGTCCACCAAGTATTTATTCTTTTTTTCGTAGGCGGCAAGTCTCTCTCCGTGAAGAAATACCTCGCTGATGCCGTGCGCCTTGGCTCCTATTTTCCGCATCATACTGATAGAAGCCTCATTGTCCGCATCTACTCGTCCGCGAAACACACGTTCCCCCGTCCGTCTCTTTAATGCTTTCATAAGAAGCAGCAAACTTTCCGGCCCGATACCGTGTCCCTGATACTGCCTCTTCAAAGCAATGCAAAGCTCCCAAGGCTTAGCTTGCAGGTTTCTGATCCCGCAATATCCGAGAAATACGGAATTCAGATTGAAAATACTGTAATACGCTCTGTTCTTCATAAAAAAACTATCCCAGATCTTATCCAAAAAGCTTTCATCCGTAAAGGCCTCTTTAATAAAGGAGGAATCATACTCTACCTCCAAATACCCTCTGTGGTCTTTTTCGGAAATACCAAGAAGACAAAGCCGCTCTCCTTCTATCAAAAGTTCTCCCTCTTTCGGTAAAGAACTTGAATCGAAGCTCGGGCTTCGCTTTTCCGGTCCGGCTTCATCGCAGAGCTCAATTTCCTCCTGCAAGTCAGAAAAGAGGCCGCCCAAATCCTCAGCTGCCCCTACTCTTCCGTCACCGTATATATTCAATTGATTTCTTTCTTCCAGTCTGTCTAAAAGCTCCGAAAACATCATCTGATCCTTCAAATGAATGTTTCTCTCCTCCTTCTCTATTTTCATAGGCACCTCTTTCTGTAGGTCGCCAATCTACATTCTTTTTTTCTATTCTACTCCTCTATATCGGCAGTTTCTATAGAAATGTCCTATAAAAGTTTTTTGAAGATAGTATTGATTTTTACATATATCACAAATTTTCAAGCTTTTTTAATCTTTTTTTGCCTATTTAATCAAAATAATTTTTTGGCCGGCAGCCTTTTTCATGCGATTCATCAGAGCAAATCCTATCCCTTTTTCCGAATAGCCTTCCGAAAGAATGAGTTCAATCCCCTCCTCGTCACATTCCCGAAGAAGACGGAATAAGTTGTGGGTCATGGACAAGGGCTCATCCCGCCTTCCCAAAACTTTCAAGACTATTCCCTCTTTCTCCGCCATTTCCTGATAGAAATGCTTTGTTTCTTCCGCGCAAAAAACAGCTATTTTCTCCCGTGGAAATCCCCTGCCTTCCTCTTCAAGGTACTCCGCTATTCTTTTCGACACCTTGTATCCGGATTCTTTTTCCTCCGAAATCCTGTCTTCCGTTCCTCTTTTCCCCGAAGTCTTATCTTCCGATTCCTTTTTCTTCGGTTCTTTTTCTTTCGGTTCTTTTTCTTTCGATTCTTTTTCCTCCAAAGAGCAGAATAGAATCATTTCCGCTTTTGGCGCATAATGGCGATACTTCATCCCCGGTGCTTTCGGAATAAAACCATCTTCCATCTTTTTTCCGAGCAAAGTCGGATCAATTTCCGGTTTCTCTCCCAGAACCTCCGTGAGGTCTTCTAACGTGATTGCGCCCGGTCTCAAAAGGGTGGGCGTTTCCGTACTCATATCCAAAATCGTGGACTCCACGCCGATTCCGACCGCCCCGTCATCGAGAATTCCCTCGATTCGCCCGGAAAGATCATGATAGACATGGGAGGCCTCCGTCGGACTCGGACTTCCCGAAAGGTTCGCGGATGGCCCCGCTACAGGAAGTCCCGCCCTTTCTATCAACTCCAAAGTTAACGCATTGTCCGGGCAACGGATTGCCACGGTATCCAAGCCTCCTGTGCTTTCCAAAGGAACGATTTTCGATTTTTTTAAAATGAGCGTAAGCGGCCCCGGCCAAAAACTCTCCATAAGGAGCTTTGCCTTTTCCGGAACACTTTCCACAAGGGGATAAACTTCTTCCATTTTCGAAACATGAAGAATTAAAGGGTTATCCGAGGGACGCCCCTTTGCCGCATAGATTTTTCGTGCCGCCTCCTTATCGAGTCCGTTTCCCCCGAGGCCGTAAACCGTCTCCGTCGGAAAAGCCACCAGTCCGCCTGCCTTCAAAATCTGCGCCGCTTCCTCAATATCCTTTTTCGAAAATATCCTTGTTTTCATAATATTTTTTCTCTTTTATATCGTTTATCTGTTTTGGGACTATCCCCCTACTAATTCAGCTTTAGTCCTTTTTTCTATTTTTTCTCTCCGATTATAGCGTACCATACAGATGATACGAGATGGGGATTCCTGTATACCCTTCCGATAAAGCGTATGGAGAGCTCGGCACTTAACGAACACAAGTGAAACGAAGTGTGAGTTTAGTACCGCTAGCTCGGAATCGAGCGAGAGCGTCTTTAGAGGACAGGATGTAGAGGAATCTCTTAATCCTTAATCCTTATTCTCCTGTCAGGATAGACCAAAATCCCTCCGGCTCCTGTCCGAGCTTCCATGCCGCAACACCCTGAATGCCATTTTCCTTAAGAAGCTTCATCTTCTCCTTCATCGACTTCTCATCTTCCATCCAGATTTCTTTCTTCTCGTTTCCGTCCTGGATGCTGCCATAGTTCTGCCCTATGTCGCTAAGCCATTCGAGGGAAACATTTTTCTCCTGAATCCATGCCGCCGCAGCTTTAATAGAAAGCGCTTCGGAGCGTAGTTTCCCGGACTGATCCGTAATCCAGACTCTGGTGTAGAAGGGGAGGGCAATGATAATTCTGTCCTTATCCATGACAGCCGCCGTCTCCTCGATTCCACGGCTCACATAGGAAAGAGAGGAGACCGACCCGGCTTCTTCCGATCCCGCATAGTGCTCGTCATAGCACATAATGACAACGTAGTCGCAAATCGTTCCCAGCTCCTGAATATTGTAATAGGCGTTATAGTTGAAAGGAACATAACAGTCTACACTCAAGTATAAACCGTTCTTTCGGCAGGCAATGGAAAGCTCCCGCATAAATTCAAGGTAATCCCTTGCCGCTTTTTCCGGAAGCAGCTCAATATCCACATTGATGCCGTCTATGCCCTTTTCCTGCATATCCTTCATCAATGCTTCAATCAGTTTGCTACGCTTTGTTCCACTGGAAAGAAGACTCTTTAAGTCAATTTTTCCGGCGTCAAAGTTGTTTAATGTGGCAAATACCTTTCTTCCCGTACTATGGGAAAACGCAACATAAGCCGCGTCACTGTAGGAACTGAGATTACCCTCATTATCCTTTATCGCATACCAGGTCGGTGCAAGAATATTCACTCCTGTCGCATTCGTGAGTAAAGATTGCAAGCCCTTGTTTGCCTCAGCATTACTAATCTGGTGGAAAGCCAGCACCGGCTTTACCCCGTCTCCCAGATTTTTATGACTGTATTCCGGAGCTTTAAAGTCACTACTTCGCTCCTCGCTTGTTTCTTTATTTAAACGGCTGTTTCGAAGATAGCCGATAAAGCCGTCCTCCGTTTCCACCTTGGACCACTTCTCCATTTTTTCGAGGATAATCACCTTAGCTCCCTCTTCCAAATCGGTAAGGATCGGACTTTTAACCCCGCCTTGCACACGAACCGCCTCTTTTTTCTTAAGGCTTGCTACTGTGGCAGGCTTAAATTCATTTTCCAAAAATACACGCTTATGCTCCGTATCCGTATAGCTGCGATTTAAAACCGCAGTATGCTTTTCAATAAGAGACAGACTTATGAAAATGCTCTTTCCCTCGGTAAAGAAATCCACTTTCCCGTCCTCCCCCTTTTCTCCGTCGGTAAAAAGAAGGAGCTCATCCGGAAGCGCATAGCGAAGGTTCTTCTCCGTATCGTCATAGTAAAAGCGGATATTGAGGTTCTTCACTACAAAGCCATAGGGTAGATACACTTCTCCGTCCCGCATCCTGCCCAGTGTCAGCTGTTCTCCATCCTTTACCTTCTCATGATTCAGATATATCTCTACATTATCCCCCGAGACGGAAAAATAACTGTTTAAGTCTGCTCTTTCCTTCGTCGGCATATATTTTTTCACATAATAGTATCCGCCGAAACCGGCAATCCCCAATATAAAAATAATAAAGATAAGAAAGAAAGGAAGGATACTCCGTCCCTCCCTTCTGCCTCTCTTTCTGCTTTGCTTTTCCGTATTGAAATTCTCCATTTTCCCTCTACTTTTTGATTTTGCATTCAATCTGCTCTGTTAGCCAAATCTGTTCAAAACAACAGTTCCCATTCTATCTCTTATTTCATACCTTACAAGGCTTCTGCAGGAATCTCCATACTTTCGTAAGGCTTTCTTGCCAATTTACGGATTTTCCTCCGGCAAAGTGTTTTTTTGCAAATTTACGGATTCTCCTCCGACTAAGCGATTTCCCGTAAAATTACGAATCCTCTTCCAGCTAAACGATTTCCCGCAAATTTACGGATTCTCCTCCAGTCTGGCCAGCTTCTCCGCCTGATCTTCGGTAATCAAAGGATCAATAACAAGATCCAGGTCTCCGCCCAAAACGGCATCAATATTGTAAAGAGTAAGCTTAATGCGATGGTCCGTCACTCTTCCCTGCGGGAAATTGTAAGTACGAATCTTCTCCGAACGGTCTCCGGTCCCGAGCTGCGAACGCTTTTCCTCCGCATTTTCCTTCTGCTGCTTCTCCAGTTCAATCTCATAGAGTCTTGCACGAAGAAGACGCATCGCCTTTTCTCTGTTTTGTACCTGAGAACGCTCTTCCTGACACTCCGCAACCATTCCGGTCGGAACATGGATTAGGCGCACTGCGGATGAGGTTTTATTGATATGCTGTCCGCCGGCACCGGAGGAACGGAAAACCTCCATCTTGACATCGGCAGGATTGATCTCCACCTCTACATCTTCCACTTCCGGCATAACGGCAACGGTTGCGGTAGAAGTATGAATTCTTCCGCCGCTCTCCGTTTCCGGAACTCTCTGCACGCGGTGTACACCGGACTCGTATTTGAGTCTCGAGTAAGCACCCTGTCCGTTTACGATAAATACCACTTCCTTCAGACCGCCAAGTCCCGTTTCATTGAAGGAAACAAGCTCCGTCTTCCAGCCTCTTTTTTCCGCATAGCTGGTATACATTCTGTATAAAGAGCCGGCAAATAGAGCAGCCTCTTCTCCACCTGCTCCGCCACGGATTTCCATAACGATGTTCTTGTCGTCATTTTCATCCTTCGGGAGCAAGAGGAGCTGAATTTCCTTCGTGAGACGCTCCTGGTCTTCTTTCGCCGTGGAAAGCTCTTCCTTCGCCATCTCGATTAAGTCCTTGTCCTTTTCATTATCCAAAATGAAAAGGGCATCCTTCTCGCTTTCCTCCGCCTTTCGAAAAGCAATATAGGCTTTATAAACGGGCTCTAAGTTACTCTGCTCTAAAATCAGCTTCTTATATTGGTTGATATCGGAAACCACCTCGGGAATCGTGAGATTCTCCATGATTTCCTCGTAGTGCTTTTTAACTTCTTCTAAATTCTCAAACATTTTGTCCTCTTTCTGAAGAGCCTTTCTCTTCATAATCTCATCAGACTATAAACAAAAAGAAAAGGGCTGTCAAACGGGATATACTCCCTTTTTTCTCTTATTTTAGCGAAATTTCTTTAAAACAAAGTCCGAGATTACTATGTCTTTCCAAAGAGTGCAGTCCTTCTTCAATAAAATCCCAGGATTCCCTATAGCCTGTGTTTACGGAAAAATCCGATTCGCAAAGAAATTGCAGAAATTCTCCTAGAGCATTTTTATATTTTTTAGCAAAGAGAAAAGCATTTCTCTCCTTATCCTCCGAAGAACAGTTTAAGAGATTGTGTAAGACATGGTCTAAGTTAGAAGACATATAATAGCATTGATAAGGAATGGAATCCCAAACTTGACTTTGTCTGCTCAGCTTATCCATATTTTCACTTTTTTGCTTATTTCGACTGCGAATTAAGGCGGCATCTTTACAACGAATCTCCGACAAGCTGTATTGCAAAGTTCTAAGGCTATGATCCTCTACCACATTTTTATCGGAAATAAATGCGCCATCCGTATCCATAATATGAATCACTTTCAGAAAATCGCTTTTACTGTAGTGGTTGGACTTCGCATATTGTTTCAGTAAATCTCCTACCTTCCCTACTATATTTCCACTGTGATTTCCTTTTACACTGGTGATATCTCCATGCATTACTTCCACATAAACAGCATTTTTATCAAAAGCACGGCTAAAGATTGCCCCAAGGGCTTCATCATCCGACGGGCCTTCTACTATGACGAAGACGATTTTTTTCCGCGCCATGCTACTCACCCGCCTCTCTCAAAGCCAAGGCAATCTCCGCATTGTTGGTCATCTCATAAACCGGCTCATTTTGCTCTCCGAGGACAATATCTCTGAAATAGAAATCCCGTAGATTATTGCTTGTTTTGATATTGGTAAAGCGAATGTATCGATTCTCCGGATTCGTTGTTGTAAAGGCAATAAAGCCACGGTCTATCGTCTCCAAGGGACGCAGGTTATGTGAGGTGAAAATCAATTGTCCCTTTCCCTTTTCCGAGAGGATGTGCAGGATTTCTCCAAGAAGATATTCGAATATCCCGGCATCCAACTCATCGATTGCCACTGTAATAGAGGACTGATTATACATTCCTATTAGAAGATGCAGCACGGAAACAATCTTTTTGATTCCTTCCGATTCACAACGAAGCGGGATTTCTTTACTGTTTTTATTGGACATAAGCTGTATGCGACGGCCCTTTTTTCCTTCTCCGTTTTCCATAAGCATAACAGCACCTAGATCCGCTACGGAGATGGTAAGGCCGGGGATGATTTGCTCCAAAACACCATTTATGTTTTGAATCAATCTCTTCGCCTCCGGAAAAAGTTCTTCCGGTAGTTCAGTCGCCTCATCTAAAGACAGAAAATATTCTCCCGTTATCCCGTGTTCCTGCTTTTCCGAAGCTTTATACCGGATAGGCAGCTCTCCTAAATTAATCTTCCCTGTGCTGGACGCGCCAAGAACAAAAAGTTCGGTACGACCGTAATTTACTAGTTTGAACAGAAGTTCGACGCAAAACTTTTGTTCCTTATTATCCCTTTTTAAAGCTTGTAGTAAAGCCTCTTCAAAAAAATCATCGGAAAAAAATAAGGACTGCACTTTCTGTTTTGCCATCAAACTGATGAGCTTCAACCTTTCCGCTGTTTCCTTTTTCCTTCCAAAGAGAAGTGCGTAATACTTTTTAGGAGCAATCAATTCCGTCCTTGTGCTTTGCAGAAAAGTATGCTTTTTGATCCTCTTCTCCCCATCCGTATAGGCATAACTCAGCTTTTCGCTTTTTATTTCCAATCGACGCTTCTTTTTTCCCAAGGAACTCCATAGATTCCCGCCTCTTTCCGATAAATAGGGGAGCGCTCCCTCCGCTACCCCGGAAACAGAAAACGACTCTTCTCCCTCTTCGTCTACCGTCAAACAAACTTCGTAATCTACATCATAATTTTCCGTTTCCGAAACATAAATCCGGAAACGATAGGAGAGCTTTGCCTCCTGCGAGTCCACATTAATATAGTTACCATACTCATCCGGAATCGACTTTCCGGAAAGAAGCAATTTTAAAATATGTAAAGCATCGATAAGAGCCGTCTTTCCGGTACCGTTCTGCCCATAGAGTCCTAGGACACTGGCTTTAAATGCCTTTCTTTTATTCACAAAATTCAATTTTCCGTCTTTTACATTTTTTAAACCGTTTATCTCTAAATCCGTAAGACGCAGATAGTAGTCCTTCATCTCTATTTCTCCTTTCAATTTTACTTATTTTTATTATATCACAGCTAAATTATCCATCAATAATGATTATATCGAAATATTTTATATCGATTTTTGATTTTTCTCTCATTTAATTCTTTAGTGCTAAACCGTCTCAAATTATGCGACAATTAAAAAAATAGTTTGTATATAAAAATCGTTTCAGCAAAGCTTACTTTAGGTTATTTGCAATTCATGTTAGAATCATGAAGAATATACAGAAATTTTTATTCTTAACAAGTGGCGCAGGCAAAGCCTGTGACAACTTAACTGAGAAAGGAGTACTTATGAAGTTACAATTTTACGGTAGCCATCTCTGCCCGAAGTGTGTAGAGAGTCAGAAGATTCTAAAGGAAAAAGGAATAGAATACGAATTTATCGATGTGAACGGAGATTTATACAATTTAAAGCGTTTCCTGGCCTTTTGGGTACAGGAAGACATTTTTAAGCCCTTCCGTGAGCAGGCGGAAAAACCGGACTATGCCGATGAAGGCCGTATTGGTCTTCCCTGCTTCCGTCTGGAAAACGGCGAGTGCAGTATGGATCTCGATTATGTTCTGACAAAGGTATAGGATTTAGAGTTTTAAAAATGAATAGCATAATACCCCGCATAGCCTATTGCACAAAGTCGCTCTCGCTCGGTTATAAGCTCCCGGCACTAAGCATCAAACTTCGCTTTTGCTCGTTTTCTGCAAGTGCCGAGCTCTCCAAACGCTTTGTTCCACAGGCTATGCGGGGGGTATCTCTTTATCTCATGTAAAACCCTAAATCCGCCCTTTCTCCGCCTGCTCCTTCGCAAAGACTGCCGCCCCGAGGGCGCCGGCATAGCGTGCATACTTGTCGGAGTGGATTGGTCTTCCGAGGACATCAGAAAGAAGCTCTCGAAAATACTCCGCTTCGCAGAGTCCACCCGTAAGATACACGTCCAAGTCCTGATTTCGTAGTTTTCCGAGCATCTGGGAGACCTTTCCGGCAACAGACTGTAGAATCCCGTAGGCGATATTTTCCCGAAGAACGCCCTGTCCTACAAGAGAAATGACCTCCGACTCCGCAAATACCGTACACATCGAACTGATTTTCACTTCTTCCGTGTGCTTTCTCGCAAGCTCATTCAATTCTTCCAGAGAAATATTTAAGCGATTCGCCATAACCTCCAAAAACTTTCCCGTTCCGGCGGAGCATTTGTCATTCATAAAGAACTCTTCTACGGCCTTTCCCCGGCAGGTAATGACCTTCGTGTCCTGCCCGCCGACATCCACCACATTCATGGGATTTTCCCCGAAAAGCCTCATCGCGCCTTTCGCGTGACAGGTAATTTCCGTCATGGTCTTTCCCGCAAAGGCTACTGCATTTCTGCCGTAGCCGGTTGCGATACAGGCGTAATGCTCCTCGTCCATCGGCATACTAAGTTTAGAACCTATGGACTTTAATGCCTCAAAGCTGCTCCAACCGGTAGGCACAGTGAAGGCCTGTTCAATCTCTCCCTTTTCATCGAGTACCACCGCTTTAGCCGCTGTGGAACCGATATCGATCCCCAGAAATTTTCGCTCCATTTTTTAGTCCCTTTCCGCTTAGTCCATTTTCTTTGAAAGCATTTTTACGAAAAAATATCTCCGTGTTTTCCTCTTCGTTTTGCAAATTTTTCTTATCGTCTTTTTTCTTCGCCTTGCAAATTCCTTTACAGCATTTCAATAAAGGCTGCCACTCTGGTATTCAACTGTCCGATGTCCGACTGGGAGTAGTCCGTTTCCACATTGATGTAGGGAAGCCCTTTTTCTTCCATCACAAAACGGCGCACCTTATTGGTCTCAATCGCATAGGTATGGCAGGCCTGCAAGGTCATATCCAAAACACCATCCGCATGATACTCACTGATCATCTCTCCCAAAGTCTGGAAACGGTTATTATTCGGTGTCATTACAGAGCAGCCGATAGCCAGATATCTTCTGGAAATTGCCTCGTAGATATCTTCAGCATTTTCATCCACCTGAATACCGATAGCCTTTTCTCCTGTACAGTTTTCATATCCTACTACCACACCGCCATTTTCCTCTACCGCACGAATGACCTTCTCGGTAGCTCCTCCGATAGGGCAGCCTGTAATCAGTATACGGGGGCGCTTCTCAAAATGCTTTCCTGCCTTATATTCCTCTTCTGTCTTCTGCTTTAAGGCAATGACCTCCTCCGCCAATGCCGCTCTATCAAACTTAAAGGTAGAGCCGTAGAGTACCTTAAAAACATCATATCCGGAAATCGGTGTAGGATCGTGCTTCATGAGTCCGTAGAAATCCTTTAATGCCTGATTGGCTCTATTGTTGATTCTAGTGGCTTCTCTAACCATCTCGTCGGTAATCTCTACCTGGAATTTCTCGGAAAGATAGTCCTTTAAGCGAATGATTTCATTTCTATAGAGCTGAACTGCCGCCTCTGTCTGCTCATGGGGCAGCCGCAGGAAGAAAACGTCCTTAAACTCACTCATCAGTTCGTACATCTTCTTCTTTCCGTCACAGGTGCTTTCTCCCACAACCACATCGGAAAAATAGAAAAAGGGGCACTTGTCGGTTTTTGCAAAACCATAGCTTGACTTAATCAAAGGGCAGAGATTCTTGGGTAGATCCTTTTCCGCCTCTGCAATGGTTTCATCGGAAGTTGAACAAAGAGAAACACTGGCCGCTCCTGCCGCCATAGCAATTTCCTTCGGAAAATATGTACAATAAGATCCTACAATGGGCTTCCCCTGGTCCTTCCATTCCTTCACCATCAGGAAGGACTTCTTTCTCTGCTCCGCAAAGCTCTCAAAAATCTCCGGCAAATCCTGTACAAGTTGCATGTTTGTCTCCTTTCCAAAATAGACGCAAGTAGAATATATTGTGCTACAGCTCCTCTTCCCTCCTGACAAAGGAGAGAAACTGTTGTAACCTTTCCTGTTTAGT
>ERZ773057.967-NODE-967-length-11609-cov-3.118487_pt1 | contig 11609 bp, 9 predicted proteins | sample MGYA00580629_ERZ773057 | MGnify/ENA primary metagenome ERZ773057 (study PRJEB29015, sample SAMEA2738143) | human oral metagenome | biome: human oral; feature: human-associated habitat; material: saliva | place: China | collected 2163 ...
AGCGGAACGCTTTGGCGGTTTTTCTGCAGGCGGATAAATTCGCTGACTTTTTCTTCCACCATGCTTTCAGCTGCCGCCGCTGCCTTTTTGCGCGCATCTTTACCGCTTTGGACAATGTCCATCATGTCGTCTACGGTATAGAGATATGCGTCTTCCAATTCGCCGACTTCGGCTTCGATATCGCGCGGAACGGCCAAATCCAGCAGGAAAACAGGCATGTTGTGGCGTTTTTTCAATGCGCGTTCGACCATGCCTTTGCCGACGAGGGGCAGTTGGCTGGCAGTGGAAGAAACAACCACGTCGTAATCGTGAAGAATATCGGGTAATTCGTTCAGCAGGCAGGCTTCGGCGTTGACACCGAGTTTGTCGCACAATTCCTGCGCACGCTGGTGTGTGCGGTTGGCAACGGTAATGAGCTTGGGATTTTTAGCGGCAAAATAAGTGGCCACCAGCTCAATCATTTCGCCTGCGCCGATAAAAAGGACGTTCAGATCAGAAATGGAAGGGAAGATTTGCTCTGCCATTTTGACCGATGCAGAAGCCATGGAGACGGAGTTTTCGCCGACAGCAGTGTCGGTACGCACTTCTTTGGCAACGGCAAAGGTTTTTTGAAATAGGGCGTTTAAGTGGGTGTTGATGCTTTCCTGTTCTTGTGCAACTCGGACGGCATCTTTGATTTGACCGAGAATTTGCGGTTCGCCCAAGACCATGGAATCCAAGCCGCAGGCGACACGGAAGGCGTGGCGGACGGTTTCATTGTTATCCAAGGTATAGAGGTAAGGGCGGATTTCTTCGGCAGGCAGGTCGTGATATTGTGCTAACCAGTCGATGATTTTTTCGGTTTCGCCGACGCAGTAGAGCTCGGTTCGGTTGCAGGTAGAAAGAATAACTGCTTCTTCCGCCGCCTCACTGCGCGCGAGGTTGGACACGGCATCCGGCAGATTTGCAGCTGCAAATGCCAGTTTTTCGCGTATGCTCAAGGGCGCAGTTTGGTGATTGAGTCCGACGACGGTAAGTTGCATGGTTATGGTATGACTGGGTAGTGTGTGTGGTGGGTATTATAGCTTAAGTGGGCTTTAAAATGAATGTGTTGGGGGAGAAGATACAATGAGGTTTGCCATCGAAAAGGCCGTCTGAAAAGATTCAGACGGCCTTTTTATCAAGAAAGGCTTAAACGGCTTCCGCTTCTTCTGCCAAGAAACCGCGCAATTTTTGCATGGCTTTGGCTTCGATTTGGCGGATGCGTTCGGCAGATACGCCGTATTCGGCAGCCAATTCGTGCAGGGTCAAACCGCCATCGTCTTGCAACCAGCGGCTTTCAACGATACGGCGGCTGCGGTCGTCCAGTTGCGCCAAGGCGTTTTGCAGACCTTCGGTTTGCAGGGAGTAGTGGGCTTGTTTGGACAACTGACGGCTGGGCTCTGCATCGTGGTCGGCCAACCAGTCGATAGGGGCGAAGTTGTCCTCGTCATCGTTATTTTCTGCCATGATGCCGATGTCGTGGCCGGTCATGCGTTGTTCCATTTCCAAGACTTCGGACAATTTGACGCCCAAATCGTCGGCGATTTCTTGCGCTTCTTTTGGAGACAAGGCATTCAGGTTTTTACGCATGCTGCGCAGATTGAAGAACAGTTTGCGTTGCGGTTTGGTTGTGGCCACGCGGACCAAACGCCAGTTGCGCAAAATGAATTCGTGGATTTCGGCTTTAATCCAATGCACGGCGAACGAAAACAGGCGCGCACCACGGCTTGGTTCGTAGCGTTTGACGGCTTTCATCAGACCGATATTGCCTTCTTGAATCAGGTCGGCTTGGTTGAGGCCGTAGCCGTCGTAACCGCGTGCGATGGATACGACGACGCGAAGATGGGACAGAATAAGCTGTTTGGCGGCGTTGAGGTCGCCTTTTTGTTGACGTTCGGCCAGTTGTGTTTCTTCTTCGGCAGTCAGCATGGGAATGCTGTTGACAGTATGAATGTATTGCTCGAGGCTACCGTTGCCGCTGTGGATAACGGGTAATGCAAAAGCTTTATTCATAAAAGGATGCTCTCCTTGATTAGGCCGTCTGAAAACGGCTTTTTGTTTATTGTGTGACAAGCAGTATAACACTGCCTGTGGTTTGTTTTGTTATGGGTTGGATTTTTTCTGTAAATTAAACGATGGATTCAATAGTTTTTGCTGCTTAAATTGCAGGGGTTGATTGTCTTTGAAAATTTGAGTGATTTGCTAGGTTTTGGGTAAGTATATTACAAACATTTCTGTATGTAAATAGTTATATCAATAAAAAAGACCTTGTTAAACAAGGTCTTAAAATTTTTATTCAGACTTCTTTCTGCCGATTAGGATAAGGAATACGCTGATGGCGGCCAAAATACTGATAAGCCAGGTTGAGCCGCCTGCTTTCATATAAGGCGTTTCGCCGATATAGCCTTTGACGTGGCCTTCGAGGACGGTTTCTGTATCCGGTTGGGCTTCGGCAACAATCGTGCCTTTAGGGGAAATAATGGCGGTTGCGCCGGTATTGGTGGCGCGAACCATGTAGCGGCCCAGCTCCATTGCGCGTGCTTGGGACTGTTGAAGCTGCTGGTACATGGCATTGGATTTGCCGTACCACGCCATATTGCTGATGTTGGCAAGCAGGGTGGAACGTTTCGCCGTTGCAATGAGTTCGTCGCCGAAACCGTCTTCATAGCAGATATTGAAGGCGACTTTTTGATCTTTCATTGTCAAAGGCGCTTGGTTGTCGCCGCCTTTTTGGAAGTCGGCCAAAGGCATATCCATCATTTTATAGAGGCGCTCGGTAATGGCGGGCAATGGTTTATATTCGCCAAATGGAACGAGGTGGTTCTTGGCGTAGTAGGGGATGGTATCGGAAGTGCTGTTGTGATAGTCGCTCAAATTGATAACGGCATTTTCGTAGCCGTTGCCGTCGGGCGTATATTGGCTGATGCCGATGGCCAATGCGCTGCCGTTGCTTTGAGCCTGTTCGGCGAATTGTTCCAAGATGCCTTCGGGCAGGTCTTGGCGCATTAGCGGCAGGGCGGTTTCAGGCAGGATGACGATGTCGGCACTGGTTTTGCTGATTTGTTCGTAGTATTTCTGAATGGTCGGAATGATTTGCTCTTCTTTCCATTTCAGATTTTGCTCGATATTGCCTTGAATCAGGGAGACGGTGCTGGTGCTGCCGTCAGGGCGGGTGTATTCGGTTTGTTGGGAAATATAGCCGACGGAGCAGAGCGCAACGATAAGGAATAAGGGCAGAAGGCGATGTTTCAGACGGCCGTGGTTGTCAATCAGCAACACCAGCCATGCGCTGAGGAAAGCGGTTGCCAGCGTAACCATATGAATGCCGCCCAACGGTGCGAAACCTGCCAACGGGCTGTCTTTGATGATTTGGGAATAGCCGATGGCGCCCCAGCCGAATCCGGTCAGGAAACGTTCTCGGGCAAATTCTGCCAGCGTCCACAAAATCGGCAGCAGGAGGCCGGTTTTGGCCCAGCGCGCCAGGTTGCATTTTCTCCACACCCAAAAACAGATGGCCGGATAAAGCGCAAGAAATGCCGGCAGCAGGAAGGTGAGGGGGATGGCGTATGAATCCGGCAAACCCGAAACATCATGCAGGGCAGTGTGTATCCAATAAAACTGCGCCGTATAACCGATTAATCCGAACAGATAGGCAGTCATGACGGCAAAGCGCGGACGCAATTCAATCAGGCGTATCAGCGCGCCGAACAACAGCGGCATCAGCCAGAAATGATAATACGGGGCGAAAGTGAACGGCGTCGCGGCGGCAATCAAGATGACCAGCGGCCAGTACAGCAGCGGGTGTTGCCAGTATTGTTCGAGTTTACGGAAAATATTCATGCTTTAAATGGTATTGGGGCCGTCTGAAAGGTTTTCAGACGGCAGGGAAACAAAATCAGTCTTTTTGAAACAGTTTCATTGCAGGCAGGACAATGGCGCAGGCCAATGCACCGGCGGCTACTCCGATCACCAGATTGGCGATATGTTCCATCATGCCGCTGTCCCAATGTTGCGCGTGGAGGAAGTCGTGCAAAAAACCAAGGTTGTGGGCGATCAGTCCGCCGCCGACTAAGAACATCGCCAGCGTGCCGACAATGCTCAAGCCGCGCATAAACCAAGGCATAAATGAAATCAAACCGCGTCCGATGCCTTGTACGGCGGCACTTTTTTGGCGCATCAGCATCATACCGAGGTCGTCAAGTTTGACGATAATGCCGACCAAGCCGTACACCAACACCGTCATGCCGATACCGATGGCAACCATAACCAAAGAACGCGTCATCAGGTCATATTTTTCAACAACGCCCAGCGCGATAATGATGATTTCGGCGGAGAGGATGAAATCCGTGCGGACCGCGCCTTTAACTTTTGTTTTTTCGTCTGTAACTTCAGGCTCGGCATCGTGTCCGTCTTCGTGTTCATTGCGGTGCAGAAATTTGTGCAGCAGTTTTTCCACGCCTTCAAAACACAAATAAACACCGCCGATCATCAGCAAGGGCGTAATCAGTGCAGGTACGAAAGCAGAAAGCAACAGCGCAAGCGGCACCAGAATCAGCTTGTTGACCAAAGAGCCTTTTGCCACCGCCCAAATAATCGGCAATTCGCGCTCGGCAGATACGCCGGTTACCTGATTGGCGTTGAGCGCCAAATCGTCGCCGACCACGCCGGCGGTTTTCTTGACGGCGACTTTGGTCATCATCGCTACATTGTCCAAAACGGCGGTAATGTCGTCCAAAAGCGTAAAGAGAGAGGCGAAGGCCATAATGTTGTCCGGATAAAATCAAATAAACGCGCGATTATATATGAAAATTCAGTTGCTTGAATGGTTTCAGACGGCCTTTGACGGAAATTAACCAAAGGCCGTCTGAAAATGCTATTTCGGCGTATAACGTCCTGCCATGGCTTTGTACACCATATTTTCGTATTTTAAAGCCTCATAGCGTTGGTTCAGCAGGTTTTGCGCCGAGCTGTATTCCGTATTCAAAGCCTCCAGCCAGTCTTTCAGTTCGTTTTTACCGTGTTGGTAGCGTACTTGATAGTAATGGCTGTTTTTCTTGTCCAACTGATAACGCTGTTCCTGATTAACAAGGCTGGCCTGCGCGTTTTTGTAGGCAAGGTAATTGGTGTTGACCTCGTTGAGCGCGGTAGTCAGGGCTTTTTCAAAATTCAGCTTGGCGCTGTCCATCTCCGCTTGTACGGTTTTGTCTTTCCATTTCATGGTCTGCCAATTAAGGAAAGGCAGATTGATGGTGGCTGAGCCGCCCAACATAGGGATATTGAACGTGCTTTTTGCTTTGTCGGACGACGTACTCAAACTTGCGCCCAAAGTAATCGACGGATACCAACTGCGTTTTTGCGCGTTGACCGATTGTTGCGACGCTTGCAGGCGGTATTCGGCGGCGCGCAGGTCGGGGCGGTTGGCCAAAACGGTAATCGGTACGTCCAAGTTCACGCCTTTGACCGGCAACAGACGGAATTGTGCCGGATCGGCGGCCATGTTTTCAGACGGCCTTAAATTCAATAAATTACGCAAAACCTGTTTTTGCGTATCCAAATTGTTTTGCAAAGACAACAGACTGTTTTCTGCGTTCAACAATGACTGTTTGGCATGTGTCGGCTGGCTTGAGTCAGCCCGGCCGTAGCGGAACTTGGCATTCGCAATGCGGTTGATTTCCTGATATTGCTTCAGCGATTTTTGCGCCAACTCAATGGCTTCGTTCAGGTAGGCGATATTGAAATAGGCATCGGCAACATTATTAATCAAAGTCAGGCGCGTGTTGGCCATGTCCTCATGTGTGGCTTGGTATTCCCATACCTGCGCATCGGCAGTGGCACTGAGTTTGCGCCACAAATCCAATTCGTAGCTCAAGCCAAGCTGGCTGCTGAACGTATTGCCGTGGCTGCCGGTTTTCAGGTTTTTAGAAGCATTCGCGCCCAACGAGCCGCTGAACGAAGGCACCAAATCCGCACCCAAAATATTGGCTTGGTACAAAGCCTTGTTGACGCTGATGGCGGCCTGTTTCAAATCGATATTGTTCGCCAGCGCCTGCTCCATCAGCACATTAAGCTGCGGGCTTTGGTAGATTTCCCACCAGTTGCCGTTTACATCGTAGCGTTCGGCAGTTTCCGCCGCGCTCATGACTTGGCCGGTTGCTTCCAACGTCAGATTCGGATTGGCTTTAGGCGCGGCGCACGCACTTAGGGCAAGGGCAACAGCCAATGACAAGGCTGCTTGGGAAAAAGGTTTCGTCTTCATAAAAATCTTTCGGGTAACGGCATTTCAGACGGCCTTAAGATAATGGGCCGTCTGAAACATAATCAATCTTGAGCTAAGGCATCAATCGGGTTGAGCTTGGAAGCCTTGTTGGCAGGCATAAAGCCGAACGCGACGCCGATGGCGGTGGAGCAGACGACTGCGCCGATGACGGAAGCCATGGAAATGCTCATCGGGAAATCGGTAACAAAATAGTTGAACACCAGGCTGATGCTTGCGGACAACAATATGCCCGAAAGGCCGCCGATGATGCAGATTAAGACGGCTTCAATCAGAAACTGCTGCAAAATATTGTTGCGCCGCGCGCCGATTGCCATGCGCACGCCGATTTCTTTGGTGCGCTCGGTAACGGAAACCAACATGATGTTCATCACGCCGATGCCGCCGACCACCAAAGAGATGACCGCGATGGAAGAAATCAGCAGCGTCATGGTGCCGGTCGTGCTTTCAACCATTTCTTTGATGCTGTCGCTGTTGTTCATAAAGAAGTCTTCTGTACCGTGGCGTGCTTTCAGCAGCTCGGTCAGGCTTTTTTCGGCAACTTGAGTGTTGGCATCGTCTTTGATTTTGACAACGATGGAGTTGGTATGGCTTTCGCCGGTAATTTGGTGCATAACCGTTGTATAAGGCGACCAAAGCATCAGTGAGTCGGAATTGCCGAATGAGTTGTCATCCTTTTTCATAATGCCGATGACGGTTAGCGGGCGTTTTTTGAAAAGGATGGTTTTGCCTAAAGGATTAACGCCTTCGCCGAAGAGTTTGGTTTTGGTGTTTTGGTCGATAACGACGACTTGGGCATCGTTTTTTACATCGTCATCATCAAACAGACGGCCTTCTTCCAATTTCAAACCGCGCACGTCGAAATATTGCTCGCCTACGCCGTAAAGCGAGGCGGTCAGGTCGGTGTTGCGGTAGGTCAAGGTGCCGCCGGAGTTGGTTTGAGGGGTGGCAGAGGCGACGTAGCTTTGTTGGCTGATGGCTTTTGCGTCATTAATCGTCAGTGTTTTGATCCGTCCGCTGCGGCGGTCGCCAAAACCACGGCCGGGGAAGATGCTGATGGTGTTTGTGCCCATCGAGTTGATGTCTTCTAGGATTTTTTGTTGCGAGCCATTACCCAAGGCTACTACCGATACCACCGAAGCGATACCGATGATAATCCCCAGCATGGTCAGCAGCGAACGCATTTTGTGCGCCATAATCGCCTGTACCGACATTTTGAATGCTTCCATAAATTGATCGTAATAAAACGACCAGGAAGCTTTTTCTTTAATCCTCTCCACTTTGCTTGGCGGAATATCGGGATTTTTAGACGTATCCGAAATAATCTGACCGTCGCGGATTTCGATGACGCGGTTCGCATTTGCCGCAATGCCCGGATCGTGGGTGACCATAATCACGGTATGCCCGTCTTCGTGCAGTTTGTGGATGATTTCCATCACGTTTTTACCGCTGGCGGTATCCAATGCGCCGGTCGGCTCGTCGGCAAAGATGATTTCGCCGCCGTTCATCAATGCGCGGGCAATCGAAACGCGTTGTTGCTGACCGCCGGAAAGTTCGCTGGGTTTGTTGCCTTCTTTATTTTGCAAGCCCAAATCGCCCAACAGTTTTTCCGCACGTTCCGCGCGCTCTTTGCTGTCCATGCCCATATACACGGCAGGCAGGGCGACGTTGTCCCGGGCGGTCAGCGAGCTTAACAGGTTGTAACGCTGGAAAATAAAGCCGAAACGCTCACGGCGCAAAGCCGCCAGCTCATCCGGCTGCATTTGCGATGTTTCGATGCCGTCGATTTGATAAGAGCCGGAAGTGGCGGTATCCAGACAGCCCAAAATATTCATCAGCGTCGATTTGCCTGAGCCGGACTGTCCGATAATCGCTACAAAGTCGCCTTTCTCAATAGAAAGGCTGACATCTTTCAATACGTGTACACGGTTTTCACCGCTACCGAAAAAACGGTTGATATTCTTACATTCGATTAAACTCATAATCTTTCCGGGCGAAAAATAGAAATACAGGAACTAAGGCCGTCTGAAACACAGCCAAATCTTTCAGACGGCCTTAATCAATCAGCGAGGAGGGCCGCCGCCCATCATCGCGCGTTCGCTGCTCTTATTCTTTTCATCTGCGCTCATTTCAGAAACGATCACTTTTTCGCCTTCTTTCAAGCCGCTTTTGATTTCGGTATTCATGCTGTCTTTCAGGCCGACGGTTACTTCGCGTTCTACCGCTTTATTGTCTGCGCCCAAAATGCTGACATAGGATTTGCCGTTATGCTTTTTCACGGTCAGTGTCGGTACCAGTAAGACATTCTTCACATCGTTGATTTCAATCGTATTTTGAGTGGTCATGCCGATGGAAAGTTTGCCTTCGGGATTCGGCACCAGGGCGCGGGCATAGTAGTAAATCGCGTTGGAAGTCGTGTCCGTGCTGCTGGTGTAGTTGCCCAAAGACATGGTGGTCAGACCGGGGTCGACACTGTCTAATTTCGCTTTAATCGGGGTGTCCGGCTCGGACAAAATGGTGAATGAAATATCCTGACCGGCTTTGACTTTCGTGATGTCGCCCTCTGCAATCTGCATTTTGTTTAACATGGTTTCCAGATTTGCCAGCTGGATAATGGTCGGCGTAGATTGCGCCGCATTGACGGATTGGCCTTCTTCAACAGGAATGGCGACCACGGTGCCGTCCATGGTGGCGGTAATCCGCGTGTGGCCCAGTTCGGATTCGGCTGTATTAATTGAGATTTTTGATTGTTTGATGGAGGCCTTCAGTTCGGCAACATTGGCTTTGGCTGCGGCTAAAGAGTCTTGTGCAGATTCCAAGTCTTCCTTGGAAGTTGCCTGTTCTTTCCATAAGGCAAGTTCGCGTTTATATTTTTTCTCCGCACTGGAAAGCGCGATTTCGGCAGAAACCAATTTTGCCTGATAGGTTTCCAGTTTGGATTTTTCGGTATTTAAGGTATTGATCTGATTGGTTGAGTCGATTTCCGCAATCAGATCGCCTTTTTTCACTTGTTGGCCCAGTTTCACATACAGTTTTTTAATCTGACCTGAAGCTTCCGCGCCTACGGATACCAAATTGGAAGGTGAGATTTCGCCGGTTGCCGATACGGTTTGACGGATATCGCCGCGTTTGACTACTTCTGTAATAAAAGAAGACTGAGGCTCAGGCTTCATCAAAGACCAGCCGCCGAAAGCCGCAGCCACGATAACAGCCGTACCGGCCGCCCACTTGAAAACTTTAGACATATAAAAGGAACCAATTCAATAAAATAACGTTGCAGACAAACAATAAATGTATGTTGGAGACAAAAAAACAACTGGATTTTACTGTAAAGACCAAGGCCAACCAAGAGACGGTTAGCTTAAATTGAAGTTTAACTTATTGAAATAAAAAATAAAAGGATGAAAATATTTTTCAGAACTTGTACCTCGTTTACATAAATTCCCAAACTTCCTCCGAATCTGAACATTTAAGCCGCAAGAAAACGACTATAATATTCATGTCTTATTCTAATTATTAACGACACAAATAAAATGAAACACCAACAAGGCTTCACGCTTATCGAGCTGCTGATAGTCGTTGTGATTGCAGCCATTCTCGCTACCATCGCATATCCGTCTTATCAAAACTACATCCGCCAAACGCGCCTTGCCGCCGTCCGCACACAGATGCTGCATAACGCCCAACAGCTCGAACGCTATTACACTCAAAAAAGTACATTTAAGAAATTTCCTCCTGAAACCTTACAGCAGAATCAATATTTCAATATTAGTTTTTCTGAAGGTACGACTTCTATGCCTAATCCTTCCGATTCAGGTTATATTTTGAAGGCTGAACCCAATAAAGAAACCAACGCTAATGAAACCTGTACCGTTTATTACAACGACAGCGGTATCATCTGGGCAAGCAGCGACAAGCAAAACTGCCCCGGTTATGAAATGCCAAAATCAGAATAAATCGAAGTATAAAAGGCCGTCTGAATTTCAGACGGCCTTTTTGATGGTTTGGCTGTATAAGCAGATGAGCCTAAACAGGACAAAGATCAGTAATCTCGACCTGATGTGAAGCTAATCTTAGCCTTTGCGGCGTGGTTCGTCAGGGCGGATACGGGAAGCCAGTTGGTCGAGGATGCCGTTGACGAATTTGTGTCCGTCGGTGCCGCCGAAGGTTTTGGTCACTTCGATGGCTTCGTTGATGATGACGGGGTAGGGGGTCTCGGGCATCGCGCTCAATTCGTGGCATGCCATCAGCAGGACGGCGCGTTCGATGGGGCTGAGGTCTTTTTCGTCGCGGTCGAGCAGGGGGCGGATTTGCTGGATGTATTCGGCGGCGTGGGTGTGCGTGCCGAAGAAGAGTTTGTTGAACAGTTCTTCGTCCGCTTTGGCGAAGTCGGGCTGGTCTTGGATGTTTTTAGCGATTTCGGGGGCGGCGGTGTTGTTGATGCCGGCTTGGTAGAGGGCTTGTACGGCTAACTCGCGGGCGCGGCGGCGTGGGGTTTTCATGGGGATTCCTTCGTTGGCGGCACGGTGGTGCGGTAATGAATGTTTCAGACGACCTCTGTCGGATGACGGGTCGTCTGAAAACGGTTTGTCCGGCGGATGGAGCGAAACCGAGATGCTGCAAAGCTATGGGTTTCGCGTTCGGGCTTATTCTTCTTCGTCGTCAAACTGCTCTTCAATCAGATGGTTGACGAGGTTGGCGCACTCGACGGCGACTTTGGCGGCGTCTGAAGCTTTTTCTTCAATGCGTGCGACGGCTTGTTCGTCGTTTTCGGTGGTCAGGATGGCGTTGGCGATGGGGATGTTGTAGTCGAGTCCGACACGGGTTACGCCTGAACCGGATTCGTTGGAAACGAGTTCGAAGTGGTAGGTTTCGCCGCGGATGACGACGCCGATGGCAATCAGCGCGTCGTATTGCTCGGAGGCTGCCATGTTTTGCAGAACGAGCGGTACTTCGAGCGCGCCGGGTACGGTGGCGATGGTGATGTTGTTGTCGGCTACGCCCAATTCTTGCAGAGTGCGGCAGCAGACTTTGAGCATTTCGCTGCCGATTTCGTTGGTAAAACGGGCTTGTACGATGCCGATGCGCAGGTGTGCGCCGTCGAGGTTCGGGGCGATGATGTTCATGGTGTTTCCTTGTATTTTGAGCGGTAAACGGGTTTTCAGACGACGTTTGGTTTTTCTGAAAACGATATTGGGGATTTATTCCTGCGGCTGCCAGTCGGCAACGGCTTGAAACTCGCCGTCTTCGCCGATTTCCCATGCGCAGCCTTCGGGTTGGGTTATCAGCGCGGCGATGGCGGGGTTGGACTGGG